>Ga0307998_1001585_pt1 | contig 12198 bp, 9 predicted proteins | sample Davwhametageno37_FD_203147 | JGI IMG/M metagenome (GOLD analysis project Ga0307998, IMG submission 203147) | Marine microbial communities from Davis Island wharf, Antarctic Ocean - #37 | ecosystem: Environmental > Aquatic > Marine > Unclassified | place: Antarctic Ocean: Davis Island wharf...
CGCGCGACTTTGAAGGCGCATTGCGCGCCAAGATCGCCAAGGGCCAGGCGGCGGTGATTGCCGAGGTCAAGAAAGCCAGCCCCAGCAAGGGCGTGCTGCGCGCTGACTTCGAGCCGGCCGACATTGCGCAAAGCTACATGGAAGGCGATGGCAAGGTCAGCGCGGCCTGCCTGTCGGTGCTGACTGACCGGCAGTTCTTTCAGGGCCAGCCCGACTACCTGAAGCAGGCCCGCGCCAGCACCCTGCTGCCCGTGCTGCGCAAGGACTTCATGGTGGATGCGTACCAGATCTACGAATCCCGCGCCATGGGCGCCGACGCCATCCTGCTGATCGCCGCGAGCCTGGATGACGCCCAGATGGCTGACTTCGAGGCCATTGCCCGCAGCCTGGACATGGCCGTCCTGGTGGAGGTGCACGACCGCGCCGAACTGGAACGGGCGCTCCAACTCAAGACCCCGCTGGTCGGCATCAACAACCGCAACCTGCGCACATTTGAGGTGACGCTGGACACCACGCTGGGCATGTTGAAGGACGTACCTGCTGACCGCCTGCTGGTCACCGAGTCCGGCATCCTCAAGCCCCAGGACGTGAAGACCATGCGCGACGCGGGTGTGCACGCCTTCCTGGTGGGCGAGGCCTTCATGCGGGCGGATGACCCCGGCCTGGCGCTGGCCAAGCTGTTCGCTTGACTGTGATCAATCACTATGTTTTTGATAGCTGCGGGAGCATATGTAACTAGCGCTACCAGCCCATTTCGCCATGAATTCCTCTGAAATGCCCGCCACGCAACTCCAGACGGCCCAACCCGCCGACTGGCCGGTGGCCCCTGGCTGGCAGCCCTTGGTGGACGCCTTTTTTGCAGGCGCGCGTGGGCAGGCGTTGCTCGCTCACTTGCAGGCGCGGCTGCAGGCCGGGGCTGCGATCTTTCCGCCTCAGCCGTTGCGCGCGCTGGACCTGACGCCACCCGAAGACGTGCGCGTGGTCATCCTGGGGCAGGACCCGTACCACGGCCGGGGCCAGGCCGAGGGGCTGGCATTTTCGGTGGCGCCGGGCGTGCGGCTGCCGCCCTCGCTGCAGAACATCTTCAAGGAAATGCAGCGCGACCTGGGGGTGGCGTTTCCCCCGTTCCCGAACCCCGGCGGTAGCCTGGTCAAGTGGGCGAAGAATGGCGTGCTGCTGCTCAACACCTGCCTCACGGTGGAAGAGGGCCAGGCCGCCAGCCATGCAGGCAAGGGCTGGGAAGAGCTGACCGACACCGTCATCCGCCATGTGGCCGAAGGCCCGCGCCCGGTGGTGTTCATGCTCTGGGGCTCGCACGCCCAGTCCAAGCGCGCCTGGATTCCGGCAGACCGGGGGCACCTGGTGCTCACCTCCAACCACCCCTCGCCACTGTCCGCGCTGCGTCCGCCCCTGCCCTTCATCGGCAACGGGCACTTTGGCAAGGCGCGAGATTTTCGCGCGCAGCACGGGTACTGAGCGGCCTTTGCCTCACCCGGGCCCCGGCAACCGCCCCCTGAGCAACTCCAGAAACGCCTGCGCCGCCACCGGCAGGCTGCGCCCGGCCAGGGTCTGGATCTCGACATCGCGCAGGTCCATGCCGGGGTCGCTGATGGGCAGGGCCACGATGGCGTGTTCTGCCACCAGGTGGCGCACGGCGATCTCGCTGGCTACAGACAATCCGCCCCCCTGCTGCACAAAGTTGACCACCGTCTTGACATGGTTGCTGATGAGCACAGCCTCCAGCTGCAGTCCCTGGCGGCTGCAGACGATGTCGATCATCTGGCGGACCGTGGTTTCGGCGGGAGGCAACGCCAAGGGGTATTCGGCCATCTGCGCCAGGGTCACGCTGCCTGCGCCGGCCAGGGGGTGGCCGGGGGGCAGCAGGGCCAGCACCGGGGCGCTCTGGCGGTAGGCCACGTCGATGTCCTTGTGCGGCGCGCGGCTGAAGCACAGTCCAATGTCGGCCGCGCCGCTTCGCACGGCGTCGGGCACCTGGGCGGTCGGCAACGCGATCACGCTGAACTGCACGCCCACATGGGTGCGCTGAAACTCCACACACAGGCGCGGCACCAGCTCGTTGGCAAAGGCGTCGGACGTGGCCAGGCGCACCCGGCCCGCACGAAGGCCCTGCAGGGCACCGATCTCGCCCAGCGCGCGTTCGGCGTCCAGCACCGTTCGGCGCGCGTGCACAGCCAGAATCTCGCCAGCTGCCGTCAGCACCATGCCACGCGGGTGGCGTTCAAAGAGGGGCGTGCCCAGCTGGGTCTCCAGCCCCGCGATCTGGCGGCTCAACGCCGAGGCGGCCACATGCAGGCGGGCTGAAGCTTCGGTGAGCGATCCGCTCTGCGCCACTTCCAGAAAGTAGCGCAGTGTGGTGTCTTGCAGCAGGTGAGGGCGCATGCGGGAGGGTTCTCAGGGGGAGGTGCCCAGTATGCGTCGGTTTGCCGTGATGGCAAAGCAGCTTGCTGAAATGCTGGTGGTCAAGCAAGGCACAGCTTCCTAAGATGAATGAGTCCATCCGTTGTTGTCCGTTTTTTGCTGGAGTGTTGTGTATGCGTCTATTTTCCTGGGGCCGTGGTGTCTGGGGCCTGGCCGGCCTGCTGGTGCTGGCGTCTGCTGCGCAGGCGCAAGCCAACTGGCCAGACCGCCCTGTGCGGGTGATCGTGCCCTTCCCGGCCAGCGGCGCGACCGACCTGGTGGCCCGCGTGGTCACGCAACGTGTAGCGGCAGACCTGGGCCAGCAACTGGTGGTGGACAACAAGCCCGGCGCGGGCGGCACCCTGGGCACGGCCGAGGCGGCCAAGGCCGCCCCCGACGGCTACACCCTGTTGCTGACCACGAGCAGCACGCACGCCATCTCGCCCCACCTTATGCCCAAGCTGGCCTATGACCCGCGCAAGGACTTCACGCCGGTGGCCCATGTGGCCGACGCACCCAGTGTGCTGCTGGTCACCAACTCGCTGCCCGTGAAGACCGTGGGCGAGTTGATTGCGTATGCCAAGGCCAACCCCGGCAAGCTCAACTACGCTACCAGCGGCAACGGCACCATCGTGCACCTGAACACTGCGGCCTTCAGCGCCCAGGCGGGTGTGGAGATGACCCACATTCCCTACAAGGGCACGGCGCTGGCCATCCCCGACCTGATTGCCGGGCAGACGCATGTGCTGTTCGACTCCCTGCCCACCGGCATGCCGCACGCCAAGGCCGGGCGCCTGCGCGCCCTGGCCGTGACCAGCGAAAAGCGCAGCTCGCTGGCCCCCGAGCTGCCCACGCTGGCCGAGTCCGGCCTGCCCGGCTACTCGTCGGTGACCTGGTTCGGTGTGTACCTGCCTGCGGGCGCGCCACCCGCGCTGGTCGAGAAGGTGCACAAGGCCTTTGCCAAGGCCGTGCAGGCGCCCGACGTGGCCGAGAGCCTGGCCAAGCTGGGCGTGGAGCCCGCAGCGCCGCGCACGCCCGCGCAGTTCGCGGCGATGGTGCAGGCCGACAGCAACCGCTGGGCCACGGTGATTCGCCAGCGCAAGATAACCTTAGAATGACATCCCCCTGAGCGGCTTCGCCGCTTACCCTTCTCTCGAATGGCGTTGCCATTCGGGACGGGGGACGACACCCTCGGTGCGGGGCGGCCCTTCCTCGGTGTCCCTCGCCGCCGGCCGTGCCAGTTTTAAACAGACCGCCCTACGCAGGCAACAGATTCGGAACCCTATGAATACCGCATCCCTCGACTGGTCCCTTCCTTACGCATCCCATCGCAGCGCGGTCATGGGCCGCAACGTGGTTTCCACCTCGCAGCCGCTGGCGGCGCAGGCGGGTCTGCGCATGCTGCTGGCCGGGGGCAATGCGGTGGACGCCGCCATTGCCGCCGCCATGGCCCTCACGGTGGTCGAGCCCACAGGCTGCGGCTTGGGCAGCGACGGGTTTGCCATCGTGTGGGACGGCAAGGAGCTGCACGGCCTCAACGCCTCGGGCCGCTCGCCTGCAGCGTGGACGCCGGCGTATTTTGAAAAGCTCGGCGGCATCCCCGAAACCGGCTGGAATGCCGTCACCGTGCCCGGTGCCGTGTCGGCCTGGGTGGCGCTGTCCGAGCGCCTGGGCAAGCTGCCGTTTGCGCAGCTGGCACAGCCTGCCATCGACTACGCCCGCAACGGCTTTCCCGTGTCGCCCACCATTGCGCGGCTGTGGGCGCTGGGTGCGGCCAAGCTGGGGGCCCAGCCCGGGTTTGCCGAGTGCTTCATGCCGAACGGTCGGGTGCCTCAGGCCGGCGAGGTCTTCCGCAGCGAGGCGCACGCCCGCACGCTGGAGCTGATTGCCGAAACCGAGGGCGAGGCCTTTTACCGTGGTGTGATCGCCGAGCGCATCGCGGCGCATTCGCAGGCCCACGGCGGCGCCATGACGCTGGCCGACCTGGCCAGCCACCAGGCCGACTGGGTGGGCACCATCCAGCAGCGCTTCGGTGACTCCGTGATCCACGAGATCCCGCCCAACGGCCAGGGCATCGCCGCGCTGATGGCGCTGGGCATGCTTGATGCTCACGGCGTCGGCACGCACCCGCTGGACAGCGTGGAGACCGTGCACGCCTGCATTGAGGCCATGAAGCTGGCGTTTGCCGACCTGCACCAGTACAACGCCGACATCGACGCCATGCCCGTGAAGCCCGATGCGCTGCTGAGCCCCGACTACCTGCGCAGCCGCGCCGCGCTGATCGACGCCACGCGCGCTGGCGACCCCGGCTACGGCGCGCCGCGCCCGGGCGGCACGGTGTACCTGGCGGCGGCAGATAGCCAGGGCATGATGGTCTCGTTCATCCAGTCCAACTACATGGGCTTCGGCTCGGGCGTGGTGGTGCCAGGCACGGGCATCAGCCTGCAGAACCGGGGCCACGGCTTCAACCTCATCCCTGGCCACGCCAACCAGGTGGCGCCGCGCAAGCGCCCCTCGCACACCATCATCCCCGCGTTTGCCATGCATGCCGATGGCACGCCCCAGATGGCGTTTGGCGTGATGGGCGGCCCCATGCAGAGCCAGGGCCATACGCAGATGGCGCTGCGCGTGCTGCGCTACGGCCAGAACCCACAGGCGGCGGCCGATGCGCCCCGCTGGCGCGTGACGGGCGGCAAGGGCGTGGCCGTGGAGCCGGGCTTTGACCCGTCCGTGGTCGCCGCGCTGCGCGCGCTCGGCCATGAGGTGACCGTGGAAGAGGGCAACGGCGTGTTTGCCTTTGGCGGCGCCCAGCTGGTGCTCAAGAATGGCAACAGCTACATCGCAGGCTCCGACCCGCGCAAGGACGGGCACGCGGCGGCGTTTTGAGCAGAGCCGGGCGCACGCCCGGTTTAGAGTGAATTGCTATTGAATAGATAGCTGCTTGGGCATGTTGCACTAGCGCTACCGGCCAATTTGGCACTTCGAGCAGGCCCTTAGCGAGTCTCGCGCACGGTCAGCCACGCGCTGGCTGCGCCGCTGAACACGATGGCGGCAATGCCCGCCATCGACCAAGCGTCCGGCACATGGCGGTAGACCAGCCAGCCCGCCAGCATCGCAAAGCCGATCTGTGAATACAGAAACGGCGCAATCGTCACCGGCGTTGTGCGCGCATAGGCGTTGAGCAGCAGCATGTGGCCTACCGCGCTGGACAGGCCCATGGTGAACATGCCGGCCCACATCCACGGGTCGGTGATGGACTGCCACACAAACGGCACCCCCAGCGACACCAGCGCCGTGGCGATCCAGCTGGTGTAGAGCTGGGTGGTAGCGGGGCTCTCGTGCCCGGCCATCTTGCTGCTGATGACCTGGTAACCCGTGCCCGATGCCAGCAGGCACAGTGGCCACAGCAGGGCCCAGGTGAAGGCGTCGCTGCCCGGGCGGATGATGGCCAGCGTGCCCGTGAGGCCGATGGCCACCAGCAGCCAGCGCCAGGCGCTCACGCGCTGGTGCAGCCACAGCGCGGCCACCACCGTCACGCACAGCGGCGTGGTGGCCACCACCGCCGTGAACTCGGGCAGAGGCATGTGCATGATGCTGATGAAGCCAAACAGGCTGGTGGCCGTGAACAGCGCACCGCGCAGCGCCTGAAAACGCGGCTGTGTGGTGCGCAGCGCGGCCAGCCCCTCGCGGTGCAGCACAAAGGCCGTGGTTAGCAGCGACTGGAACAGGTAGCGCATCCACAGCGCCATCAGCAGCGGCACGCCCACGCTCACCAGCTTGGTGGCGGTGTCCAGCAACGCGAAGCATGCGCAGGCCACCACCGTCAGCACAATGCCCACCAGGGCTGATCGCAGCCGGGTGCGGCGGGCGTGCAGGTCATCGGTGGCGGGATGCGTGGGACTCACGGCGTGCTGCGTGCGCGCTCCAGCAGCATCGCGTCGCCGTAGCTGAAGAAGCGGTACTGCTGCGCGATCGCGTGCCGATACAGGCCCATGATGTGGGCGTAGCCCGCAAACGCGCTCACCAGCATCATCAGCGTGCTCTTGGGCAGGTGGAAGTTGGTGATCAGCACATCCACCACCTGGAACGCAAAGCCCGGCGTGATGAAGATGTTGGTGTCGCCCGTGGACAGGCCGGTCTTGGCCCAGGATTCGAGCGTGCGCACGGTGGTGGTTCCTACAGCCACCACGCGGCCGCCGCGCTGGCGGCAGCGCTCCAGCGCGGCCAGCGTGGCCAGCGGCACCTCGTACCACTCGCTGTGCATCTGGTGCTCGGCCAGGTTTTCTGTCTTGCAGGGCTGGAAGGTGCCCGCGCCCACATGCAGCGTGACGCTGGCACGCTCGATGCCGCGCGCGGCCAGGTCGGCCAGCACCCCTTCGTCAAAGTGCAGCGCGGCAGTGGGCGCGGCCACGGCGCCAGGGTTGCGCGCAAACACGGTCTGGTAGCGCTGGCTGTCCTCGGCCTCGTCGGGATCGTGGTCGGTGTTCTGGTGGCGCTCGATGTAGGGCGGCAGTGGCAGGTGGCCGTGGCGGTCCATCAGCTCCCAGGGCGACTCGCCTCTCGGGCCGTGCAGCGCAAAGCGGAACAGCGGGCCGTCCTCGGTGGGCCAGCGGCCCAGCAATTGCGCGTCAAAGCCGCCTGCCTTGCGGCCACCGGCCATGTGCACCACGCTGCCGGGCAGGGGTTTTTTGCTGACCTTCATGTGGGCCACGACTTCGTTGCCCTGGCCACCAGCCTCGGCGGGCAGCACGCGCTCGATCAGCAACTCCAGCTTGCCGCCGCTGGCCTTCTCGCCAAAGATGCGCGCCTTGACCACGCGCGTGTCGTTGAACACCAGCAGGTCGCCCGCGCGCAGCAGGCCGGGCAGCTCACGAAAGATGCGGTCCACCGGCTGCATGGCGCGACCATCGAGCAGGCGCGAGGCGCTGCGCTCGGGTGCGGGGTGCTGGGCAATGAGTTCGGGGGGCAGCGAAAAGTCGAAGTCGCTGAGGGTGAACACGCGGGGCGTGAAAGGGCCGCCGGAGGCGAGGGGCGCACTGGTTGCGCCGCTGTAGAGATCAGTCATCGTGCTTGAGGGCCGAACGGGCCCGTGCCAAGGTAAAAATTGCGGAAGGCGCGATTGTCCCACGGGGCTGCGCGCCCTGCAGACTCTCAGTGTTGTGGCTGGGGCGTGAACGCCACGGGCGCGGGCACGTTGTGCACCAGCCGCTGCACATCGTCGGCCTGGGCCAGCGTGGTACCCGGGTGCAGCAAGGCAGCAGCACCAGCGGCCACACCCCAGCGCAGTGCCTCGGCGGGCGCGTCGCCCCTGTCCAGCGCCCAGACCAGCGCTGCCAAAAAGCAGTCCCCCGCGCCCGTTGTGCCGGTGGTGGCGGGCACGTTGAGGGCAGGCGCCTGCCATACGCCCTCGCGCGTGGCCAGCACTGCGCCTTGCTCGCCCACCGACAGGGCCACGGTGTCGGCGGCGCCGCTGTGCACCAGCGACTGGGCGGCAGCGCACCAGTCGGCCGCATGTTCCAGCGGCTGTTGCATCACATCGCGCAGCTCGCGCAGGCTGGGCTTGACCAGGGCCACACCAGCTTGCAGCGCGGCAGTCAGCGGTGGGCCCGAGGTGTCGATCACCACGCGCACTCCCCGGGTCGAGAGCAGTCGCGCCAGTTGTGCATAGAAGTCGTCAGGCGTACCCGGGGGCAGACTGCCACTGGCAATGAGCCAGCGCGGCGATGGGGCATGTGCCGTCAGCGCATCCAGGCAGGCCTGCCACTCGGTGGTTTGCAGCGTGGGGCCGGGCAGTACAAACCGAAACTCCTGGCCCGTGCTGGTCTCAACCACCGAGAAGTTTTCGCGCGTGTCGCCCGCAATGCGCTGCAGCCGCGTGGACACGCCCTCGTCGGCCAGCAGCTGCTGCACCTGTGCGCCCGCTGCGCCACCCGCCAGCGCCCAGGCCAGCACGTCGGCGCTCAGGCGGTGCAGCACCCGCGCTACATTGATGCCGCCGCCGCCCGCAAACCGCCGCACCGGGCCGCAGCGCAGCTTGTGTGTGGGGGCTACGTGGTTGGTGGTGGTCGCCAGGTCGAGCGCGGGGTTGAGCGTCAGGGTGATCAGCGCAGACATGGGCTACCAGACCTTGTCGGGGAAGCCGGACCACAGCTCGTTCAGGTCGGGAAAGCGCCACTTCTCGGGGTCTTCCCGCGCCACGATCTTCTCGGTGCAACCCGGGGCGGACAGGTCCACCATTTCGGGCGGAATGCGCAGGTCGGATTTGGTCGAGAAAAATACCTTGACGATGGGGGTGGTCAGCGCGGTGGGCGATTGCTCCGTCACGATTCCGATGCGGCCCGATGCCAGCCGCACCAGCGAGCCCACGGGGTAGATGCCGATGCTTTTGACAAACGCCTGGAAGATGCGTGCGTCGAAATGGTCCTTGGTCCACTCGGCCATGCGGCGCAGCGACTCGGCCGGGTCCCAGCCGCGCTTGTAGGGCCGGTCGGAGGTGATGGCGTCGTACACATCGCAAATGGCCGTCATGCGTGCGATCACGCTGATGCCGTCGCCCTGCAGTTTGTCCGGGTAGCCCGAGCCATCGATTTTTTCGTGGTGGTGCAGGCAGGCGTCCAGCACCGCGTCGGGCACGTTGCCGCCCTCCTTGAGCATGTGGTAGCCCTCTACCGGGTGGCCGCGCACCACGGTGAACTCCTGGTCGGTGAGCTTGCCGGGCTTGTTGAGCACGGCCAGCGGGATGGCCGCCTTGCCCAGGTCGTGCAGCAGCCCCGCCATGCCAGCGAGCCGCTGCTGGTCTTCCTTGAGCTTGAGCTGCTTGGCCAGGGCCACCATGAGCGCACACACCGCCACCGAATGCATGTAGGTGTAGTCGTCGGCCGTCTTCAGCCGCGCCAGGCTGATGAGTGCGCCGGGGTTGCGCGTGACGGAGTCCGAAATTTCCTCCACCAGGCTTTGCGCGCCTGCAGAGTCCACCGCCCGGCCCATGCGGGCCTCGTGGAACATGGACACCACGGCTTCCTTGGACTTGACGCAGATGGCGGCGGCCATCTTGAGCTCGCTTTGCATGTCCGCCGGTTTATGGTCCCGCCTGGGTGGCGGCGGTGGAGACGGCAGCGTCACTTTGATGGGAGGCAGGTCTTGCAGCTGGCTGAAGTCGGTCTCGATCTGCGCATCCACCTCCTCGCGGGACATGGATGCAGTGCCCTCCGCCACGTCCAGGCCCTTGTCGGTGTCGATCCAGATTTCCTGGATGGCCGTGGCCTGGATGCGGGCGAGGTCCTTGGGATCCTTGAGCAGGAACTTGGCCCGCCAGAAGGGGTGGTCCATCCACGAGCCGCAAAACTCGTGTAGGTACATGCCCAGGGTCAGGTGTTGGATTTGAATGCGCTTGAGCATGGCGGGGGCCCCGGACTCGAAAACACGCCGTTATCAGGCGTTAGCAATGGTAACCATGGTAGCCTTTTCGGGCTGCGATCTCCGCTCGTTTTCCCTAGCAATTTGCTCCATATGCCCGCCGCCACCCCAGCCCTCGCCAAAACCACCGTGCCTGCTGCCGCACCGGCAGCGCGCGGCCAGGGCGCTGCCTCGGTGGCACAGAAGGCGCTACAGAAGCTGGGCTTGCGCCGCGACATCGACCTGGCACTGCACCTGCCTTTGCGCTACGAGGACGAAACCCGCATCACCCCGCTGGCCAATGCGCGCGACGGGCAGACGGTTCAGATCGAGGCCACGGTCACTGCCAGCGAGATCCAGCTGCGCCCGCGCCGCCAGCTGCTGGTGCAGGTGGAGGACGACACGGGGTCGTGCGAACTGCGCTTTTTCAGTTTCTACCCCTCCCACCAGAAGACGCTCGCCGTAGGCGCGCGCCTGCGCATCCGGGGCGAGGTCAAGGGTGGCTTCTGGGGCCGGCAGATGCTGCACCCGGCGTTCCGTGTGGCAGGGGGCGAGTTGCCTGCGGCATTGACGCCGGTGTACCCCACGACGGCGGGGCTGCCCCAGCCCTATCTGCGCCGCGCCGTGGTCAGTGCGCTGACGCGGGTGGATTTGTCGGACACCCTGCCACCCGGTGCGGAGCCACCGGTGGCACGGATGTATAGCCTAAATGGCCTGCAGCGCAGGTTCAGCTTGCGCGAGGCGCTCACTTTTTTGCACCACCCCACCCCGGATGTGGCGCTGTCTACGCTGGAGGACCACAGCCACCCCGCCTGGCAGCGCCTGAAGGCCGAGGAGTTGCTGGCCCAGCAGCTGTCGCAGCAGCAGTCGCGGCGCGAACGCGACATGCTGCGCGCGCCGGTGCTGCGGCCCCGGCGCAGCGCCGACGGCGCCTTGCCCTTGCACGAACAGCTTTTGGCCGTGCTGCCGTTTGACCTGACCGCCGCCCAGCGCCGCGTGGGTGAGGAGATCGCGGCTGATCTGGCCCGCCAGGTGCCCATGCACCGATTGCTGCAGGGCGATGTGGGCTCCGGCAAGACCGTGGTGTCGGCCCTGGCTGCCTGCCTGGCCATGGACGCTGGCTGGCAGTGCGCGCTGATGGCGCCCACCGAAATCCTGGCCGAGCAGCATTTCGCCAAGATGATTGGTTGGCTGGAGCCACTGCTGGCGCAGAGAGGCCGCAAGGTGGCCTGGCTGGTGGGGGGGCAAAAGAAGAAGGACCGCACCGCCATGCTGGCGATGGTGGCCAGCGGCGAGGCCGCGCTGGTGGTGGGCACCCATGCCGTGATCCAGGAGCAGGTGCAGTTCAAGAACCTGGCGCTCGCCATCATCGACGAGCAGCACCGCTTTGGCGTGGCCCAACGGTTGGCCTTGCGGCAGAAACTCGCAGCCCACGGCATGGAGCCGCACATGCTCATGATGAGCGCCACACCCATCCCGCGCACCTTGGCGATGAGCTACTACGCCGACCTGGATGTGTCCGTCATCGACGAGCTGCCCCCGGGCCGCACGCCCATCGTCACCAAACTCATTGCTGACAGCCGCAAGGACGAGGTGATCGCACGCATCGGCGCGCAGGTCGAGGCCGGACGGCAGGTGTACTGGGTGTGCCCGCTGATCGAAGAGAGCGAGGCGCTGGACCTCTCCAACGCCACCGCCACACACGCCGACCTGAGCGAGGCCTTGCCGGGCTGCATGGTCGGCCTGTTGCACTCGCGCATGCCCACCGCCGAGAAGAAGGCTGTGATGGCGCTCTTCACCAGTGGCCAGATGGGCGTGCTGGTCAGCACCACCGTGATCGAGGTGGGCGTGGACGTGCCCAACGCCTCGCTCATGGTCATTGAACATGCCGAGCGCTTTGGCCTCTCGCAGCTGCACCAGCTGCGCGGCCGGGTGGGGCGGGGCGCTGCGGCGTCGGCGTGTGTGCTGCTGTACGCCACCAACGACAGCGGCCGCGTGGGCGAAACCGCCAAGGAGCGCCTGCGCGCCATGGCCGAGACCAACGACGGCTTTGAAATCGCCCGGCGCGACCTGGAGATTCGCGGCCCCGGCGAGTTTCTGGGCGCACGCCAGTCGGGGGATGCGCTGCTGCGGTTTGCCGACCTGGCGACCGACACGCACCTGCTCGAATGGGCGCGCGAACTGGCGCCGCAGATGCTGGATCGGTATCCTGAACTGGCCGCAAAGCACGTCGCGCGCTGGTTGGGTGGAAAATCAGACTATCTCAAGGCATGAGACGCTCAGAACGACGCTGACGTGGCCCGCAGGAACACACCATGACCCTCACCGAACTCAAGTACATCGTTGCGGTGGCCCGCGAGAAGCACTTTGGCCATGCGGCCGATG
>Ga0307998_1001587_pt1 | contig 12196 bp, 12 predicted proteins | sample Davwhametageno37_FD_203147 | JGI IMG/M metagenome (GOLD analysis project Ga0307998, IMG submission 203147) | Marine microbial communities from Davis Island wharf, Antarctic Ocean - #37 | ecosystem: Environmental > Aquatic > Marine > Unclassified | place: Antarctic Ocean: Davis Island wharf...
AGGTGATAATTGGACGGAATATGATAAACGTTGTTTTGTGGATGAGTTGAAGAAAAAAGTAGGAAAGATGTTCCAAGACTCTATTATATCGGCAACCCTAGTAGATCATCATAAGCTATATGGATTTGCTGGAGGTGGAAAGCATAAATTTATAAAATTGGTTTTCAAAAACACAACCAGTATGAATAAAACCAAAAATCTATGGTTTGATTATATTGTCGATAAGCGAACTGGTGAAAATATTCGTAAACGCACAAACTTGGTGTCTAAGAAGATAGAGATTGAATTATATGAAAGCAACATCCCCCCTTTATTGAGATATTTCCACGTCAACTCAATAAGCCCATCTGGGTGGGTTTCATTTAACACATCACGTATGATAAAGCCATCGGTTTCTACTACTACATGTAAGTATGAATATAAATGTTCGTTAAAGGATATAACACCTATGCCAGAAAAAGAGACACGTGTCCCATTTAAGATATGTAGTTTTGATATTGAAGCAAGTAGTTCTCACGGTGACTTTCCTATCCCAGTTAAAACATACAAACGATTTTCTGCGAACTTAGTTGACGCGTTTCTACAACAATTACGGTTTTTAGATAAGACGAATAGCATAGTATTATTGCAAAAATGTATAATGGCTGCTTTTGGATTTAGTAAGTTTGATGATATTGATTTGGTTTATCCAAAGTCAAAGGTTACAATAAACTATATCCAAGATAAGATTGATGCCCTTTCAAAAATCCCTATAGAGAAAGCAATGGACGACCTTTCAACCGATGAAAGTTCAAAAATACTTCAAATTGACCGCATATTTGATAAAATAAACCAAGATTATCAAACACAAGGAGCAGGGGGAGACAGCGATGAGATGTTACAAACCGACAATGGCGAAGGTGGTGGTTACACATATAAACATTACGAAAAGAAAGTAAAAGCAAATAAAAAATTTACTATTATAGACGTACTACTTAGTGATAAATATGACCGTGAAGAAAAAATTCAAATGTCTAACGAAGTAATCACATTAATGTTTCCACCACTTGAAGGTGATAAAGTGACATTTATCGGGTCTACGTTTCTTAAATATGGCGAAACTGAACCATATATGAATCATTGTGTTGTTCTAGGTTCGTGTGATGATGTGGATGGTGCTATTATTGAAACCGCAAAGACAGAGAAAGACGTATTGTTACAATGGGCAAATCTAATTCGAAATGAAAATCCAGATATTATGATTGGATACAACATATTTGGGTTTGATTACGAGTTCTTGTTTCGCAGAGCACAGGAGAATAAATGTGAGCGTGACTTCTTAAAATTATCGCGCAAAATCAATGAAATGTGTGCGAAGGAAGATAGAAATACCAGAGAATTGAATATTGAGAACACCAAAATGCAAATCGCAAGTGGAGATTACGATTTGAGGTATTTCAAAATGACAGGTAGATTACAAATCGATATGTATGCGTATTTCAGACGTGATTTTAATTTGGGTTCATATAAACTTGATGATGTTGCCGGACAATATATTAGCGATAGTATCAAAAAAGTAGTATGTTGTTCCCATCCAGAATATGGCGATATTACCGAACTCTATAGTAAGAACTTGGCAGGTCTACATAAAAATGATTTTATTCATATTGAATTTAGTGGGGTCACTACAAATTACTACAAAAATGGACAGAAGTTCAAGGTTTTGGATATTGACTTTGGAAGAGAAGTTACTGATAACGACCAAACTAACAAATTTAATGTTATTATGATAGCTAATCACGAACGCGAAATCGAAAATAATAAATCACTTAAATGGGGGACAGCTAAAGATGATGTAACACCCCAAGATATTTTCAGATTAGCAAACGGTTCATCGAGTGACAGAGCAATCGTTGCGAAGTATTGTATTCAAGATTGTAATCTAGTCCATCATCTAATGAATAAAATAGATGTTATTACTGGATATACAGAGATGGCTAGCATTTGTAGTGTTCCTATCAACTTCTTAATATTCAGAGGACAAGGTATCAAGCTTACTAGTTACGTTGCTAAAAAATGTCGTGAAAAGGACACACTTATGCCTGATTTGGAAAAGACATACAAGGAAGAAGGGTATGAAGGTGCGATTGTTCTTCCACCAAAATGTTCGATGTATATGGATAACCCAGTAGCGTGTGTAGATTATTCTTCATTGTATCCATCTTCAATGATTAGTCAGAATTATTCTCACGATAGTAAGGTATGGACGAAGACGTATGATTTGGATGATAATTTAATACACATTACTGGCGACCGTGATAAAAATGGTAATTTCATATACGACAATTTACCAAATTATCAATATATTGATATTGACTATGATAATTACGAGTATTTAAGAAATCCAAAAAATCCATTATCGCGAAAAGTAAAGACGAAAGTAGGGCGTATGACGTGTAGGTGGGCTCAGTTACCAGATAATCAAAAGTCGATTATGCCTTCTATCTTGGAAGAGTTATTAAAGGCCAGAAAGGACACCCGCAAAATGATAAAGACAGAGACTGACCCGTTTATACAGAATATCCTTGATAAAAGACAACTTGGATATAAAGTAACGGCGAATTCATTATATGGACAGTGTGGGGCAAGAACATCTACATTTTATGAAAAAGATGTCGCTGCGTCTACAACAGCAACCGGACGTATGATGATTATGTATGCTAGAAGAATGATTGAAGAGATTTATGGAGACTTGGTGTATGATACCAAATGTCACGGTCCGATGAGATGCCGCGCTGAATACATTTATGGCGATACAGACTCAGTATTTTACACATTAAATCTGGAACACCCAGAAACAGGGGAAAAAATTCGTGGAAAAAAGGCTCTTGAGGGCACAATTGAAATATCAAAGGATATTGAAGTTGTATGTAGTAATTATCTAAAAGCACCTATGTTTTTAGAGTATGAGAAGACACTTATGCCTTTCATCTTGCTTTCTAAAAAGAGATACGTTGGTATATTATATGAAGATGACCCAAATAAAGGTTACTTGAAATATATGGGATTATCTATTAAACGTCGCGACTCGTGTGACTATTTAAAGGATGTGTATGGAGACATATTAAATATCCTTATGAAAGATAATAAGGTAGAAGATGCGATTAATTATTTAGAAACGGCTTTACAAAATTTAGTTGATGGTAATGTCAGTATGGATAAACTCATGATTACAAAAGCACTTAAGGGATATTATAAAAATCCAAATCAAATAGGTCATAATGTATTGGCAAATCGTATAGGACAGCGTGACCCGGGAAATAAACCAAAACCGGGAGACAGAATGAAATTTGTATTTGTTGTAAATGACAAACCGAAAGCGTTGATGGGAGATAAAATAGAAACTCCTGAATTTATCGTAAATAATAAATTACAGATTGATTATACTCACTACATTACCAATCAGTTAATGAAACCACTTCAACAATTATTTGGATTGGCATTAGAACAAATCTGGACTATGCAAAATAAAAAGTCCGCAATCAAGACATTTAATAAAGATCTACAAAAATTAGAAGCAGAAGGGCACGACTTAGAAACATTTATGAAAAAGAAAGAAAAATTATGTAGTGCGAAGATCAAAATTCTATTATTTGATAAAGTTCTTAGCAAAATATACAATACAAAAAATAGGATTCAAACCTTAGATACATTCTTTACTAGACCAAATTAGTTAGTGTATATGTTATACTATGTAAAAATGCGATATATCCATTATATATCGCATTTTTTGTTCTATAGCTCATCATCCTCATCATATTCATTCTCATATGTGCTTGTTATTGTGATTGGTATATCAAACCGAAACATTGGATTTTGTGATAGGTCGCTAGTGCTAGTTTGTAGTTGTTCTCTCCACGCATGAGTCAACAAATTTGTGAGTTCGCTTGTTATCTGGTTTGTTATTTCTGCTTCAGTTTCATCTATACTTGTATTTGACACGTCAGTGACATTATTAGATGTATCAGTGACATTATTAGTATATTCACGTATGTCATATCTACAAACGGGACACCTAACATTTAATCTAAACCAATTATTTATGGCGTCTTCGCGAAATATATGTTCGCAATAACGTATTCGTGAAATGCGGTCACCTACCGCAAATTCTTCCATTGTAATAGGGCATCTACTTGTTGGTTGCGTTATATTTTCATTATAGACAAATACCTCTACCGCATTGTCTATTTCACGTTGTGTTGGTGAAACTATCACATCTTCATAACGACGCGTTCCAGTATTTATAGGGAATGTAAAAATATTTGAAAATAATGATTCAGGAGAACTAAATGTCATAGATTGAGTAGTTCCTTGTGTAGTTTGGGTTTCAGTGGGCGTATTACGTCGCATATTAGTATTTCTTGAACGAACTGGTCGGATAGGCGTGCTGGGGGGTGTGGTTTCGGTTGGAAACAAATTTCGAGGTTCGTTCAATAACTGTGTGTGTGTTGTACGAATATCGTGTCTATAATCATTTATCGTTGATAAAAATGAGGTTATATTTTGATTGTATGTATTTATATTTGTGTTATAACCAATCATCACATCGCGCATAGTTTGAGTTAAATTACGATACATATATGTTATATCATTAATCGAACGCTGAGTGTTTTCTAAACGATTGGTAGGTATACGAGGGAATTGTGTAGAATCAAATTGATTACTATCCATATTAATTATATTTATAATAAAAGGTGTAAAGGAATGTCTATATACCTTTTATTATAATGGATTTAACTAAATATAAAGACAATGGAATAACTGGTATGGAAAATTTGGGAAATACTTGCTTTTTAAATTCGTGTATGCAAATGATAAATCATACATATGAATTAAATGAGTTTTTTGATTCAAGTAAATATACAGAATATCTAAAAACCGACTTAATTGAAAGTGAAGCCACACTAGCGTGGAATGAATTACGTAAAGTAATGTGGACTGGAAATGGGGTAGTCACACCAAAGAAATTTATCCATGTTATGCACGGACTTGCAAATAAGAAAGGAAAAGAGCTATTTACAGATTATACCCAAAACGATATGCCTGAATTTTTTATGTTTATTATAGAGTGTATGCATACTAGTATTTCACGTCGAGTTAACATGAAAATATCTGGTAATGTTGCTAATACTACTGATAAACTGGCGGTAGAATGTTATAAATTGCTTCAGGATTTATACAGTAAGGAATATTCTGAAATTGTTGACCTATATTATGGAATATATGTAAATCAAATAACAGATATGGATGGTAAGAAATCACTTGTTTTAAAACCAGAATCATATTTTATATTAGATTTACCGATGATTGAAGGAAATATAGTAAAAACATCATTATATGACTGCCTCAACCTATTTGTAAAACCAGATATTCTACAAGGAGATAACGCATGGTTTAATGAAGAAACTAACGAAAAGCAAGATGTTAAAAAAAATGTTGTTTTCTGGAACTTTCCAAAAATATTAGTTATTGTTTTGAAAAGATTTACCCCTGATGGGCGACGTAAAATAAATACCAAAATAGACTTTCCGGTTGATAGTCTTGACTTATCTAAGTATGTACTTGGATATAATACCAAATCATACATATATGATCTATATGGTGTATGTAATCACAATGGAGGCACAAATGGAGGGCACTATACTGCATTTGTAAAACACGCAAGTAATAAATGGATCCATTTCAATGACAATGTAATCGAACACGTCGAAGACCCTTCCAAAGTAGTTACATCTATGGCATATTGTCTATTCTATCGTAAAAAAAATAACTAAATATAATATAAAACATGTTCGGTAATAATAATAAAAATCCATTAACAGATTTAAGAGAAATGTATACGAATCAGGATGAAAATGCCGATAATACCGTCCCTACGAATACTCCAGAAGAACCTATTGATACACCAGAAGAACCCATTGATACTCCAGAAGAACCTATTGATACTCCAGAAGAACCTATTGATACTCCTTCCGAAACCGCCGATATTACAGAACAGACTGAATCCACTCAAGTAAAAGATATTGCGAACCAGTATCTTACTTCATCAAATATGTTCTTGTTAATATGGTTTTTAGCAATCTACATTGTAGTATATTATATTTTAGGAACGTTTTTTAACAAAGGAAAAGAACCTGCTGAATTCCAACAGAATTTAGGTAGAACACTCGATTTCATATTCTTTGTAAGTGTTTTCATCTTTGCTGGTTCATATTATACGTCCAAATCACAACAACAAGTTACGGATGATATGGTTGTTCTATATGATAATATATTACTGTTTTTAGAAGATTCGAATAATCTCGTTACCATCCCATTATTCATTGTTTCTCTTTACATTGTTCTTTATCTATTCAGACTTCCTATGTCTTCTTCTACAAAACCGTTCTTTATTGCGTTTATAGAAGGTACTGCGTGGATTAGTTTATTATTAAATGCAATTGTGATATTTATACAGAAAACGTTTGACATTAATATTCTTGATTATTTGAGAACATTGAAAGCAGAAAAGCAAGAAGAAAAAGACGAGGAAGGATCCGAAAAATTACCAATAATTGATGATGAAGTATTTAATGTGTCTAATAATAAATATTCATATGAAGACGCACAAGCAGTATGTGGTTCATATGGTGCAAAATTAGCTACATACGACCAGATTGAAGCAGCATATAACAATGGTGCTGAATGGTGCAATTATGGTTGGTCTGACGGACAAATGGCATTCTTCCCTACTCAGAAAGGAACTTGGGATAAATTACAAAAATTTCCTAAGAAAAAGAATAACTGTGGTCGTCCAGGTGTAAATGGAGGTTATATTGACAATCCATATGTCAAGTTTGGTGTAAACTGTTACGGTAAAAAACCAACACCAACTGAAAATGATAGAAAACGATTTGAAACTCAACAATCACACCCAATTCCTCTTACTGCTGAGGACAAGGAATTACAAGAAAAAATAGAATATTGGAAAAAGAACCCTGAAAAATTACAATTAAATTCTTTCAATAATAATAACTGGTCTCGCTATTAGAAACATCGTTCCGTAATATTATCTAAATTATTATGAAATTATAATTTAGATATGATATACCCTAATATAATACAATATTTATATGAAAGCCCTGTAAAATGGATTTTACTATTTTTACATTGGGTAATGTTCTCATTACCTCTAATTATTACTCTTATGACAAATGATTTATCTATTTTAGTAATGATAAACATGCTATTATTTATGATAGTAACAATTAATATTATATATAAAGATTGTCCTGTAACCATTATAGAATCTTTATATTTAGAGGATAATATGATAAACACAATAACATCACCATATACACCAACATACAGTAAATTAACAACGAACGACAAAACCCTTCAATGTTTATTTATAGGTATAATGATAGTTACAAGTAAAATATTATTGGTATTAGCGAAACATACATTTATAGAATATATCGGTAGTTGATATAGAATATACTCATAATGAATAACAATCATAAATACTATACACATGATACATTGATTCATAATTATACCAAATATTTACACGTAAATATGCCTATCATTCTCTTTAGTTTTATTATTAGTATAATTATTGATTATTACACATTAAATGATTACTCCATATCAGCTATTACATTTATTACAGTTACATTATGGACGTATTTTATACATAGATTATTTCATATATATCCAGATACATTTGGATATTTTCACCAAACACACCATACCGAGAACAATGGTATACTTCATTTCATAACTGAAAATATTTTTAATTTTTTTACCATAGGAGGTGCTATATTATTGTTCCCATTGGTATATATTAAGAGTTACTTCAATATCACATTATTAAATCATTACGTTATACTTATTTGGAGTTTGGTCTACAGTTCATATCATTCTTTTAATTATCATATATTTGAGACGAATGATATCCACAGAGAACATCACGAATCGTTATACTATAATTATGGTCCAGAATGGGTTGATATAATATTTGATACGAAACAGGATGAAAGTGACATTGAAAATATGAATAGTGGTATATTCAATGTTATTATTGTATCTACAGTAGTGTTGTTATTGAAAGACACGAAATACGACATATTATCAGACGTATATTGCATATCTAATTAGAGCTTCTTATTTTTTCTTGTCTTTTTATTTCCAGTATTATGTTTTACTTTACCAAATAACTCATTAAACAAATTATCATTCAGTATTTCATTATTATTTATCATTTTTATATTTGATAATTGAGAACATCCACCCATAATTGATATTGGGTCTACTGCTAATCCAATTGGAACTACTAACCCATCAAACCGAGATGTTCCTATATGATTAGAACCTCCTAACATTGAATGACTGGTATTTTCTGCGGTTATTAAATCATTTATAGGATACCCTCCAACTACATTCTCACCAGTAATATCTTTTCTGAATATATAATTTTGAAAATCAGATGTGTCTATGTTAAACATTCTATATAATAATAGCTATATTTATAATTTTGCGGTAACACGCTTAATATCTTGCGATACATTGATTTCTCTGTTATCTTTCAAATACTTGAGTATATATTCCACGTGAGTTTTATCTTTTATAATTTCATTTAAACACCTTTCTACATATGTAAATGTTAATGGCTTATAATCTTTCTTGTCATACATACGAAGTTCTCCATTGCTAATACCGATATTTGATGTTATATTGTTACTCTTCATATAATTGCATATATCAGTAGTAATAGTTGATTTTAATTCTCGTATTTGTTTCGTCTTCTCGTTTATAATTTGTATTTTTTGGTCTAAAATAACCCAATTTTTTACGTTTTCTATTAAAAGTTCTCGTTCACCTTTATTTGAATAGACTGTTAAACTTTGATTCTTGTTAGTAATATTATCCATTTCTAATATTACTAAATGTGCTTTTAATTGGTTTATACCTCGTCAATTGTTTTTCCTGATAATATATCTAATATATATTGTTCTCGTTGTCTGTTGATATAATTCACATTTGCCTTTTGACGTATTGTTTTATTCGTTCGTTTTTCCTTTGGTGTTCGTATTCTTTTAGCGTTTTGGTTTATTTTTGACGGATAATAAAATTCATCTTCTGATTTTGGACTTTGCTCTTGTACTTCATTCGTATTAGAGAATGATACCGTTTTTGTTTTTTGTTTATCGGTTTTAGGTGATGGCGGTTTTGGTTTACTGGTGCCAATACCTCCGCCTTTTTTTGAACGAGTCTTTGTGTTCTTTTTTATCTTACGTGTTTTTGTGTTCTTTTTTATCTTACGTGTTTTTGTGTTCTTTTCCATCGTATATTATATTGATAAATTATTTATAACCAATCTATTTATTTTTTATATATTTTAGCAGCATCTTTAAGTGCGTTTTTAAACATATAAACTGGGTTCTTTTGTTTATTCTTTCTATATAAATCAGTAACAAAAGTAGTCCAAGCGGATTTACCCTTCTTTTTCATAGTTTTATGTTTTTTGTTTGATGACTTTCGTCCCTTTTTTGTTGACTTTTTAGATTTACGTCCTTTCTTACCGGAACCGACAATTGTATCGTCTTTCTCTTCATCTTCATCAGGTCTTTCCTCTTCCTCTACTTCAGGTCTTTCCTCTTCATCTACTTCTGGACTTTCCTCTTCATCTACTTCTGGACTTTCCTCTTCATCTACTTCTGGACTTTCCTCTTCATCTACTTCTGGACTTTCCTCTTCGGGTTCCTCTTTCTTGGTAGGACATAGCGTATCGCATATTAAACTACCGCCTTTGTGTGTCGTTTTCTTAGAAGTGCGTTTTTTATATGAACGTTTTTTTGTCGTATGAGATGTCATTATATTATAATAACACATTTTAATCTAAGTATGACACCTTATTTGAATATCTTAACAACCGGAGCAATAAAAATGAATTTGCTAAAATGATAAAAACCAAAAAAATATTATAAACAAATATTATCCAAACATATATATTCAACTCATCGTATATTGTATTAAGTATCGGTTTGGCTATTTCTCGTAAATCGCGTTTTATATTCTCGTCTTGGAAAAATTCTATACAACTATCTCGCAAACTTTTCATACATTTCGTAATACAAACTTCAAAGAAACAATACTATTAATTTAAACGAAAAACTAATGATTAATGATTAAATTATAATAAAGAGAATTACACATACAAAGTATTATGGAACAAATTTACGATACGAATGAAAAATTGCGTGATTTTGAATTTGAGAAGCTAGTGTTGTCAAAACCAACTCTTATTTCTGGCGGTAACTACTTTATTCGGTTTAAGAAAGGTAATATTCCATTATACATACAACCACCAACGTGCAGCACCAGAAATGGGTTTATAAAGAATGGTAGAAAATATTACACTGATTTGCTTTTTACAAATGAAGATGAATATATTATTCATTGGTTTGAAAGGCTAGAAGAATACTGTATTCAATATATATATAATCATCGCGACACGTGGTTTGATGGTAACATGGAAAAGGCGGATATTGAAAATTATTTTACATCACCATTAAAGATTTATAAATCCGGGAAATTCTATTTGGTAAGAACTAACGTTCCCACTGCGTTAGAAAAACCATCTATAAAAATATACGACGAGGATGAGAATATTGTAGACTTTACAACAATCACCGAGAACACCAAATTAATGAATGTGATTGAAGTTCAAGGCATTAAGTGTTCAGCAAGAAGTTTTCAAATAGAACTTGAAATGAAACAGGCATTATTACCTAGACCTGAAGAATTTCAACTTTTTGATAAATGCGTTATACAAACAAAACCCAATACACAACATTCTACCGAAAATCAGGTTGATTTAGAGAATATTACTACTCAACTTGAGAATGTGACGGTAAATACTAACGATTTTATTACAGATGACATTAGAAATGATGTTATTGATGATATTTCATCTAAGATAGAACAACCCGATATGTTATTACCCGAATCTGATAACAACACAAATAATTTAGGGAAATTCACAGAAATCGACAATTCTAATATTGATGAAAATACAGAACCCGACAATTCTAATATTGATGAAAATACAGAACCCGACAATTCTAATATTGATGAAAATACAGAAACAGATGATATTGATAACACATTTAACAATAATGTAAATATAAGTAATTTTGAGGATTCAATGGAAGAAGTTGTATTTACTTTAGAAGAGTTACCAACTGACGATAAATTAACGTTAAAAGAACCAAATGAAGTGTATTATCAAATGTACCGAGATGCCAGACAAAAAGCAAAAATGGCAAAAGAATTGGCATTATCTTCTTATTTAGAGGCAAAGAATATTAAAAATACATATATGTTGAATGATATTGATAGTGATACAAGTGATTTAGAAATCGATGATGAAAGTATAAATAGTGAAAAGGATTATGAATAATCATTATATTTTAGCGTTTTTAACAATATGTCGGGAATATTTTTTATCAGTCGTTTATATAAACAAAATGTTTAAGGATATTCAACGTGGACTTGCTAAGTTTTTTTCACCTAAGATGTTGTTAGTATTAATCATATCTATAATCGCAATCTGGGGATTAATGTCATATAACGGACAAATGAAGATGGTGCGTGACATGATGGAGGACGGTACCCAAGAGAATGAGATGGAAGAGACTACTGAGCCTACTGCTACAAATGAGCCTACCCCTTCCAATGGTAAGACTGAGGCTGGATATGCTCTTCAACCTGTAGCTAATCCTACTGACCTATTACCTACCGATAAGAATAGTGAGTGGAATAAATTAAACCCTACAAATGTTGATGATGAGGGTGTAAAGATGCCTGACCTTCTTGATGCTGGTTACCACATTGGTCTTGATACTGTCGGTCAATCCATGAGAAACGCAAATCTTCAGCTTCGTTCCGACCCTGTTATCGCAAAGTCCGATATTGGTCCATGGAACCAGAGCACTATTGACGGTGATTCTACCCGTCAGCCTATGGAGATTGGTGGACGTGCTTAAGTGTGTTTCAGGATATTATATTACAATAGTTGTTATATAATATTTTTCAATGTAAGTGTATTTTTATCACAAGAATGTATAATGCGAAGCGAAGACATTTTAGGGTATTTTATTATTGGGTTTATATT
>Ga0307998_1001589_pt1 | contig 12193 bp, 10 predicted proteins | sample Davwhametageno37_FD_203147 | JGI IMG/M metagenome (GOLD analysis project Ga0307998, IMG submission 203147) | Marine microbial communities from Davis Island wharf, Antarctic Ocean - #37 | ecosystem: Environmental > Aquatic > Marine > Unclassified | place: Antarctic Ocean: Davis Island wharf...
CTTGCCCAGATTGTTTCGATATTACAGCATGGACAGATGACCAAGAGATTATGGGAATACAGCATAAATTACTGCCAATCGAAGGAGTACAATTTCACCCTGAGTCTATTCTTACAGAATTTGGACACGACCTTTTATCTAATTTTATAAAAAAATATGAGTGAACACTTTAGACGCTGTTTGAATAATTTATCAAATGGAAATAATATTTCCTTCGATGATATGTCGTCCTTGATGAATGAGCTTATGACAGGAGACTTAACCCCAGCTCAAATTGCAAGCATATTAATTTCCATAAAAATTAAGGGTGAAAGTATTGATGAGATTACAGGAGCTGCCTCTGTAATGAGAGAACACTCCAATAAGGTCAAGATAGAAGATACTAAACATCTTGTTGACACTTGTGGGACAGGAGGGGATAGCCTTCAAACGTTTAATGTGTCAACTATAAGTGCAATTATTGCTGCAGCAGCAGGTGTGAAAGTAGCTAAACATGGAGGGAGATCAGTCTCGTCTAAGTGCGGAAGTGCAGATGTTTTAGAGGCATTAGGTGTTAATGTTAATTTAAATAATGTAGAGATTGCCGCAATTGTAAATAAAATTGGCATTGGTTTTATGTTCGCCCCTAATTACCATCCTGCAATGAAGTATGTGGCACCCATAAGGAAAGATTTAGGTGTGCGAACGATATTTAATTTGTTAGGCCCACTGACTAATCCCGCTAGCGCAAAACAGCAGATATTAGGCGTGTACCACAAAAATTTAACCATAGTATTGGCTAGGGTTTTAAAAAAATTGGGTAGTACCCACGTCATGGTAGTTAGCGGCGCGGATGGAATGGATGAAATTTCCATTACAGGAAAAACATTTGTAGCTGAATTGAAGAATAATGCAGTTAAGGAGTACGTTATTAATCCAGGTGACTTTGGTCTTCCGTTAGGTAAGCTAGCCGATATTAAAGTTGATGATGTGGCTCATTCTAAGACTATGATGTTGGATATTTTAAATGGGAAATCCTCTACAGCGAGGAATATTTCATTACTAAATGCTGGCGCAGCAATTTATGTCAGTGGTTTAGTTGAGGATATAGAGGCAGGTATCGAAAAGGCAAATAAAGTAATTGATTCAGGAGAAGCACTAATAAAATTAGAAGAATTGGTAACATTATCTAATGAATAATATTTTAGATAAAATATTAGAGACAAAGAAGATTGAAATTTCTGCGTCTAAAGTTACTTTATCAAAAAGTGCATTAGATGATCAAATTGCTCAAATTTCCGACGAAAGAGATTTTGTTAAGGCAATCCAAATAAAACAAGAGGTTAATCTACCCTCTGTAATTGCAGAAATAAAAAAAGCTAGCCCTTCTAAGGGCATTATTCGAGCAGACTTCGACCCGAAAGAGATTGCAAAATCTTACGAAGAAGGAGGTGCGACTTGTTTGTCAGTTTTGACAGATGTCGAATATTTCCAAGGGAGCCCTCATTTTATTCAAGATGTTAAAAAAGTATGCACGCTTCCTGTGCTCAGAAAAGACTTTATTATAGACCCCTATCAAATATATGAATCAAAAGCATTGGGAGCAGATTGTATTCTTTTGATTGTTGCAGCTCTTGATTTATCTCAATTGAAAGAATTTGAATCGATTGCGCATAGTTTGGGTATGTCGGTCCTAGTAGAGTCTCATGACGAAAGAGAATTAGAACTAGCACTTCAGCTTTCAACTCCATTGATAGGTATAAATAATAGAAATTTAAAGACATTCGAGGTGACTCTTCAGACAACAATAGATCTTGTTGCACAAATACCAGCAGATAAAATTCTAATAACGGAATCAGGCATATTTGATCATAGGGATATACGTCTGATGAATGAACATGGTATCTTTACTTTTCTAATAGGTGAAGCATTTATGCGAGATGAAAATCCAGGACAATCTTTAAAGGTATTACTAAATAAATGACCATTACTAACCGACCAAGACGAATGAGAAATAATGATTTTTCTCGGAGATTAATGAGAGAGAGTCAATTATCTGTTAATCATCTTATTTATCCTATGTTTGTAATTGAAGGTAATGGAGTGCGTCAGGAAATTCAATCTATGCCAGGAATTTTTAGACAAAGTATTGATCAGATTATTCTTGAAGCTAGCGAATGTTTTGAATTAGGGATTCCAGCAATTGCATTGTTTCCTGTTATCGACGATCAATTTAAATCTGAGAGTGCAACTGAGGCATTTAACCCAAATGGATTAATTCAGAGAGCCGTGGCAGCGCTAAAAAAAATTCTACCTGAGATAGGTATCATCACTGATATTGCATTAGATCCCTATACATCTAATGGACAAGATGGCCTAACGGATGAAAAAGGTAATATTTTGAATGACGAAACAGTTGAAGTTTTGGTTAAGCAAGCTTTGTCTCATGCAAAGTCTGGGGCAGATATTGTAGCACCCTCGGACATGATGGATGCTCGCGTCGGGAGGATTAGAAAAGCATTGGAGGATAAGCATTTTTTTAATACTAAAATTCTTGCCTATTCAGCAAAATATGCTTCTGCATTTTATGGCCCTTTTCGTGAGGCTGTGGGATCAGAAATTTCATTGAGTGGCGGCTCTAAAGAAACCTATCAAATGGATCCAGCAAACAGTGACGAGGCTTTGTATGAGGTGGAATTAGACATTAATGAGGGAGCTGATATGGTGATGATTAAACCAGGCATGCCTTATCTAGATGTTTTGTATCGTGTTAAAGAAGCCTTTGGAAAACCAACTTTTGTTTATCAAGTTAGCGGTGAATATGCCATGATTAAAGCAGCCTCTCAACAGGGGTGGCTGGAAGAGGATAAAATAATAATGGAGTCATTGATAGCGTTTAAAAGAGCTGGGGCTGATGCAATTTTTACTTACTTTGCATTGCAAGTTGCGCGTAATTTAAAGGCTTAATTTGTTTTCGGATCTTTTAAGGTCTTCTAAGCTTTTACCTCGGCCGCTAATAAGATTAAGATTATTTTTCTTTAATTTAAAGTCATTTTCATCAAGAATTTTTAATTCTATCGGAAACCAAAGACCCTCAATTTTAATAATAGGAATATTTCTTAGAGATTTTTTTTTCGTTCTTTTCTCTGAGATATTTGTATCCTTTAAATTAAATTCAATACTATTGTTTAAAAGTAAATATTCTATTTCTTTCATATTATCAGTATATAAATTAATTTGTATGATGGGGTATTTAGGTATAAGACCATCAATTAATTGACCTACAAGATGAGGGTTAAAACTCTTAAATATCTCCATTATCATGAGAGCTTCATTTTTAATCTTGTCAACAAGAGTGGGATCAATATCTACTTGGTAAATTTTTTGGTATTCCTTTAACGCATCATCAATTTCATCGTTTGAAGGCAAATAGTCTAAAGATTGATAACTCAAATATTTTGCAGCTTTCTTTTTAGCAAAGTGATAATCTGTGATCCCCTCTTCCATAATAATTTCAGCTGCACGATTTGCAATTCTTACCCTTGCTTGTTTTATCTGGCTTCTTACCATTTTAGTTAATCATGAAATAAGCATTGCTTTGAGGCTGAAATTCATCATAAAAGTACTCATAGAAACCTTTTTCAGAAGGCTTAACGATTAAACTATTTTTCGAGTTGATTTTAAATGGTGTTATTCCCTCTGGTTCAGCCAACATTTTTATTGGATATTGATCTAAAATAGGCTCCATATAATCTATCCATATCGGAAGAGCAGCTCGTGCTCCTGTTTCATATTTGCCTAGTGGCTTTGGTTGGTCATACCCCATCCAGGTTACAGTAACAATATCGGGATTGAATCCGGCAAACCATGCGTCGATTAAATCATTAGTAGTACCAGTTTTACCACCAATATCTGTACGCTTAAGCCGTTTTGCTTTTTTACCCGTCCCTGTATTAATAACTTCTTTAAGCATATCTGTCATAATAAAAGCATTTCTTGGGTCGATAATACGAGGGGTCTCTTCATTCATGACCTCTGAACTATTTTTTATTTTTCTACCCTGAGAGTCAATAATTTTTTCAATAAAGAAAGGTTTTTTTAAGTAACCTCCATTAGCAAATACACCGTAGGCAGCAACCATTTCTAAGGCAGTTACTTCACCAACACCTAATGCCATAGAAAGGTATGGAGGATGTTTTTTTGGATCAAAGCCAAATCGAGTAATATAATCTTGTGCGTATTTGGCACCAATGTAGCGCAATACTCGAATAGCCACTAAATTTTTTGAAAGTGCGAGCCCCTTTCTTATTCGCGTAGGGCCCATATATTTTTCATTGTAATTTTGGGGTTCCCATGCCTGGTTGGTATTGAGTTCTTTAGCACTAATAGAAAGAGGACCATCATTAACTAATGTGGCGGCATTGACACCCTTTTCAAGAGCAGCTGAGTAAATAAAGGGTTTGAAGATAGACCCTGGCTGTCTTTCGGCCTGCGTAATGTGGTTGTATTTATTACGATGAAAATCAAATCCACCAACTAAGGCAAGAATGGCTCCGGTTTGCGGATCCATTGAAACTAACGATCCCTCAACTTCAGGAAGTTGAGTCGCAATCCATACTCCATAATTTTTAACAAAACGAATAACGGAGCCAGGCTTTATAATTCTTTCATCAATATTTTCTTTCTTCAGATCCTTCTTTAAGAGAGTTAGGCCTTTTCGAAAAATACTAATTTTTTTCCCATTCTTCAGAAGTGCCTCAACTTTTAATGGTTGTGAATTTAAAACAACTCCAGGAATAAAATTACTGTAAGTAGGAATTATACGAAGTTTATCTAATAAGTATTTCCTTTTTTCTTCCTCATTTTCAAAAGATTTTTCATCTAAGTTAATAAAGCTTTCGTTGGGCCCCAACTCATGGCGGCTAATAAAATTAATAATGCCATTTTGGACGGCTTGTTTTGCATAGCGTTGATTTTTTTTCTTGAGAGTTGTGTAGACCTTTAATCCACTCGTATAAATTTTCTCCCCGAATTCTTCATATAGCTTTTTACGAACCATTTCTGCAACATAATCCGCTTTCAACTCTCTTTTTTGAGTAGAATCTCTTAGATTTAATGGTTCATCTAGCGCTAATATATAAGTTGAATTATCAATAAAACCATGTCTTTTCATACTAAATAAGACTGCTTTTTGTCTTTGAATTGCTAGGTCAGAGTTAACAAATGGATTATATCTGCTTGGTGCTTTAGGAAGTCCAGCCAATAAAGCGGTTTCTCCTAAATTTAATTCGGATAAACTTTTATCGAAATAGGTATCTGCGGCCGCAGAAAATCCAAACGAACGTTGACCTAAATAAATCTGATTAATGTAAAGTCCGAGTATTTCTTCTTTTGATAAATCTTTTTCAATTTTAATGGCAAGTAAGATTTCATTAATTTTCCGCTTCAATGTTCTTTCGGACGAAAGAAAGAAATTTCGAGCTACCTGCATCGTGATGGTGCTCGCACCCTCATGACTTTGCCCGGTTAGATTTTTAAGGGCCGCTCGCATGATACCAATTAAATCAATACCAGGATGCTCAAAAAAACGTCGATCTTCAATGGCGATGATGGCATTGATCATTTTTTGAGGGACTGTTTTTATGGAAGTGAAATCTCGTCGCTCTTCACCGAACTCGGAAATTAGTGCTCCATCAGAAGAGTAAATTTGAAGAGGTTGTTTCGGTCGATATTCTGATAAGCGATCAATATTAGGTAGCGTCGGATAAATAAGTACAGCCACAAAAAATATCATAGCCACTCCCGAAAGTCCAACGAGAAAAGCCCGAATTAAAAAGTTTTTTAATGTTGATAACATTTGAATGAAAAAATTTATTTTTACAGATAAACGTTTATTATAGTGATTAAGCATAATATTACTATTACTAAATATTCTATAATTGTATAAAGTTTAATGATAAAAAATATAAATAATATTTATCTGGTAGGTTTAATGGGGTCGGGTAAAACAACTATCGGTAAACTAGCCTCTAAAAAATTAAGTAAATCGTTTATCGATAGTGATCATGTGATCGAGGAAAGTACTGGTGTTAGGGTTCCTTTGATATTTGAATATGAAGGGGAGGAAGGATTTAGAAGGAGGGAAACAAAAGCACTAGAGGAGCTTGTTAAAAAGAAAGATATTATTTTAGCGACCGGAGGAGGCATAATCCTAAAAAAAAGCAATCAAAAACTTTTGATGGGTAATGGCTTAGTAATTTATTTAAAAGCAGATTATGATTTATTGGCGAGCCGATTGAGGAATGACAAGACAAGGCCATTGCTTCAAGGTGTCGATATCAAGAAGAAATTGAAAGATCTTTTGGAGGTGCGAGACCCAATATACAAGTTAATTGCAGATTATGTGATTGATACAAAAAATAAGCGAGCTATTGATATTGTTAGCGAAATTGAGAAGATCGTCAAAAAACCATGAAAACATTAAATATTAATTTGGGTGATAGAAGTTATCCTATTTACGTGGGCCAGAATCTATTAAGTAATACAGAAATTTTTCATCGCCATGTAAAATCTAAGACAATTGCAATTGTGACCAACGATATAGTCGCTCCATTATACTTAAATATACTTATTGAAATGTTAGGTGAGGATAAAAAGATCATCCCTATTGTTCTGCCAGACGGGGAAGCCCATAAAAATCTAGATACACTCAATCTAATATACGATGCACTACTCACAAATAATGCAGGACGAGATGTTCTTCTTATAGCGCTTGGAGGAGGTGTGGTTGGAGACATTTGTGGATTTGCTGCCGCAAGCTTTATGCGTGGTGTTGATTTTATTCAGATTCCCACTACCCTATTATCTCAAGTTGATTCCTCTGTTGGAGGTAAAACCGGTATTAATCATCGCCTAGGAAAGAATATGGTTGGCGCGTTTTATCAGCCTAAATGTGTGGTGGCAGATATCAATCTATTAAATACTTTACCTCAGCGAGAATTATCAGCAGGATTAGCTGAGGTTATTAAGTACGGTCTGATTAGAGACCCAGAATTTTTTGATTGGCTTGAGACTAATATGCAGCAATTAATTGATAAAGACTCAGCTACCTTGATTGAGGCAGTTGAACGTTCATGTTTAAACAAAGCGGAGGTAGTTGAAGCTGATGAGCATGAGTCTAAAAAAGATATTCGTGCCACTCTTAATCTAGGACATACCTTTGGGCATGCGATTGAAAATGCAATGGGTTATGGTAATTGGCTTCATGGTGAGGCAGTCGCTACTGGAATGATTATGGCTGCCTTTATGTCAAAAGAGCTAGGATGGCTAAGCTCTTCGGATTACATAAGAGTTAGTGGGTTGATTAAACTTGCAGGACTTCCGATTGCCCCGCCAGAAATATCTGAGAAAAAATTTCTTGACCTCATGCAATCTGATAAAAAAACAAAAAATAACCAGATTCATTTAGTTTTACAGACTTCAATTGGGAAGGCTACGCTTACTAAAGAATATGATTCAGAAATTTTAAGCAAAACCCTAAACAATAACTTTTCTTAAAAATCACTCAATGATATTAAAAGCTTACGCTGCTGACCCATTAAAAACATTAGGCCGTAGATATACAGAAAGTAAATCTATCAACCGCAATGACTTCCAGCGTGATCGTGATCGGATTATTCATTCCTCTGCTTTTCGACGGCTAGAATATAAAACACAGGTATTCGTTAATCATGAGGGGGACATGTTTCGAACTCGTTTGACGCATTCGATAGAGGTTTCTCAAATTTCAAGGGGAATTGCCAGAACTTTGGGTTGCCATGAAGACTTGGCAGAGACAATTGCCTTGGCTCATGACCTAGGACATACACCTTTTGGGCATGCTGGCCAGGATGCTTTAAATAGTTGCATGAAAATACATGGTGGTTTTGAACATAACCTTCAATCTCTACGCGTGGTGGATTATTTGGAGAGAAGGTACGCTAGTTTTGATGGTTTAAATCTTACTTTTGAATCCCGTGAAGGAATCCTTAAGCATTGTTCAATTAAAAATGCTAAGACTCTTGGCTCCATTGGTGATCGCTTCATCAATAAACATCAGCCCTCGCTTGAAGCTCAAATTGTTAATATCGCCGATGAGATTGCTTATAATAATCATGATGTGGATGATGGCTTTCGTTCAGGCCTTCTAAATTTCAAAGCTCTTATGCAAAACACCTTATTTAGCCGTTGCGCTAAAGTGGTTGATCAAATATATTCTAATATTAGTGATGGTCAAAAAATTAACGAAGTAGTGAGGCGTATGATCCATTTATTAATTGAGGATGTCTGCACTCAAAGCCAAAAGAACCTGGATGTTTATCAACCAAAGAATATATATGATGTAAGAATTCTCCCCCCTTTAATTGATTTTTCGTCGGACCTTAAAAAAGAGCAGTATGAGCTGAAGCAATTTTTAAGGCATGCAATGTACGAACACCCTCATGTTGCAAAAATGACAGAAAATGCTGGAAACACAATTGAAAAGCTATTTGCCCATTATATAAAACAACCCAAGGCTATCCCAGAGAATTTTTCTATGGATCGGATAGATGAACCAGCCAGAGTGATTGCGGATTATATTGCTGGGATGACCGATCGATTTGCGATTCAAGCTGCGGAAAAATTATAAAATTATAAAATAATGTATAAATATCAATAGCTTAAATTGTTTTGTGGTTTTTGTGCAACAAATGGAGGTAAATGTAACAAAAAAGCCACATAATGCTTGATTAAATGAGTGCTTATTAGTCATAATGCTTGTAACGTTCCTAGTAAAGAAGTTTTAAATTGGGAAATGTTTTGAAAGATCTTGAATTATTGTGTATCTGCATTATCTTCGAGGTCATTTTAAATTTTATGGAGATTCAAAATGAATAACAAAATTAATCTAGCAGTTGCAAGTGCAGCACTAGTATTGGGTGCATCAGCAGCCAACGCTGGTATTGTAATTCCAGCTGGTGATTGGACTTTAGACGTTAATGGTAACGTTAATGCTTATGCTTCAACGCATAACGCTGACGATACTAAAGCGCTTAATTCAATAACAGGTGGCGTTGCTACTTATAAAGATGTAAACGGTGAGTCTGACTCACAAGGTATCAATACTGGTCTATTACCATCATGGTTAGGCTTTACTGGTACAACTCGTCAAAATGATTTAGATGTATCATTTACTATTTCATTCCAACCAAACGTTTCAGATAACAGCGCTGCTGGTGATTCTAAAGCACCTTTAAATCGTCAATCATTTATAACATTTGGTGACAAATCATGGGGTACTGTTAAATTAGGTAAAGATCTTGGTATCTTTGCTGCTGACGCAATCCTTAATGACATGACACTTCTTGGTGTTGGTGCAGCATCTGCTTCAAACAATTCTGGTGCTTCTACTTCATTAGGTGGAATCGGTACTGGTTATATCTATCCAGCATGGAAAGGTCAAGTTGCTTATACAACTCCTAACATGAATGGTTTCCAAGCAACTATCGGTATTACTAATCCTAATGGATCTGGTGTTACTACTTCATTCCAAGACACATTTGGTTTTGAAGGTAAGGCTTCTTATGACTTCGCTGCTGGCGATGCTAAGGGTAAAGTTTGGGTTTCTGGTGCAGCATATGACGTAACAAACTCAAGAACAGCTGCTGTTGCTTCAACAACTGCTGTAGTTAATACGACTTCATACATTATTAGTACGTTCGGTTTACCTGGTTCAGCCGGTGCATCTGCATCTGCAATCGTATCAGTCGAGGCTACAATATCTCAAGCAGTAGCTGATGTTGCTGCTGTTGAAGCAGTATCATATGACTCACAAGTTGTTGATATCGGTGCTTCTGTAAACTTAGGTAACTTTGGTTTAACTGGTTACTATTATTCAGGTGAAGGTGTTGGTACTACAATCTTCGGTTCGCTTGGCGCAACTGCTGCTGGTCTAGAACGTGATTCAGACGGTGGTTATGTACAAGCTACATTTGTTATCCCTACAGGCACTAAACTAGGTGCTTCATATGGTGTATCAAATCTTGATCTAGCTACTAACGAAGCTGCTTCTTCACTAATAGAAGAAAACAATCGTTGGACAGTTGGTGCATATCATCCGTTAACTAAGCATCTGAATTTAGTTGCTGAGTATAACGAGATTGAATCAAAATCACATAACGGTCTGAAAGCAGAAAGTGACTCATTCTCACTTGGCGCGATCTTATTCTTCTAGAATTTAATTCTAAAAGAACGTTATATAAAAAAGGCTCCTTCGGGAGCCTTTTTTTTATTATTTTATTAGAGCTTCTTATTTTTGAATATTTAATTCGTTAATTTTTCTTGTAATAGTATTCCGTCCAATTCCAAGAATATTTGCTGCATCGGCTTTACGGCCCTTAGATTGAACTAATGCCGCCTTGATGAGAACTTCTTCAGCCATCCTAATAAATAATTCATGAATATTTGGAGTGGCCTCCAACATTTCTTTGGTAGCAATTTTATGTAACGCATCTTCCCAAGACGTAGTGTCTCCATTAGCACTCACTGGTTCATTTTTGAGTTCAGAAGGAAGGTCTCCAATATTAACTATTTTCCCTGCAGACATTACTGTTAACCAATGACAGACATTTTCGAGCTGCCTAACATTACCCTGCCAATGTAAATTTTTAAAATAATCTAATACTTCAATAGATAACATTTTAGGTTCTACATTCAGTTTATTGGCGCTACTCCTAAGAAAAAATTGAGCTAAAATGGGAATATCTTCTATTCGGCTTCGTAATGGTGGAACTTGGATTCGAATTACGTTGAGCCTATGAAATAAATCTTCACGGAATTTTTTCTCCTTTACGTAAGATTCTAAATTTTGGTGGGTAGCAGCAATGACCCTAACGTTAACTGTAATAGAATTCTGCCCTCCAATTCTGTAGAAAGCTCCCTCACTTAATACTCTTAAAAGACGTGTTTGGAGCTCAATTGGCATATCACCAATTTCATCTAAAAATAATGTACCCTCATTAGCTTGTTCAAATCGACCCTTCCTTAGGCTTTCTGCGCCTGTAAACGAACCTTTTTCATGGCCAAAAAGTTCGGCTTCGAGAAGGTCCTTAGGGATAGCAGCAGTATTAATAGCAATAAAAGGCTTATCCCTACGTTGGCTATTTTTATGAATAGCTTTTGCAACTAATTCCTTGCCTGAGCCAGATTCACCATTTAATAAAACTGTGGCATTAGATTGAGCCAATCGTCCAATTGAACGGAATACTTCCTGCATCGATTGGGCTTGCCCAATAATCTCTGGAAATACCTCTAAAGTTTCTTTCAATACCTTATCATTAATAGATTCTGACATAGCCTGACGTATTAACTCAACCACCTTATCAATATCAAAAGGCTTGGCTATATATTCAAAGGCACCTGATTTAAAAGCAGCTACTGCGGTGTCAAGATCTGAATAGGCTGTCATAATGATTATAGGAATTTCAGGGAACTTAGTTTTAACTTTATTAAGAAATGTAAGGCCTGACTCACCGGGCATTCGGATATCACTAACAATTACAGAAGGCGTCTCATAATTAAACTGATTGATGGCCTCATTTGTATTTGAGAATATTTTGCAAGGTAAATTTTCCTTGCTTAATGCTTTTTCAAATACCCAGCGGATTGATTTGTCATCGTCTAATATCCAAATATTTTTCATGGTGATTATTTAACCGTTTCCTTAAGTTCATTATTTAGCGGAAGTAAAATTGAGAATTTTGTATGGCCAGTTTGACTTGTAAAAGTAATCATTCCTTTGTGTTGGGCTACAATATTTTGTGATAATGGGAGCCCTAGTCCAGAGCCTTTTTCATTACCAGAAACTAATGGGTAAAAAATCTTATCTTGAATATTCAGAGGAATACCTGGACCGTTATCCTCAATATCAATGCGTATGGCCGTGGCATGCTTTTTTTTATGAAATACTATCTGTCGCTCTGAGCGAGTTGTTAGTTTTAGTTGCATCTTTTGAGTATTATCGTTTCGCATCGACTGAATTGCATTTCTTGCAATATTTAAAACCGCTTGTATGAGCTTCTCCCTGTCTGCCACAATTTCTGGAAGGCTTACATCGTAATCTCGAATAAAAGTAACCTCTTTTCCAAATTCTGATAAAACTAGGCTGCGCACTCTCTCGATGACCTCATGAATATTT
>Ga0307998_1001592_pt1 | contig 12178 bp, 10 predicted proteins | sample Davwhametageno37_FD_203147 | JGI IMG/M metagenome (GOLD analysis project Ga0307998, IMG submission 203147) | Marine microbial communities from Davis Island wharf, Antarctic Ocean - #37 | ecosystem: Environmental > Aquatic > Marine > Unclassified | place: Antarctic Ocean: Davis Island wharf...
TGTTGTAGCAAGTTCTCCAGCACTTTTAATCTCATATTTTGCGAAATACCACAAAATCACTTTTAGGTGTTTATATCATAGTAGGATAAGTGACAGAAATCTTTTAGACAGTTCTCCTTTTGGAAGTTTAGATTTATTAAAGGAGAAATTTTATGATAAAAAATTATTTGTCAGTGATATAGCAAAAAAAGAAGCAATTAATTTTTTAAATACTTTTAGACAAAAACCTATTATACCTGATTATTCATCTTACTTTTTAAACAAAAAAGACAATATTTTAAAAGATTTAATTTTCAGTGTTGCGTATTTTTTAATATTTAATTTAAAATTTCTCTTACCAAAAGAGTCAAGACAAAAATTCACAAAAGATAAAATGAGACATAAGTTCTTTTATTTTAAGCGTAATTTCCTGAAATTATTTTTAAGAAAAAATTTCAGGAAAGAGATTCCAAATCAAAAATTTGTGTTTTATCCTTTACATGTTGATCCAGAGGCATCTACCATGGTACTTTCACCATTTCACACAAACCAATTGGCTATAATCGAGAATTTATCTAAAAGCATCCCTTCTGATCACGTTTTAGTTGTAAAAGAACATATACCAATGATTGGCTTTAGACCAAGAAATTTTTATAAAACAATAAGCTCTTTTCCTAGAGTTACATTAATAAGTCCTCATTATGATCAATTCTCATTAATTAGTAAAGCTTCTTTTATTTGTTCAATTTCTGGTACAGCTGGTCTAGAGGGTTTACTTCTTAAGAAAAAAGTACTTTTGTTTGCCAAAGACACTCCTTTTTCTTTATTTAACAAAGGGCTTATTGTTGAATCAGATATTTCCAAATTGAGTCAAAGTTTTGAAAATTTAACAAAAATTAAACCCCTAGATGATGAATCAATTCTGAAATATCTTGGGATCATTTTTCAGGATTCATTTAAAATGAATAATGGTTTATTATGGGAAAAGTATTCCGAACAACCTAAAGAAGAAAAAGACAAATTTGTTGCCGAACTAACTGAACAAATGAACACCTTGATTCATTTATCATAATTGACGTTTAAAAGTGAAAAATAAAAAAAAGAAGTTTAACGTGTATTTTTCTCAACTTGCAAATGAGGTCGGATTTTCTGTACTCGACATCGGAGCAAGGACAGAGAAAACGGCTTCAAATCCAGGTATCTCGGGTGATTTTAATCTAATTGCTAAGGGCTGTGATTATGTTGGATATGAACCCGATAAAGAAGAATTAAAAAAACTAATGGGCAAATCAAATTATCACTGGAAATCCCAGACGTTTTTGTCAGATGCTCTTGGGGAAAAAGAAGGAAAATTTGACTTAAATTTATACGCACAGCCCGGATTTTCATCTAAATTGAAGGCAAAAAAAGAGCAATTTTCTCTTTTTTCACGTGCTTATTACTTAGGGGAAGACAATCGACAAATACCGGTTAGCGTATCCAGTCTTGATGATAGTTTAGCCAATAATTCTATTCTCAATCCAGCTTTTGTGAAAATTGATATTCAAGGAATGGAACTCGAGGTGTTTAAAGGTGCTCAATCTTTTTTGAAAAATAAATGTTTAGGAATTCGTGTTGAAGTTTATTTTCATGAAATATATGAAAACCAGCCCTTATTTCATGAAATAGATGCATACCTTAGAAAACTTGATTTTTCCCCATTTCAATTTGCTGAACTACATAATTGGAGAAGAGATTCTATAAAAAAATTTCCGTTTTATGACAAGAAAGCAAAGATCAATTTTTCAAAGGGACAACTGATGCATGCAGATGTTATTTATCTTAAAGACCCCTCTTCTTTAAATAAAGATGATCATGAAAATCAGCAAACTAGACTTGCGCTCACAGCACTGTGTTATCAGCATTACGACTTGGCACATGAGCTTTTCAACACCCTTGCAATGAACAATAGTAAGCATATAGAAAGTGTATTATATTGTCAAAGATTATCTAAAATAGATTCCAAAGCACATGCCATTGATCGGTATTCCTATTGGTTAAAAAAAGGGTTTGAACGTTTCAAATGAAAAAATCAACAACAACTAAAATAAATATTTTATTTCCCTATATGGGAAATTCTATTGGTGGGAGTCATATTTCTTCATTGATTTTGGTCAAAAATCTTCCCCAGCCGTATCATCCAATTGTATTATTGCACAAAAGAGGTCCATTGGCGAATTATCTTCAAGAAAATAACATTCCTTACACTATAGAAGAAAAACTGGTTACGGATTCCAATGGTAAATGGCAATATATGTACGCTTTTAGTCAATTCACTAATTTGCTTAAGCGTTTAAAAATTGATATTGTACATACCAATGAAATCAACATGCATACGACATGGCTTCTTCCCGCCTTTTTTTCAAGGGCAAAACATCTTTGGCATCAAAGAACTCCAGGACCAAATAAATCTGTTTATTTGAGTTTTTTGTCAGCGAAAACAATCACCATTTCAGATTATACAAAACATTCATTACCATTTTTTTTTAGAAATAAAATTGAGGTGGTTTTTAATCCATTTATTTTTTTAAAAAACGATAAACAATTATCATCAAGAAAAAAATACACTAACTTGAATCTAGCTTGGATAGGAAACTTCCACCGTCGAAAACGGTTAGATGTATTTATTAATGTTATTGGAGAACTCGAAAAAATTCATAACATTCCCCCAATAAACGCTCATGTTTACGGAAGTCCACTTAAACCAATTTCTGGTGAGATAGAAGAATTAATCGCTAAAAAGAAGTTGAAGTCAAAGATTTTATTTCATGGATTTGCATTAAACATAACAAGCGAAATAAATAAAATAGATTTCTTGATCGCCCCAGCAGAGAAAGAGGCCTTTGGCCGAACAATTGTTGAAGCAGCCTCAATGGGTATCCCAACAATTGCCAATAAAGAAGGAGGGCATAAAGAAATAATCATCGATAAAGAATCTGGGGTTTTAATACAACATAATGACATAGATAATTATGTTACTTCAATAGTTAGTTTAATAGAAAACAGTAAATTTAGAAATGAGCTTATTAAAAAAGCGTATGATTTCTGCGCACAAAAATTTTCAATAAATACTCATATTTTACATATAACCAAAATATATAAATCATTAATTAAATGAAAATACTCATCACCGGCACCGCGGGATTTATAGGGTTTCACTTGGCAGAACGCCTTCTCCAAGATGGACATTCGATTGTTGGAGTGGATCAAGTCAATGATTATTATGACGTACAGCTTAAAAAAGATCGCCTAGCTTATTCAGGCATCAGTGCGGAGAAGGTTCTTGCACAATGTGTTGTTTCGAATAAATATCCAAATTACATCTTTTATCAAGCATCCCTAGAAGACAAATCGGCTATTTATTCCATTTTTGAAAAAGAACAACCCGATGCAGTATGTAATCTTGCAGCACAAGCAGGGGTTCGTTATTCTCTCGAAAACCCAGATGCATACATTCAAAGTAATATCATCGGATTTCAAAATATTATAGAAGCTTGTCGTCACTACGGTGTAGATAATTTATCCTATGCCTCGAGTTCCTCTGTCTATGGGGGAAACAAAAGTCTTCCATTTAGTACTGAAGATCGTGTAGACTCACCTATTTCGCTCTATGCAGCTACCAAAAAATCAAATGAATTAGTTGCCCATACGTATTCGCACCTTTTTGGTATTAGAACAACAGGACTTCGTTTTTTTACTGTCTATGGCCCTTGGGGGAGGCCAGATATGGCCCTCTTCTTGTTTGCCGAAGCCATTCGAAAAGGGGAACCGATTAACGTTTTTAATCACGGAAATATGTTACGAGATTTTACTTATATCGATGATATCGTTACAGGGGTAGTCAACGTTATTTTGAAACCAGCAAAAGCACCAGAAAATAAATCTGAGTTAAACCCAACCAAAGCTCCCTACAAAATTTATAATATTGGAAATAATAATCCTGTTAAATTAATGGATTTTATCCAAGCCATAGAAGATGCTTTCGGAGGTAAGTTAAAAATGAACATGATGGAGCTTCAACCAGGAGATGTTCCAAGCACTTACGCCAATGTAGATGATTTGGTTCGAGATTTTAATTACAAACCAGATACGAGTATTAAAATTGGAATCGAAAAATTTATTTCTTGGTACAAGGAATATTATAAAATAAGTATATGAAAAAACCATTGATTGGTATTATTGGGCTAGGTTACGTAGGATTGCCACTATCAGTAGCTTTTGCCTCTAAATATGAGGTAGTTGGTTTTGATATAAATATCAAGAGAATAAAAGAATTAAACACAGGTTTAGACGTCACTAATGAGCTTACTTTAGAACAACTCGGCAAAGTAGTTGGAACTTCTTTAAAGTTGACTACAGTTCTAGAGGATATTGCTAACTGCACTATTTTTATTGTTACTGTTCCAACTCCTGTAACCTTTAATAAGACTCCAGATTTAACTCCTGTTATAAAAGCAACTGAATCGATATCTTCAATCCTTAAAAAAGGAGATACGGTAATATATGAATCCACCGTATACCCCGGGGTTACCGAGGAAATATGTGTCCCGATTTTGGAAGAAAAAACAAGATTAAAATTTAACGTTGACTTTTTTGTGGGGTATAGCCCAGAGCGAATAAACCCGGGAGATAAAAAGCATACAATTACTAAAATCACCAAAGTAGTTTCTGGCTCGACCCACCAAACATCAAAGAAACTTTCTGAACTGTACGGATCAATTATAGATGCAGGAATATACGAAGCACCTTCCATAAAAACTGCCGAAGCTGCAAAGGTTATTGAAAACACCCAGCGGGATATCAATATTGCGTTTGTGAATGAACTTTCTATTATCTTTAGTAAAATGGGAATAGATACCAACGAAGTGCTTAAAGCTGCAGGGACAAAATGGAATTTTTTAAACTTCTTTCCAGGATTGGTTGGTGGACACTGTATTGGTGTAGACCCCTATTATTTAGCCTACAAATCAGAAGAATTAGGGTATACTCCTAAAATGATTTTAGCGGGTAGAAAAATTAATGATTCTATGCCTATTTTTATTGTTAGTCAGATCGTAAAGCAGCTTTTAAAGCAAAATAAAAGTAGCCAAAACGCTAAGGCATTAATTTTAGGCGCAACGTTTAAAGAAAACTGTCCTGACCTGAGGAATTCAAAAGTTGTAGATGTTTACAAAGAACTTAACGAATTTGGTTTTCAAGTAGATGTTTTTGACCCAGAAGCTGATGCTGAGGTTTTTATAAAAGAATATGGGTTTGAAAAATTAAATAAAATATCGAAAAACCACTACGATGTTGTTATTTTGGCAGTTTCACATGATAGTTTTAGATCGATCAACCCGAAAGACCTCCTAACAAAGGGTGGTGTTGTTTTCGATGTAAAAGGTTTTTATAATGATCCTGATTTTTTATATCTATAAATTTTTGTTTTGAAAACACTCATTCATATAATCCCGACCCTTCAAAACGGGGGAGCTGAAAATGTTCTTCTGAGGATTACAAAAGAACTTGATTCAGATTACAATAGACAAATAGTAATTACAACTCAAGGGACAAGCTTTGACTTCAACTATAAATTAGTCAAGAAGTATTGTGATGTAGTTCATTTTCATGAGCAACCTCAGGATGTAAGGAAGATTTTAAAAGAAAATAAAGATGCTAAAATCCTAGCATGGATGTATAAGGGTATTTATTTTGCACAGCTATGGAAGATTAAATTCAATACAAATAATCCCATCATTTGGAATATTCGACATTCTAATTTTGGTTCATATCAGTGGTATCAAAAAATGATGCTACATCTATTTGGTTTGACTTCTCATATTTTGAAACCCAAAGTAATCTATTGCTCATATAAATCCAAAGAAGTGCATGAAAGAGCTCTTTTTACTAGAAAACGATCAACGGTGATTGTTAATAGACTTGCAAAAACTCCACTAAATAAGGACTTAAAAAAACGAATTAAAAATGAAAAATTATACTTTTTGTTTGTAGGCAGGTACAATCTTCAAAAAGGCCCTAAAAACCTTAGATCTATTGCTGAAAAAATTATTCATAATAATTCTAATATTGAGGTTTGGATTGCAGGTACTGGATGGGATTTAAGTTATTTTCCTTCTAAAATTCAATCAAATATTAAACTACTAGGTGTTCGAAATGATGTTTTTTCTTTATATACAAATGCAGTCGGATACTTTTTTACATCAACTTTTGGAGAAGGATACCCCAATGTTTTGGCCGAAGCATCTGCAACAGGGCTTCCTATTATAGCTTTTGATGCCGGTGATTCTAAAAAAATATTAGAAGATTACAATCATGGTTTCATCGTGAACAATGACAATGAATTTGCCGAACAAGCGCTTTGGTTGCTTCAAAATCCTATCACGAAAGGAGTCCGACTCAAAAATGCTCAAAAACAACTTAAACTTCTAGATTTCTCCATTACAGTTAAAGAGTATAAAGAGTTTCTTGCGATTTAAGAATTTAATATATTTACTAGGTGAAAAAGCTAATTCGGATTACTACAATTACTGTCTCGATTGAGAAATTACTAGAAAATCAACCTCGTTTTTTTAGTAAATATTTCAACATTACCTTAATATCTTCGGATGAAAAAAAATTAGCTAAAATAGCATTAGATCAAGGAGTTGAATATTTTCCCTTAGAAATAACACGTAAAATAACTCCTTTTAAAGATCTGAAATGTCTGGTAGAATTGGTTATTTTTTTACGTCAAGAAAAGCCACACTTTGTTCATAGTCACACGCCTAAAGCAGGAATTATAGGAATGCTCGCAGCCTATATAGCACGAGTTCCTGTGCGCATGCATACGGTTGCAGGATTACCTTTAATGGAAGCGACCGGCTTTAAAAGAATACTCCTGAACCTGGTCGAACGCATAACTTATTTTTGCGCAACTAATGTTTATCCGAATTCAAAAGGCCTTGAAAATTTTATAAACGAAAATAACTTTTGTGATAAATCAAAACTAAAAACACTTGGCTCGGGATCATCAAACGGAATTGATACTGCCTACTTCAATCCAGAAGAGGTTACTGAAACCCAGAAAGCTAACCTCAAGAAAAAACTGAATATTGAGACTACAGACTTTGTTTTCTCTTTTGTAGGACGCTTGGTAGGTGATAAGGGAATCAACGAATTGATTCAAGCTTTTGTTGCGGTTTCAAAAAAACACCCTTCCGCAAAGCTCATATTAGTTGGACATACCGAAGCAGAATTAGACCCCCTACTTCCAGAAACTTTACACAGTATAGAATTAGATGAAAACATAATCGAGGTAGGTTTTCAAAAAGATATCCGACCCTATCTAGCACTAACTAATGTTTTTACTTTTCCGAGTTATCGTGAAGGGTTTCCAAATGTACTGCTCCAGGCAAATGCAATGGGAATTCCATGTATAGTCTCTGATATTAATGGGTGTAATGAAATAATAAAAGAAGGTGAAAACGGGATAATTATTCCCACTAAAAACAGTGTAATTTTGCAACAAAAAATGAAATTATTACTTGAAAAAAGTAAACTTTTTAAGGCATCTAAGGCGGATATTCGTAAAGGAATAAGCGCTAAATTTGAAAGAGAAGTTTTGTGGAATTTATTGTTAGAAGAATATAAAACATTGGAAAATAATGTATAGGAGTTTCATAAAGCCAGGATTCGATTTTTGTTTTGCATTTTTAATTATATGCATTATATTACCCCTGTTATTTATTTTGGGTTTCCTTTTATTTCTACAAAACAGCGGTACTCCATTTTTTAGTCAAGTCCGACCGGGTTTGAAAGAAAAACCATTTACCATTTATAAACTCAAAACCATGCAAGACACCCGAGATGATCAAGGTGTTTTATTACCCGATAATCAACGCATAACTCCTTTGGGTAAAATCATCAGAAAATTATCTTTAGACGAACTTCCACAATTTTGGAATGTACTAAAGGGAGACATGAGCTTTGTTGGGCCACGGCCTTTATTGTCAGAATACTTACCTTTATTCAATAAAAAGCAAAAAAACCGACACAGCCTAAAGCCAGGAATAACAGGTTGGGCTCAGGTAAAAGGAAGAAATACAATAAGTTGGCAGCAAAAATTTGAGTATGACCTTTGGTATATAGAAAATCAAAGCTTTATCTTAGATTTGAAAATACTGCTGTTTACTGTGGGTAAAATATTCAAGACTCAAGAAGTTAATGCTTCGGGTCTAAACACAATGGAGCGATTCAATGGAAACAACTAAATATATTCTTATAGGTGGAGGGGGTCATGCCCGAGTAATCTCTAGTATTGTTGAAGCACAAAAGGCAGCAACTGTTGTTGGTCTTTTTGATTCCAACTCAGAAGTTAAATCACTAGATGGAATTGAAAATCTTGGAACGTATACTGCTGATTCATTTCCAAATTCCCGCGCAATTATAGCCATAGGGGACAATCAGATTCGCGAAAAATTAGCTTACCAAATAATGCATAATTTTGGTGTTTTACTTCACCCGACTGCGAGTATAGATCGCATAAGCTCAATCGATGAAGGGACGGTTGTAATGCACCATGCCGTAATCCAAAGAGGAACAACGGTTGGAAAACATGTTATAGTTAATACATCTAGCAGCATTGACCACGATTGTAAATTGGAAGATTTCGTGCACATAGCACCCACCGTAACCCTTTGCGCAGGAGTTCATGTAGGCAAAGGAACCCTAATTGGAGTCGGTTCTGTCGTTTTGCCTCAAGTAAAAATTGGAGCCAACGTAACTGTAGGAGCAGGAACAGTAGTTACTAAAAACATACCAGACGGTTCAACGGTTATTGGTAATCCAGGAAAAATAATCGATTCAGATGGGGCAATCTAAAATATGGCTTTCCTCTCCCCATATGGGGACTGAGGAACTTAAAAATGTTCAAGAAGCTTTTGCAACTAATTGGGTTGCTCCAGCTGGCCCTTTTATCAATCAATTCGAAAAAAACCTTTCGGATTATACCAAAGCAAAGCATACGGCGGTAGTTCAATCTGGAACAGCAGCAATACATCTAGCACTTCGACTACTAGATGTTGCAAAAGATGATGTTGTATTGTGCCAGTCGTTTACTTTCATTGGATCTTCGAATCCAATTGTATATCAACAAGCTCAACCGGTCTTTATAGACTCAGAAAGTGAAACTTGGAACATGTGTCCGGAAGCCCTTGAAATGGCAATAGAACACTTCTTAAAACTTGACAAAAAACCGAAAGCCATCATCGTTGTTCATCTCTATGGGATGCCCGCCAAGATGAAAGAAATAATTGCAATTTCTAAACGGTACCATATTCCTGTAATTGAAGATGCTGCAGAAGCATTAGGGTCAACAATTGATGGATATTCTTGTAGTTCCTTTGGAACTTTCGGAATTTTAAGTTTCAACGGGAATAAAATAATAACAACTTCGGGGGGAGGTGCCCTCCAATCTAATGATGAACCTACAATTGATAAGGCGAAATTTTTAGCCACACAAGCCAAAGATAACGCTCCGCATTACCAGCATTCGACAATAGGATATAATTACAGAATGTCGAACATCGCGGCAGCCATTGGAGTAGGACAACTTGAAGTTTTAGATCAACGGGTACAGGCTCGTCGTGCTAATCATGCTTTTTATGAGGACCTTTTTAAAGAGGTAGAAGGGGTTAGTTTTCTTAAAGAGCCAAATGGGTTTTTCTCCAATCGATGGCTAACATGTGTTATCTTTGATCAAGATAAAAACCATAAATTAAATCCAGATAAATTTAGACTCCATCTGGAACAGGATAATATTGAAAGTCGCCCTTTGTGGAAGCCGATGCATTTACAGCCTATATATAAAAATGAACTTTATTTTGGAGGTCAAGTTGCAGAACAGCTTTTTGAAAAGGGATTATGCTTACCTTCGGGTAGTAATTTAACAAAGCAAGAGAAAGATAGAATTCAAAGCTCAATTTTTAGCTTTCTAGACCAATAATCATAAACACTTTATGTTCGATAGGATTTTCAAATACCATTATTCTAAAAAATACGCCTATGTATTGGATGGGATTTGCCTTTTTCTAGCCATGGAGGTTCTCTTGTATTTAAATGGTTCCAATCTAGTAATTCGATCGTTAACAGATAAGTTCGCCTTTATAATTCTTGCACTATCCTGTTTGACTTTGGTTAGAGGCTATCGAATGCTACTTCGCTTTACTACGTTCATCGATATTGGAAAAATTACAATCGGCTTGATGCTAACCTTAGTAATTTATGCGATTTATGTAAAAGCAAATACAAGAGCCCACTACAACTACCTGTTATTACTGTTTTATTTTAGCCTTTCTTTTCTATCACTGTATCGTCTCATTGTAAGACTTCTGTTCGCTCGTGTCTCCAAAGAGCAAAAACTTACGGCTACTATCTTATTTGGAGCAGGAGTTAATGGTCTGATGGCAAAAAGAGCTTTAGATGACAGTAATTCGGTTAATGTACTTGCCTTCGTTGATGATGATAAGTCCAAGGTAGGTAGGAGTATCGAAGGGATTTCTGTTTTTGCCTTAGACGAAAAGTTAAAGAAAACCTTGGAGCAACAGAACATCGATCAAGTTATCATTACTACAGACAAGATTTCTCAAAAGAGGAAAAATGAAGTCTTCAATTTTTTTAAATTACAAGGTGTTAAAATCTTTACAGTTCCAGCAATTGACCAGTGGGCAAACAGTCAAGGCATTGTTGGTAACCTAAAACCCATCATCATTGAAGATTTATTGCGACGAGATGCAATCGATATTGACCTTCAAAAAAACGTTTTACAATACCAAGATAAAACCGTTTTAGTGACAGGCGCTGCTGGTTCTATTGGAAGCGAAATTGTGCGCCAATTACTAAAATTCAAACCCCATAAACTTATTTTATTCGATCAAGCCGAAACTCCATTATTTGACTTGAAAAATGAATTATTCAAAACTAAGCACACGACTCAATTTGAGTTTTTATTACGTTCAGTATCTAATTATGCTTCGGTAGAGCAGTGTTTTAAAGTGCATACGATTGATGTTGTGTTTCACGCAGCAGCTTATAAACATGTATATATGACGGAAACCACTCCGGCTGCGGCTGTACTTAATAATATTTTAGGAACGAAGAATGTAGTTGATGTGGCTATAAAAAATAAGGTTGCCCATTTTGTCATGGTTTCAACAGACAAAGCCGTTAATCCGTCTAATGTAATGGGTGCATCCAAACGGATAGCCGAAATGTATTTAGCGAACCAAGCAGAATTATCTAATACTAAATTGATCACTACCCGTTTTGGAAATGTTTTAGGATCCAATGGTTCTGTGGTTCCTATCTTCAAAGAACAGATCGCTAAAGGAGGACCAGTTACGGTTACTCACCCAGAAATCTCACGTTTTTTTATGACCATTACCGAAGCTTGCCAATTGGTTCTAGAGGCTGGAGCTACCGGAATAGGAGGAGAGATCTACGTTTTTGATATGGGTGCTCCTGTTAAAATCAAAGATTTGGCAATCAGTATGATTCGACTCTCTGGCTTGGTAGAAAATCAAGACATTAAAATAGAATATTCTGGATTACGACCCGGAGAGAAGCTGTATGAAGAATTGCTTACAGATAATGAAAACCTCAAACCTTCGCACAACGAATTGATTTATATTGCTCAAAAAGAATCTTTTGGAAAAGAAATAATACAACAAATTGAGCAGCTGATCTCAGAAGCAGAGTTTGGGAAGTCGAACGAGATTTTGGTACAGCAAATGAAAAACATTGTTCCTGAATTCAAATCTATGAATTCACCCTATGAGGAAATGGATTCTTAAAAAATCGATTACTCAGAAGCAACAATTCGAATGTTCCGAATACATACAGTAAATGGATGTAACTGTTCATCATTCTCATTTAATGCAGATGGATACTTCGTAAAAATTAAATCAAAGTCAGACAGATTTGGTAGCGGAATAATTATTTGTCTAAACCGCGTCACTTCGTACGTCGCGTCACTCCACAGCTCGTAAGGCTCGGTTTTATCTGGTGTTAAGCCACCCCCGAGCGTGATAATGGGATTGTAGGATAATGATATTTTAGGGTTTGTATCAATCACAGTAGGCAAGGCTACAAAATCGATTTTATATTCAAAAACTAAATTCTTTTG
>Ga0307998_1001593_pt1 | contig 12176 bp, 8 predicted proteins | sample Davwhametageno37_FD_203147 | JGI IMG/M metagenome (GOLD analysis project Ga0307998, IMG submission 203147) | Marine microbial communities from Davis Island wharf, Antarctic Ocean - #37 | ecosystem: Environmental > Aquatic > Marine > Unclassified | place: Antarctic Ocean: Davis Island wharf...
ATTGTTCATGAGTAAGATATGCCCCTCTTCGAGCGGGTCGTTAGCTCAGTTGGTAGAGCAGTTCCCTTTTAAGGAATTGGTCGTTGGTTCGAACCCAACACGACCCACCATATCCTAGTAATTTTTTAATTTATTCTTGCAGGCTCTATTTTTCTACGTATATATTATATGTGTTAAAATTATAGTAGAGCATCTATTGAAAACTCACTATGAATTTATCGCAAAAGCCAAAATTTTCAACACCCAGCTTTCTTGGTGCAGAAAAATACGACTTAATTGTTGAGGAGCATTTAGATAGGGTAAAGGTGCAGGCTAAATATTCGCCTAGCGAAGAAATAATGTATAAGGCCCATATCAAGCAATTGCTTAAAGAGAAAAATGCGGTAATTGTGGCTCATTATTATACGGACCCTCTCATTCAGGCTCTAGCAGAAGAAACAGGGGGTCTTGTATCTGATTCTTTAGAAATGGCAAGGTTTGGAAATAGCCATGCAGCTTCAACACTCATTGTGGCAGGAGTCAGGTTTATGGGTGAGACAGCTAAAATTTTGACTCCAGAAAAAAATATATTGATGCCCACGCTAGAAGCTACCTGTTCGCTTGATATTGGCTGCCCTGCTGATGAGTTTAATAAATTTTGCGACCAGCATCCCGAGCACACCATCGTTGTTTATGCTAATACCTCAGCTGCTGTTAAAGCAAGAGCAGATTGGGTGGTTACATCTAGCATTGCGCTTGATGTCATTGAGTATCTCGATAGTTGTGGCAAAAAGATTCTTTGGGCTCCAGATAGGTACCTAGGTAGCTATATTCAGAAAAAAACTGGTATAGATATGCTCATGTGGAATGGAAGCTGCATCGTGCATGAAGAATTCAAATCCCAAGGCGTAGCTAAACTGAAGTACATATATCCGGATGCAGCATTACTTGTTCATCCAGAGTCACCAGAAGCTATGATTGAAATTGCTGATGTCGTCGGCTCTACTTCCCAGTTGATTGAGGCATCAGCAAGACTTCCAAATAAACAGATGATTGTAGCTACTGATGCTGGGATTTTTTATAAAATGCAGCTGGCATGCCCAGATAAGGAGTTGATTATCGCTCCGACAGCTGGCGAGGGTGCAGCATGTCGAAGTTGCGCCAATTGTCCTTGGATGGGAATGAATAATCTAAAGAACCTTATGTCTTCATTAGAATTCAATCAAAATGAAATTTTTGTTGATAAGCATATTGGCATAAAGGCTATGAGGTCACTCCAGCGAATGCTAGATTTCCGGGAGCAGCAGTCTTAGCTGTAAGGCCTTTTACAGACTCTCCATTCTCTTTTTAAGTTTATTCAAATCTTTAAGCTGTTGGTCAATGATTAATGTTTGCTTATAGTCGTGGATCAGTAATTTTCTAGCATATAACAACTGATCTCTGGCTTGGTCAAAAACACCAGTTAGAGTAAAGTACGCAGCCCTTGCTTTGTGAACCCCTGATATATTTCCTGCTAGCCCTCTAATTTCTGCAAGTAGGAACCATACTTCAGGGTTGCCAGGATGTGTGACGGCAAGCGAATCGAGTAATCTTTCTGATTCTAGAAAACGATTAAACTTTAGGTATGTTTCAGCAAGGGACATTCTTAGCGGGTAGCTTGCAGGCTGGTATTTTAGTAGTGCCTTAGTTTTTTTAATTGCAATGTCATACTTTTCTTGTTTGCGATAAATATCAATTTCAGCCATTTTATAGGGTAATTGATTGGGTGATATTTTTATTAGCCGGTCAACCGAGTCCCTAGCTTTTGAGTAGTCGCCGAGATCTATATATGAAAGCAACATACCATAAAGTGAAGCTTGGGAATTTTTTGAATCGTCTTTTAGCTCATGTTCGAAAAAGTTAAGAGACACGCTAGCGTTCTTGTTTACAGCAATAATTGCCCTTGCGCGCATCAAGTGAAATTCAAAGTTGTCAGGATATTTTTTAGCCTCTAATTGATTTATCCTATTTCGGGCGTCCACAACTCGATTCTGGGTAAGAGGGTGGCTTCGTAAAAATTCGGGCACTTTGCTGCCGGTATATCTTGTCAGTTTCAGCATTTCCTCGAACATCGTAGACATGGCTTCTGGATTCATACCAGCAGCTATCATTGTTTGTAGACCAAGCCTATCTGCCTCTTGCTCATTTTGACGACTATAACGTAAGCTGTTATTTCTTCCCATAGCTTGAGTCGCACCTAAACCAGCCATGCCAGCGTCACTACCAAGCGTTGCAGCCAGCACAAGACTAGCAAGTAGCCCAGCCATACTGCCAATATGGGTTTTTTTTTGACGATCAATCCGCCGCGAAAAATGCCTTTGACTAAGATGTGCAATTTCATGGGCTAACACAGATGATATTTGGTCTTCTGATTTTGCGAACAGAAATAATCCTGTATGAACCCCTATTACCCCTCCAGGTACAGCAAAAGCGTTTAATGTAGGGTTGTTTATAACTATAAGCTCAAGTCGGCGATCTTTAAGGTTGCTTCGGGATGCTAGCCTGTATATTAGTTGCTCTAAATAGTTAGTTAATAATGGGTCATGGTGCTCATTGATTCTACTCCGGTAAGCCTTAAGCCAGGCTCGACCAAGTTCGTATTCCTTTTTTTGGGAGATGCCACTAGAAGAAGCATCACCCAACAGGGGAAGCTTTATGTTGGCACTTTCAGTTGGCATAACTATAAGCACTAACGCGATAATAGTGAGTGTTGAATGCTTTAGGTATTTAGCTATTGCTGGCAATCGGGTCATTTTTTTTCTACATTATTCATTTTTTGGTACTAGTGTAAGTATAAAGTTGAATTGATAATAATTAATACATTTTAGCCTTAAGAGCGCAAGGGTGTCGAAAAATTTACTCGATGCTCTTGTAGCTTGACCATTGTTCTCGTAACCTATGTTAAATAACACTTATTGCTTAGCATGGAGACCCTTATGTTGAAGGTACTTGGAAGGTGGGTTGATCGATATTTTGGAGAAGAAGAGGCAGTTTTGCTGGCCGCATTGCTCGGAATTGCCTTACTGTCACTGATAACTCTTGGTGAAATAATAGCCCCTTTTATAGCTGCATTAATATTTGCCTTTCTTCTTCAGGGAGGAGTTAATCGATTAGTGTATTGGCATGTCCCCCAGGTCGCAGCAGTGATTGTTGTATTTTTGCTCTTTATGGGCGCTCTTTCTGCTATTTTCACTATTCTTTTGCCACTGATAGGTCGACAGGCTTTAAATTTTGCTGAAAAAGTTCCTGTTATGGTTGAGCACTGGCAAAGCATGCTTTTGATGTTGTCAGAAAAATTCCCTCAGTTATTTTCCGAAAGCCAGATTAAAGACATATTAGGCCAGATATCTAGCGAGATGGGAGGGGTCGCACAGCGCTTGGTTAGCTTTTCATTTAATACATTTCCTAACATTCTTGCGCTTATATTGTATGTAGTGCTCGTTCCTTTATTGATATTTTTTATGTTAAAAGATAAAGACGATCTCTTGCGCTTTGTCGCCAGTCTGCTTCCCTCCAGGCGACCCATGATGTGGAAAATATGGTATGAAATGAATACTCAAATGGCGAATTATGTCCGCGGTAAAGCTATTGAAATGCTAATTGTTGGCTGTGTTAGCTATGTTGCATTTCTGATCCTTGGTTTAAATTATGCGGCATTATTGGCCTTGTTGGTTGGCTTATCGGTCATCGTACCTTTTGTGGGAGCATTTCTTGTCACAATTCCAATCGCAATGGTGGCTTACTTGCAGTGGGGCTGGGGGGGGGATTTGTTCTTGTTGCTAGGAGTGTATGCAATCATTCAGGCTTTAGACGGCAATGTGTTAGTGCCCTTGTTGTTCTCAGAGGCTGTAAATTTGCACCCAGTGGCAATCATTCTTGCCGTTATACTGTTTGGGGGCTTTTGGGGTTTTTGGGGAGTATTCTTCTCAATTCCTTTGGCGACCCTAGTAAAGGCATTATATAACGCATGGCCCAATCCAGCGCTGACTCCCTTAGAGACGAAGTAACCTACATTTTTTAATTTATATGGATTTCCATGAGTAAAATATTAGCAGTAAGTATAGGCAGTCTTATCCTGACTATTTTCCATAGCAATGCAGTAGGAGAAAATTTTCTCTCCGATAATTTAGTTGCCAAAACATCAGGCTATGAAATAAAAATAGAAAAGAGTGAAACAGACAAGTCTAAATATCGTTACATAAAGCTACCCAATCAAATGAAAGTTCTTTTGATTTCTGATGCAGGCTCTGACAAGTCTGGAGTGTCGCTTGATGTCTTTGTGGGGAGCTCTCATGATCCAGTAAAACGACAAGGGTTGGCTCATTTTCTGGAGCATATGTTATTTTTAGGGACCGATAAGTACCCGGACCCAGACGAATACCAGGCCTTTATTAGTCAAAATGGAGGACAGCATAATGCTTATACTTCGTTCGAGCATACTAATTATTTTTTTGACATAGATCCTCAAGGTTTTGAGTCAGGACTGGATCGTTTTTCTCGTTTTTTTGTTGCCCCTTTGTTCAACACTGAATATGTTGACCGAGAGATGAACGCTGTGCATTCAGAATACAGGGCGCGGATAAATAATGACTATCGTCGTCAGAGGGATGTTTTTTCTCAGACTGTAAACCCCAGTCACCCGGCAGCAAAATTTAGTGTAGGTAATTTAGATATTCTGTCGAATACTAAAGATGGCTCTGTACGTGATGACTTATTGGCATTTTACCGAAAACATTATTCTGCAAATCGTATGGCTTTAGTAGTGCTCGCCCCCATGGATTTAGATGAATTAGAGTTGATGGTTAGAGCTAAATTTAGTGAGGTGAAAAACTCCAATAGTATTCAATTAGAGCATAAAGAGCCGTTATTTACTGTGGGCGCACTTCCGCTACTGCTTTCTATTAAGCCTGTCCAAGAGTTACGAGAACTTACTGTCACCTTCCCTCTGCCACCTATGGACAAGTACTATAGGGAAAAACCACTTAGTTATATCGCTAATTTTGTTGGCGATGAGGGCAAAGGTAGCTTGCTGTCTTTGCTTAAAGGAAAAGGGTGGGCGGAAGCTCTCAGCGCCGGGGAAGGATTTTCTGATTTAAGCGGTAGCTCTTTTGATATTAGAGTAAAATTAACTCCTGTTGGAGCATCTAATTGGAAGCAGGTTACCAGTTTAATTTTCCAACAAATAGAAGTGATTTCTAAAAATGGAGGAGAGAAATGGCGCTGGTTAGAGCAAGCTGCATTAGCTGACATTGCGTTTAGGTACAAAGAGCTAGGAAGCCCCATTCACCGTGTTAGCCGACTAGCTGCACAGCTACATCAGTATCCGCCCGAGAAAGTCATGCGCGGCCCGTATCTTTTGGATCGATACAATCCTGGCCTGATTGAAGAAGTGCTAACAATAATGACGCCTGATAATGCTCTGATTACTATTATGGCCCCAGAGGTTAAGACTGATAAGGTTTCTAAATTATATAAAGTACCTTATAAGCTAGAAAAATTAACTGGTATTGAAAGAGCGGAAAAAACAAAATTTTTAACTCTTCCGTCGATAAATAAATTTGTCCCTGATGGCCTTAAAATAAAAGGGCTGAAAGGTGTGGCTCCTGCAGGGCTGCCTACGCTCCTGTCTGATATGAAAAATTATCGTCTTTGGCACTACTTAGATGCTCATTATCAGATGCCTAAAGCCCAATTTTATTCGTCGATTAAGCTGGGATCAGTTAAAAATGCATCCGATGCTGCAATGCTAGAATTATATTTGAAGCTAGTTGATGAAAGGCTTAATGAGTCTAATTATGCCGCTGCTCTTGCAGGTCTAAATTATAGTATTTATAGACAGGCTGACGGTATAGGATTCTTTGTCAGCGGTTTTGATAGCAAGTTGTCCTATCTAGCAGAGGAAATAGCTAATGGCTTGTTGGCACCGATATATAAGGGCGGCTACCCCAAAAAATCAATTTTGGTAAATAACAGTATGCCTGTAAGCATATTACTAGAACGACTAAGAAATGAGTTAATCAGAGATTGGAGAAATAAAAAAAAGCAATCACCATATAAGCAGTTGCTCGCAGAATCATTCAATTTAATAGATGCTACTGGATGGAGTTCAGCGCAACTTGCTGATGCATTATCAGATTATAATGAAAAGAAATTTGCTGAATTTGTGCGTAAATTATTTGTAGGCGCAACAATCGAATTTCTAGCAAGCGGGAACATTGGTGAAGTTGAAGCCAAGAATATTGCCAGCAATATAGCTCAAAATTTTGAAGATATGCCCTATAAGGACTGGGTTAACCGAAGTGTTTATAAAATTTCTACTGGAGAAAAAATTAACTCACACATGTCAGTAGATCATAATGACTTTGCTATTCTTCGTTACTATCAGGGCCGAAATGATAGCGAAAAAGAAACTGCAGGAATAATGGTTTTAAAGCAGTTGATAGGTTCAGATTTTTTCCATGAACTGCGAACTGAGCAGCAACTCGGTTATATAGTCGCTGCAGTCGACAGAACAGTTGACAGAGTTCCAGGCATTGGTCTGCTAGTGCAATCTCCTGAAGTCTCAATTAATGAACTTGAGAGTGCAATTGACAGATTTTTGATAAATTTTCTTGGTAAGCTCAAATCTATGTCTCGAGAAGACTTTAATCAACAAAAAGAAGCAGTACTTGCCAGGCTACAAGAAAAACCTAAAAGCTTAGCTGAGCACTCTGCAAGATTTTGGGCAAGTATAGAAATTCGCGACTACAGCTTCAATCGCAGAAAAAAGCTGATGATGGAAATAAAAGAGCTAACATATAATGAAGCGCTAGAAATGTACGACTATATAATGGTTAAATCTGGATATTCATTGCAGGTTGATAGCTCCTCTGGGGCCTTGATAAACAAAAAAGAATTTGAAAAAGATAGGCTGATTTTCAGCCTCCCTCCTCATAAATTAAAAAATAAAAACTGACACGGTACTTATGTGCGCAGCCTTGAGCAAGTGCCTATGTTTTTTTATTTGCGCTATTGATGGGAGACCTTCTTGGCTTCCTTTTTTCTGAAAAATCTTTTTTTGGAGCATCTTCATTAAGAAGACTTAGTTTCATTGGCTGCTGCTTTACACGCACTTTATGTTTTAGGTGCTGGAAAATATCACTAGGCATTCCTTCTGGAAGGTCGACGGTACTGTAGTCATCAAAAAGCCTGATACGTCCAATACTCTTCCCGTCAATGCCCGATTCACTTGCAATCGCCCCAACAATGTCACCTGGCATAACACCATGGCTTTTGCCCGCTTCCATTCGATAAGTTACCATCCCTGCATCAGGACTTGATGAACGATTTCTATCAGTTTCAGTGCGTCTTTTGGGTCGGTCAGGTCTAGAGCTGCCAGAATTTTTGCTGGACTGGCTTTCATTAAATTTGCTTTCTATTGGCTGAAGGTTTGGAAAAAGTGGGCGCTCTTGTTGTAGTTGAGATGCAAGACCTGCTGCAATATCTGACATTGATATGCTGTTATCTTCGCACATTTTTTGTAGAAGCTCTTTAAAACGCTCAAGATCCTTGATCTGAAGACTTTCTAGGGCTCTCTCTTGAAATTGTTGAATCCTTTGGCCACTGACCTGATCTCCAGTTGGCAGGCCCATCAGGGTAATTTTTTGCTTTGTCGATTTTTCAATTGAGTGAAGCAAGCGGTTCTCTTTAGGGGCGACAAATAAGATTGCCTTCCCTTCGCGGCCAGCTCTCCCTGTCCGACCAATTCTGTGAACATAGGCCTCATTATCATAAGGAATATCGTAGTTGATTACATGGCTTATCCGTTCAACATCCAATCCTCTAGCGGCTACATCCGTAGCAACAACTATATCTACCTGTCCTTTTTTTAATCGATTTACAGTACGCTCACGAAGTGTTTGGCTCAGGTCACCATTGAGAGGGGCTGCTGAAAATCCCCTAGCTTCAAGTTTTTCAGCAACTTCAGATGTGGCGGATTTTGTGCGAACAAAAATTAGCATGCCATCAAACTCTTCTACTTCGAGTATGCGGGTGAGAGCCTCCATTTTTTGGTGGCCTTTGACTATAAGGTAAAATTGCGTGATGCGCTCAACAGTTTTTGTTTTTGATGCAATGCTAACTTCCTTGGCATCACCTAAATATTTTTTTACAACCCTGCGTATAGCTGGCGGCATTGTTGCTGAAAAAAGAGCTCTTTGACACGTATCGGGTGTCTCTGCCAGAATTGTTTCAACATCAGCGATAAAGCCCATTCGCAACATTTCATCCGCTTCATCTAAAACTAGAGCATTTAGTTGATTGAGTATTAGGCTGCGCCGTCTTATGTGATCAAGTATCCTTCCTGGTGTACCAACAATTACTTGAGCTCCACGCCTCAATCCACGCAACTGTACGCTCATGTCTTGACCGCCATATATGGGTAGGACATGAAAATTTTTAAGATTTCTAGCGTAAGTTTGGAATGCCTCAGCGACTTGAATTGCAAGCTCACGAGTTGGCGTGAGCACTAGAATTTGAGGAGTTTTTTGTGCGACATCAAGGCGGCTCAGCAAAGGCAATGCAAAGGCTCCTGTTTTTCCAGTACCTGTTTGGGCAACACCAAGCAGATTCTCTCCATTTAATAGTATGGGGATACTTTGCGCCTGAATGGGCGATGGCTGCTCATAGCCAAGTTGCTTTACTGCTTTAAGTACTGAGGCAGAAATGCCCAGTGATTCGAAATCGGGGGGTAGCATATAAATGGGACCTATTTTGCTTGTATCTTGAGCTTAAAAAGCTAGATTAGATAAAGCTGGCAAGTATACGCCTATCACTTTGAAGGAGAAAGGATTTTTGTCTGTAGGGTTAATGGTTTCAGAGTTTTTGAGCAGATAGCACTCAGTACAAGCAGCTTGTTATGAAATAGTGCCTGTAGTCCTCATTCTTTTTGCCCCTTTAACTAAAGGCTCTTTTTTTGCCGCATCTAGTTGCTCTAATTTGCTGTCAACAATATTTTTTAATGCAATTAACATTCCTGTAACAATAAATGCTCCTGGTGGTAGCACTAGTATGAGAAATCCGTACCCCTCACCGAATAGGTTGATGGTCCAGTTCGCTGCGATTGGGCCAAACAATAAATCCATGTTCGCAAAAATTGTACCCACTCCAAAAATTTCACGTATGGTGCCAATGACAAGTAATACAACCGCAAAGCCTGCACCCATCATAAATCCATCTAGTGCGGATGAAATGACATTATTTTTGCTTGCAAAAGCTTCAGCTCTTCCAAGGATGGCGCAATTTGTTACTATTAAAGGAATAAATATGCCTAATATTAAATAAAGTTCGTAAGTAAATGCCTTCATAAGCAACTCAGTGCAGGTCGTAAATGTAGCTATAATCATAACAAAAGCCGGAATCTTCACAGCATCTGAAACTTTTTTTCGTATTAACGAAACAGCTACATTGGAGCCAATCAACACCAACATAGTGGCGAGCCCTAATCCGAGCGCATTTACCACGCTGCCTGTCACAGCTAAGAGCGGGCAAAGCCCCAAAAGCTGTACAAGTGCCGCATTATTTTTCCACAGGCCATTGGAGGTTATTTCTTTGTAAGACATATCAGCCATTTATTGGAGCCTCTATTGATGGTGCATTTTTTGTTGAATTTTGTAGTTTAGCTTCCTCTAAAAGTCTAACTTTGTCCTTTTCGAAGTACTGTAAGGTTCTCAGTACTTGCGTGACCACTGCCCGAGGAGTGATGGTAGCACCGGTAAGTTGGTCGAAGCTTCCTTTATCCTTTTTAACTTTCCAATATTTCGGCTTTGGATTTTCTAGAGACTTCCCATTGAAATCAAGAATCCAATCATTTTTCTTGAGGTCTATTTTATCCCCAAGGCCTGGTGTTTCATTGTGAGATATAACCCTAACACCAGCGATGGTTCCGTCTACGTTTATGCCGACCAGCATCTGAATTTTTCCGCTATAACCATCCGGTGCAATACTAGGGACGATTATAGCAATGAGCTCATCTTTGCTGCGGGCAAGATTAATTTCTCCATTTTTTATTCCCAATATAGATAAATATTCTTTTGGAATTTTAACAGTATCCCCCAGAACATCGTTGTCATGTCTTGTTAAGGGAATGATTTCCAACAAGGCTCGTTTGGCAACTTCACGTTTAGCTTCGGCAATACGTTCTTTTGTTCCTTCATAGGTGAACGATAATAGCGCTGCTGTTATTAGAGCGAAGATCCCTAAAACAAAACTGTTGAAGCGGATTGACTTAACTAGCATCAATTTCGTCCTCTTTCTTGATTAGCTTAGATTTGTCGCGAGACTTGCTGTGCCCATAAGTACGCGGCATAGTATAGTTGTCTATTAACGGAGCAGCAAAGTTCATTAGAAGTACAGCAAACGCCACCGCATCTGGATAGCTTCCCCAGCTGCGAATTATAAAAATTAATATACCAATGAGTACCCCGTATACAAGTCGACCTCTGTTGCTGGTAGCTGATGTTACTGGGTCTGTAATGATAAAAAAAGCACCAAACATAGTTGCACCACTCAACAGATGAAAAAGTGGTGAACCAAGGCTCGTAGAGCTACCGCTGTCATAGAAAATAAGTGAGCATAGCGCTAATGAAACTAGCATCCCCAATGGGGCATGCCAAGTAAATATTTTTCGGTAAAGCAGGTAGCATCCGCCAATTAAGAAGCTGATGTTTATCCATTCCCAGCCCAGTCCAGCCCATCTTCCTTGACTAAAAAATTCCTCTTTCTTGTAAAATTGATCCACTAAAAGACTGTTGTTTTGTTTAAAGATATCTAAAGGCGTAGCTGCAGTATATGCATCTATAGTATTGGGCGCAGTTGTGACAATATTCACCATAGAATCAGGGTTAAGTATAGGCAATACAATTTGCATCGAGCGCCAAAAGTCCGGAACCTCCATGTTTGCCGGATAGAGTTCTGCGGGTGCTGGCCATGCAGTCATTTGCACTGGAAACGATATGAGCAGGACTACGTAACCAATCATTGCAGGGTTAAAAGGGTTGAAGCCAAGCCCTCCATAAAGATTCTTTGCAATGATGATAGCAAAGGAGGTGCCCACTACAGCTATCCACCAAGGTGCTAGAGGCGGAAGTGATAGACCTAAAAGTACAGCTGTTAAAATAGCACTGTAGTCCTTAAGATAAAACATCACAGGACGCTTGCGAAGCTGCATTACAATCGCTTCGCAAGCTACAGCAACTATGCAGGATAGGGTGACATTTATGATGGATCCCCAGCCAAAAAATAATGTGAGAGCGATTAATCCAGGAATGGTTGCTAGTATTACGAGCTGCATCACACGAGCTGTATTTTGCGTAGTATGTGCATGTGGTGACGTGAGTTTCAGCAAAGCCATGACTGATTGTCCATTATGTTTTAATTTTTAACAGAGCAGCTTGAGTTGCCGCTAATTTTTCTTCTAATTTGTTACTAGCAGTGGTCAGGACATCAATATTCTCTGACCCTTCCGTTTTAGCAATCTCCAGTCTAGTAATTGATTTTTCTAATCTAAGGGTAAGAGACTGTATTGTGTTGTGTAATTTCTCTTCACTAGAAAGATTAGCCTGATTGACTGCTTCGGCCTTAGCTTTTTCAATAGCTACAGAAGCAGGATCCACTTCCACTGAAGGCGATGATTTTATGCCGTTAGATTCCTGAATAGACCTTGCCTCATCAAGACGAACTCTGGCATCTTCAAGAGCTGCTGCAGCTTGTTCATGTTGGTTGGTAGTCGCATCTTTTTTCAATGTATTGAGTTTTTCTTGCGCAGAATTAAGTTGGTCTTCAGCTCTTGCGATGCGACGAGAGGATCTAGCCTGCTGATCCTCTGGAGAGGCCTTTGTGGCTTCAACGCGGTCTATTGCAGCTTGAATTATTTCTTCAGCTCCAGAGTTTTTCTTAGCTTGCGCTGCTGACTTGAGGCGAACATCCCGTTGTATCTGTTTTGCAAGAAGCTCCTTTTCTTTGCGGATTTTTTGAAATTCAAAACGTTCTCTAGCCCTATCAGAGCTTATTTTTTCTTGAGCCTGCTTTCTCATCTCTCCTTTGCTTGCACGATAATATTGAACTAAAGGGATGTTGCTGGGGCAGACATAGGAGCAAGCACCGCACTCAATGCAATCGAA
>Ga0307998_1001594_pt1 | contig 12176 bp, 10 predicted proteins | sample Davwhametageno37_FD_203147 | JGI IMG/M metagenome (GOLD analysis project Ga0307998, IMG submission 203147) | Marine microbial communities from Davis Island wharf, Antarctic Ocean - #37 | ecosystem: Environmental > Aquatic > Marine > Unclassified | place: Antarctic Ocean: Davis Island wharf...
GGGCTCAGCTTTGGATGACGGCGCTAACCGTTGTCCATGAAACCAATTTCCATATCGGGTTTGCAGTTTTCCTGATCTCTTTTAGCCACCTAATATATCCATCTATTTGTTTGTGTGTGCACTAAAAAATCGCGCTTATACTATGCACCCGGGAACAAGATCTCAGAGTTGAAACCCAACGCAACCTTGCTCGTATCGATCCGCGCAGCTGGTATTCCCCATGCGTCGGTTTGTGGTGGGCGGGGCCGTTACTCTACGTGCCAGGTTCTAATTGGCAAAGGGCTCGAAGGCTTGCCGCCCGCATCGGAACAAGAAGTTAAAATTTTATCGCGGATCACCAAAACCCCATTGGTTCGTCTCACCTGCCGGCTCCACCCCACAAATGATGTCGAAATTACTGCACTGGTTAAGCTGGGTGCCGGGCCAGACCAAGCCGCACGCCGGTCTGGATATCGCCAAGGTCGAGAAGTAAACGTTGCCTTTTTGTTTGTCGATTTGCGCGGATCAACCAAATTATCTGCAAACGCTTACCCTTTAATGTGACTTTTATCTTAAGTCTGTTTTTTGCTGAATTGGCCAAAGCTTTGCTGGAGACCAATGGCCACTTCGCCCAGTTTATTGGGGACGGCTTATGAAGCTCCCCAGAACAAGGCTGTGTTGAAGCCATAGCTCCCCCCCCCGGGGAGCAAGCGATGTTACGGCGCTTAAGCACCCTAAATGACAAATTAGCAGAAGAGCTAAAGATTGGCATTGGTATTCACACAGGTGAAGCGATCGTCGGCTCTATGGGGCAAACGTCATCCTCCATTGTTTCGGCCCTAGGCGATAACGTAAACATTGCCACTTGATTGGAAGCCCAAACTAAAGAATTCAGTGTGCCTTTGATTATCGTGACCACTGTTGCGGCACGTAGCGGCATTGATATAGACAGAATTGATTAACATTCTATCCAAGTTAATGGGCCAATCGCGCGGTTGGAATCTATACAATTAACGACCCATTGGTTTTATCACAGAAAGAACTAAAAAAAGTCGAATAAATTATGATTCCATGGCTTGTGATCCCTGATAAATAGCCTTATGTTCCCGCTGCTCGTACGAGCATCGGTTGGGGCGTAGCCAAGTGGCCTAAGGCACCGCTTTTTGGTAGCGGCACTCGGAAGTTCGAATCTTCCCGCCCCAGCCAATCGTTTTTCAACAAGTCATCACATAAAACGACTAATTTTAAAGCCTTTTACCTTTCCCTAAAATCATAAAGATTTTTCTGTGACAGTGATTGTGACCAATCAACAACAGCGCTTACTTACTTGTTTAAGCAAGATGGCAGATGTTACTTTTGGAGGAGAACCCCAACTGACCCTTCCACACTTATTCCAAAATCAGAATATCATTAGGTTCAGGCTGTTCATTAAGAGATGCCCAATCCATAGTGGTGTATCTTACGACATTACTTAGTTGGGATATCTGTTTTGACAAAAAATTTTGCGATTTTAATAAGCATTTTAGTAAAGATGATAACGGCCTTTCTACCTCGATGGAAACGCCTAACGGTCAGGGCTCGTCTGTATAACAGATTGGAACCATTTGAGGACGTCAAGATTGGCGATAAGCATCTAAAGCTTTTCGTTCCTGATAGGACATGTGTCTATTGGGCTAAAGTAGGACCGAATAGCGAGCCCACAACCAACGCATGGATCGCGTCATTTGACAGCAATGACACATTTGTCGACATAGGAGCGAACATTGGTTTGTATTCTTTGATGGCAGCAGCACATGGCGTATCCAAAGTCTATGCCTTCGAGCCCAATCCTTTTTCATTTTCTGTTCTATCTCGAAATATCATTTCTAATAGTTATGATTCCGTTATCTTCCCCTTTTGTCTGGCAATGAATGAATGTTCCTCTGTTGTGACATTTAAACTTGGGAGTCTGCATGCCGGTAGCATTGAAAATGAAATTAGCGATGAAGGACAGCACCCAGATAGTCCATCAATTACGACAGCTTCATTTTCTGTAGATGAACTGTTTGACGTTCAGGGTATATCAAGCATAAACCATCTGAAAATTGATGTTGATGGTCTTGAGCTTGAAATTCTTCGTGGGGCAACGGGTTTATTGTCGGATAAGGCTCTCAAGTCTATTCTTGTTGAGATTAATTCAAAAAACCAGAATGAAGAGTTAAAGTTAACTTCATTATTAGCGGAATTTAGTTTTCTCCAAAACGACGCTTGGGGACGGGATGATCCGAACAACAAGATATTCACTAGAGATTATTATAAATAGGTAAGGATTATCTTCAATACTGAAAGAACGGTCATGTAAAAAAGGTGACACACCCCGCGAACATTCTGCTATGATGGTTGGATGACCTATCCCACAACCTGAAGAATCTTTAGATTTAGCCTTCGCATCTTCCCGCGCCTGCCAATTTAAATATCACCATAAAACCCTTTAAAAACATATTTTTCCCACGTACTTTGTTACGTTGGGTCGCAGTTTTCTGTAAAAAGTGCAAAACATATTTTTTATCCAATGGTTACAGGTTCTTGCAAAACACCTACGTGGTGCTCGACTTGCACGTTCTTGCAATTCTGCATCCAAATAAAATTGCAAGAGTTTCAGGGTTGTAAGAAACATATCTTTTTGTTTTTTTCTAAATATAAGACTCCTTATAACTCATTGTTTTTATTAATTTATTTTTACTTTTTCATAAATATAAATTTGCCTAACCATCCTATGATAGTTTCGAAAAACGCCCTATTTTCATACCAAATCGCAGTAGTTTCTAAGTGAGCACCAGCCTATAGTCAACAGAAGCAAATGTATGGCCACTTTTCCCACTTTTAGATGACAGTTTTGCGGTCTTCCTGCATTTAGGAATCAGGGAGATTTCTATGCTCAGAGATGAGAATTTAGCGGGTGGCTTATCCAGTCATGCCTACCATTAACTGTTTCGGTTGATATTATTGTTGGTCGGATACTGGCTGCTTTGGCACGCCGCTATGTTCTTCGTAGTCGCACCCTTTGTTAGCACATTTTATCCCGCACCCGGAATCGCCATCGCCTTCATCTGCGTATATGTATCCGATATCTTCCTGTGCTCGCAGTCGCCACAGTCGTCGGCGCACTGCCCGTAGTTCCCTTACACGGATATTCGGTTGGCTCTTTGGTAAATTTCTTATGGCACGGCTGCTGCATATATGATGTTGGAATCTGTTCCCATGGTATGTCAAAAGGCCATTGAGAAAGGTAAAGGTGTCTGGGAGCTTCTCAAATTGTAAGCAAAAGGCATGGCAAAAATAGAGCCCAGTTGATAAAAAAAATTTAGGTCAGTGCATACATTGAAACAGTTGTTGAATTATCCGTCATGAGTAAGGAAACACAGAACGTTGAATAGCTAGAAGAACGTAATTTTTTTATACACATCCTGTATTACTTCTGCGATTTTTTTGGTTCAACGAAAGTCATTTTATTCCACTACTTAAATATACACGTACACAGTGATGAGTAATTTGACGGGCTAATCAACAAGCACTATTCTACATGAAGTATAAATAATGTTCTTGTTAGTGGGCGAAAGTGTAATTGATATATAGTATATTACGTGGCCAATAGGCGTTAGGTCTTTTGATATGATCCTAACCACTTTCCGTCCGTATGCAGAAAATGGACTTCTTGTTTGATGCAATCGAGGACGCGGTGCCCTGCGAGAGATAAAGGGCGATGAGTTGGGGTTGCTAAAACAACAGTTTGTGAAAAAGGCCTGCCTTTTATTCGATAAGCCGACAACCGACCTTCTGTAACTTCACGGTACACGGCCGCATAAGGCAACATTGTTGATCCCGCTCCGTCTTCAACCAAATCGATAATTGTGCTCAGAGAATTAATTTCATGGGTTACATCTAAACTGAATCCATGCTTGATCGTCACGTGGTCAACCAGTTCGCGTAATCCATGCGGGCGGCTTGGCAAGATCATCGGAGATTTTTCAACTTTCTTCAGGGTCGATTGCTGAATTCCTTTTAGGCCTTCCACTGGTGGACTAACCAGCAATAATTCTTCAACCAACAAGTCTTCGGCCGATAAATGCTTTTGCCTAGGGGCATTATTCAAAAGCCCAATATCTAGCCGCCCCATAACCAGCCACTCGTTCACATGACCACTGAACCCTTCGACCACTTCTAAGGAAATTTTTGGATATTCTTCTCTTAATTTAGCAATCAAAGGCCGGATGAGAACTTGGCTTACCGTCGGCGTCAAACCAAGTGTCACACGGCCACTAACTGCGCCACCGATAGATGAAACTTCGTTTACTGTCTTTGCGCACTGTTCTAGTATGGCTTTAGAGCGCTCGAGTAAGACAGCTCCGGCTTCAGTTGCCGTAACGCCCCGCCCGTTGCGATAAAGTAAAATTACGTCCAGTTCGATTTCAAGGTTTCGAATTTGCCGACTGAGTGCCGGCTGCGCAATGGAAAGGAATGCTGCTGCCTTTGAAAAACTACCCAGTTCCGCAACGTGACGGAAATAATGTAATTGCTTGAATTCCAATGTGCCCTCCCATAAAGACTTATGCCAATCCTGTATATCTGGTAGCACAGCTATCTCATTGGTTACAGGCTTATGAACGCCTAGAATTTATTTAATTATTCACATTAGGTATCAACTTTCATGTCCTCTACTGTTCAAAATGACGAAATAGACGCGGTTATCACCGCTATTCGCGAATCTGTTCAAGCCTTATGCGCCGATTTTCCAGGTGAGTATTGGCGCAAAATTGATCGCGACCGGGAATACCCAACAGCGTTCGTCAATGCCTTAACGCAATCTGGGTTTTTAGCAGCCTTAATTCCAGAAGAATACGGTGGAAGTGGTTTGGGGATCAATGCTGCGGCCGCTATTTTAGAAGAAATACACAAAAGTGGCGCCAACGGTGGTGCATGCCATGCTCAAATGTACACCATGGGAACTCTTTTGCGCCACGGTAGTGATGCGCAAAAATCCAAGTGGCTTCCAAAAATCGCGAGCGGTGAAATTCGTTTGCAAGCCTTTGGCGTTACAGAACCAACAAGCGGAACAGATACCCTAAGCCTTAGGACAACGGCTGTCAGGAAAGGTGATAAGTTTATTGTCAACGGGCAAAAGGTTTGGACATCGCGCGCAGAACATTCGGACTTAATGCTTTTATTGGCCCGGACAACATCAAAAGAAGACGTTAAAAAGCGGACAGACGGATTGTCTGTGTTTCTTATTGATATGCGCGACGCCGTTGGTAATGGCCTGACCATAAAACCACTGCGCGCCATGGTTAATCATGCTACGACGGAAGTCTTTTTGGATGATCTTGAAATTCCCGCTGACTCCTTGATTGGCGAGATCGACAAAGGCTTTAAATATATTCTCGATGGCATGAACGCCGAACGCATTTTGATTGCTGCTGAGTGCATAGGTGATGCCCGGTGGTTTATTAAAAAGGCAACCGACTATGCCAACGAGCGGGAAGTGTTTGGGCGCCAAATTGGCCAAAACCAAGGCATCCAATTTCCTATCGCACGGGCTTATGCATCAACGGAAGCCGCCGATTTAATGGTACAAAAAGCTATCCGCCTTTACGATGCAAACCAGCATGCCGGAGAAGCGGCGAACCTAGCAAAAATGTTAGCATCGGAAGCGTCATGGGAAGCTGCAAACGTATGTATGCAAACGTTTGGCGGTTTTGGCTTTGCCGAAGAATATGATGTGGAACGCAAATTCCGCGAGACGCGGCTTTATCAAATTGCCCCCATCTCGACCAATTTAATTCTATCTTATGTCAGCGAACATGTTCTTGGGCTGCCTCGTTCGTTTTAATCTATGCATAAAAGGACGCCCGAATGACTAACCCAAGAATTCCATATCAAATGTCGAGCTCTCGTAAAAAGCTAGCCCCTCCGTCAGGCAAACCCTTAATCGTCCATATGGTGGTTAACGTTGAGCACTGGCGGTTCGATCATGCGATGCCGCGCAAAATCATTACGGCCCCTCATGGTGCTGAAAATATTCCCGATATTCCAAATTATTCATGGGCAGAATACGGAATGCGCAGCGGCATGCCACGTATATTAGATATGTTTAAAGCGAACGACATAACAGCCAGTACCAGCATTAACGCAGGTGTGATCGAAGCATATCCAGAATGCGCTGAAGCGATGCTAGAAGCTGGTTGGGAATTTATCGGCCATGCAATGCACCAAAAATCGATGCAGGCTGAAAGCGATGAAGCTGGGCTTATTCAAGCAGCCCTTAACGTTTTAGAAAAGTTTACCGGAACAAAAACCCGTGGCTGGTTAAGCCCCGGATTAAAAGAAACCGAAAACACACCAGATATCTTAAAGCAACTCGGGCTGGATTATGTCTGTGATTGGATCGTTGATGACTTGCCCGTTTGGATGAAAACAACGGGCGGCCCCTTGATTGCCATGCCTTATAATTTGGAAGTCAATGACAGCATAGTTTATGCCGTTGAAAAGCATGCCACCGGTGAAATATATGATCGCTTCACCAATACACTTGCCGCTTTTGATAAGGAACTGGATGATAATCCCCGCGTCTTAGCGATTGGGTTACATCCGCATTTGATTGGTGTGCCGCACCGGATCAATTATCTACAAAAAATGATCGACGACTTAAAGGCCCGGGATGACACGATTTTCATGACCGGGTTACAAATTGCTGATTGGTATATGGAAGTTGAGCCGGCTTAAGGCTCACCCCCCAAACTTAGAAACCATGCTTTTACGAAATATGTAAGCGACCATCCTGTTGGCGCCATCCAACGTTTATGGAGGTGCCATTAGATATTGTGTGTCCGTCAGACCCACCTGAAACCTGGCGAGCTAAAACTTCCTGTCCGTTATCCAGCGTTACCAACTCCGAAGTGGTGAGCCCTAAATAAACAGATTCACGGTGAATTCCCGATAAAGTTTCAAGTGGCTCAATGCTCGATGTTGACGCATCAATAGCGCGAACAAGTTCAGAGCGAATGGAGACAGAAACTTTGTCGCCGACGGATGTTTTTTGGCCCCGCGATAGGACCGTAATTGAACTTGAGCCCAAATCGACATGGGTAACATCATCCTCGATTTTACTAACCTGACCATCAAATATGTTATTCTCGCCAATGAAATCTGCCGTGAAACGACAAATGGGGTTTTCGTATAGATCTGAAGACTTACCCATCTCAACCAGATTTCCGTCCGCAATGATTGCCATGTTATCGGCAACGGTCATAGCTTCTTCTTGGTTATGGGTCACGTGAATAAATGTCATTCCAATTTTTTCTTGAAGGCGCTTTAATTCGATGCACATATCACGACGTAAGTTTGCATCTAATGCCGCTAAGGGTTCGTCCAAAAGAAGGATATCGGTTTCGAGGACAAAGGAGCGGGCAAGCTGGACGCGCTGTTGTTGTCCGCCGGAAAGTTCGTGCGGCATCCGTTCACCATAACCATCAAGCCCAACCGTCTCGAGCATGTTCGCTACTTTGTCTATGATTTTAGCCGATGCTACTTTTTTCAATCGTAATCCATACCCAACGTTTTGGGCAACCGTCATATGAGGGAACAAAGCAAAACTTTGGAATACCATAGATGTTGGGCGCGCATTGGGGGGCAAATGGGATACTTCTTGATTATGCAAGAAAACTTGGCCCTCTGTCGGCCGAATGAAGCCGCCAATTAGGCGCAACAAAGTCGTTTTTCCACCACCACTAGGGCCAAGCAGGGCAAAATACTCACCTATGCCTATTTGTAAATCAATGGATTTAACCGCCTGAACGGAGCCATACGATTTCGATAGACCCTTAACTTCTACAGCAATTTCATTTTTTTCAGACATAAATTTTAGAATCCATAAAGTGTGTTTAAAAAATACTTAAGATGCCATAAGAGGTTCGGCTTTTGCCCGGGCAATGCGTTCAAGACGTTCAGAGCGGACTAATGTGAAGATGATGACTGAGCCTATGATTGCGATTGCAATATAGCTGACGAGACTGCTCATGGCATATGACTGTTCAGACATACCTTCGTTCAACATCTGTGATACTAATACTGTAGTGAACGTATCAAACCCACCTTTTAACAGGCTTGTGCGGGTGTATTCGTTGAAGCACAAAATAAGAGTGAACGCGCATGAGCTAAAAACACCCGTCCTAATTTGTGGGAACTCAACATGCCAAAAAGCTTGCCATGCCGTGGCCCCACAACTGCGAGCGGCTTCAGTTTGTTCTTGGCGGTACCTTCCCATGGTGATTAAAATAACCACAAACACGTAAGGTAATGTATATATAATAAGCCCGACAATCGCACTAAAATAACCCAAATCAAACCAAGTATCGAACCAGCTTGCGCCAACCCATTCACCAAATAATGTGAAGGCACCATTCAAGTTTTTGAAGAACACCAAAAGGGCTGCCCCCAGAATGTCAGATGGCACAAATAACGGAGACAACATAAGAGAGACAACAGCCAAAGGATATTGAGTGATTTTATATAGCTTTGCTGTAATCAGCCCCATGGGAACAACGAAAATGACGGTAATTGCTGATAAAATTAGAGTGCTTGTAATTGCATCCATCATTAACAAATCTGAAAAAATCAGCCCATACCATTCGAAAGTAAAATCATAATCACGCGCACCGAAACCGTTTTCGTTGAATGAAATATACATCACGAAAAAAACGGGAAGCATCAAAGTGGTTACGACCAACAGCGTATAAAGCCACTTTAGTCGGTATCCCCATTTACTACTGTAATCATCATTCATGGCATTAACTTATCGGTGTGAGGATACGGGTAAGATTGAATAGGCGGTGGCCTATATAAAGAAGCCCTAACAATGTCGCCATCATGATTGCGCTGACGGCCATTGCGAGCGGGAAGTCGAGGGCGCTAATGGCCTGCGTTGCAATGAGCCCAGCATTCACGGCACCCGGCCCGCCCAAAATATTTGGCAACAAGGCGACGCCCAAGCCATTAACAAAAATAAATAAACTTCCGGCAAAAATGCCTGGTGCCGCCAATGGCATAATTACATCAATAAAGACACGAATAGGGCCAGCCCCTAAGTCATCACAAATCTCGAAAACATATTTAGGTACCGCCTCCATAGCTAAAAATCCGGAAAAAACAATAAACGGTAAAAAGGACATAACTTCGCCAATAATCACACCCGTTGGCGTGAATAAGATGGCTGTAATCGGCTCATTTATAACACCTATTTTCAGAAGGACGTCATTAACAAGACCGTTGCGCTGTAAAAAAGGGCGGAGCGCAAAAATTCGAATAATTTCAGATACGGCAAACGGTAAGATAAACAGTAGTATAACCCGGTGCTGTGCGACCTGAGGAACGCGGCGGCGCACAAATACGGCAATGGGGAAACCAATAATAAAGGCGATCAATACCGATATACTCGAATGCCCCATAGAGGCCAAAAAATTATCAACACGGGCTGATGTGAAAAAGTTTTCATAAGCGAATAACGTAAATGCCGGTTTCATCCAAAACATTGTCCGCTCGAAAACACTCCAAACGAATGTAAGGGCTAAAGGCAACGCAAAGAACAGCCCCATAAATATAACAGGAAACGCAAACACCCCTTTCGATATAAAAAAGCCTAAGCGTGGATAGGCCACGAAAAAAGGCGAGGTGGAATTGCTTCCACCTCGCCTAGTGTCCAGGGTATTAATTTGTTTAGTCAAGTTATTCACCTAAGCCGCTTGTACCTTCGCCCACCAGTCTTGGTAATCGCGCATGTGGGTTGGGAATACGTTCTGCCATGAATTACCTTTTACAGAATTTCTGGCTTGTTTGTTTTTAAGGCGCTCAGCGATTTCTGCTTTGGCTGCATCGTCAAAATCAGCGGGATTGGCTTCAACGTATTCGTTTACACCTTGCATTTGAGGAGTGAAACCAAGACCCTTCAATGTACGCGCACCGAACCATGTCGACATGTAAACATTCATTAAGTCATAGAAGGCTTGATCTTGACCGCGCGCAAGGCCGCCCTTACTTAGCATGAAAATATTGTTCCAAGCCTGATGGCCTTCTTTCATTGTGCCGTAACGGATGTCTTGTTTGCTTTTTCTGGCAGCGATAATTTGAATGGGTTCCCAGCAAGATGAAACAAGTACTTCTTCACTTGCGAGCAAGCCAACTCCATTTTGGAAACCATCCCAGAATGTCCGGAACTGGCCTTTCTTTTTAAGGGCGATCAAAAACTGGCAAACGCCTTTAACTTCAGCTGCCGTCATATCAGATGGGTTGACGATATCTTGCTTACCACTTTGCTTTAGATAAATCGCGGTATTGGTCAAGGTTGGGCCAAAGTCATTTTGCATGGCTGCACGACCACGGAACTGAGAATCAAATAAGGCTTCCCAGCTGTTCAAATCGGCACCAATTTTTTCATGATTATATGCCAATGAGTCTGCGTTCGCTATATAAGGGATTGCGTAAACTTTACCCTTATGTCGAATCGTATCTGCTGCAGAACCGCCTTCATTGTAAATTGGAAGTACGTTTTTCCAATTTGGAATGCGTGATGTGTCCAAAGGAACAACAGCGCCCTGAGATGCTAAAGCATCCTCCATTCCGCCGCCATTGTCAGAAAGCGCGTCATAAAGCTTCGATCCGTCACCAACGACCATTTTTTGGATAGACTCATCAGCCCGAGCACTTTTTGCACTATAAGCAATCTCGATACCAGCCTGCTTAGCCATAGCGCTCCAATCTTTGGCACCAACTTTGGCAACGCCAATGGTCCAAAGTTTCAAAGGATTTGCTGCGAGGGCGCTGCCCACTCCACCAGTTGCTGTAACGGCTAAAGCTGCCGTCATCGTTTGCAACATGACACGACGTGTAAATTCCTGCTGATTCATAATGTTTCCCTTTCAAAGTGCTTAAGCTTACAGCACTGCCCGTTTTTCAAATGAACCGCCTACCACGTTATTGTGGCGGAGATTTTTAGTTTTTATTATTTTATGTTACTCAATACTTCATGCATCAACAAATTATATAACAACACTATCAGATATTCCAAATCGGCATCAATGTGGGGCGTGTTATACAATCCTTGTGACCGTATCAGAGATTAAGCATTGCACACCCTCAAGATAAACCACAAAAAGGACTAAGGACTTCATGCACATGCCTCAACCATTGGGTATTTCAGCTGCTGGAGTTGAGCTGTGTACGGGTTCTATTTCGCTATTTGAACTGCACACAAAGACCTACCGGCAATCGATTTATATCAATCCATGCTCAATTGTTATGTTTCTATTGATGGAAGATATTTGGAGAACGATCAGCCCAAACCGTTAAGCCTTTACCTAAACGACATTCTCATTTCTAAGGGCAGCAATTTCATCGATTGAAAAATCCAAATCAGCTAGCACCTCATCCGTATGCTCTCCACATTCAGGTGGGGCTACCGAAAAAGAACTGGGCGTTCGTTCCAAGGTTATGGGTTGCTTAACAAATTCCATTTCTCCCAAAGCTTTAGACGTAACTTTATCTGTCACGTTTAAATGTTGAACTTGTGGGTCGGCAAAGGTTTGATCAATGCTGTATATAGGGCCGCAAGGCACCCCTTTATCATTAAACGCCTTAACCCAATCTTCTGAAGTTCGAATACAAATCGCATCGGCAATCATCGCGTTTAAAGCGTCTCGGTTATCGGACCGTTTTTCTTCTGTGTCATAACCCGGATGAGCGAACAGATCACTTCTTCCAATCGTTTCACAAAACCGCTGCCATATCACTTTTCCCGTAACAGAAATATTAACTTCACCATTCGATGTTTTAAAAACACCTGTTGGAATACTTGTTGGGTGATTGTTACCGGCTTGATCAGGGACTTGGCCATCAACCAGCCAGCGCGCGGTTTGAAAATCGAGCATAAACATTTGTGCCTGCAGCAATGAGGTGTGGAGCCACTGACCTTTTCCAGAATGCACCCGCTCTAACAAGGCGACCATAATACCCTGAGCGGCAAATAGCCCTGCAGTTAAATCTGCAATGGGGATACCGACGCGCATAGGTCCTTCGCCGGGCGTTCCGGTAATCGACATTAACCCGCCCATGCCTTGTGCAATTTGATCAAACCCAGGACGCTCTGCATAAGGACCGTCTTGACCAAAACC
>Ga0307998_1001595_pt1 | contig 12171 bp, 13 predicted proteins | sample Davwhametageno37_FD_203147 | JGI IMG/M metagenome (GOLD analysis project Ga0307998, IMG submission 203147) | Marine microbial communities from Davis Island wharf, Antarctic Ocean - #37 | ecosystem: Environmental > Aquatic > Marine > Unclassified | place: Antarctic Ocean: Davis Island wharf...
CGGAGCAACAGGGTTTGGTTTTGAATCTCCGATTTGTACTTTGAGCATGGAAATGAATATTGCGCCAAAAAAGAACCAAGCCAGGTAATTTTGTATTGGGATATTGATGTTTTCCCAATGCCAATAATCAAGTTTTGGAGCAACTTGTTCAATAATAAAATCTACCAGAGTAAGCACTAGGGTTGCGAATAATAGGTGTACGATTTTATTGGCTTTAAAACTTCTAGTTAATTCGATTGCGCCATAACAAAGCATCCACCAGTTAACTCCAATTACCAGAGGAACACCAAAAATTAAGGGAAAAAGTCCTTTTCCGTAATGATACTCACCGAAAATAAGACCAGTAGAAACGCCAATATATTCTACTAAATAACCTAAAACAAAAACAGTTATAAAGCTAATTATGAGTTTTTTGTCTTTGAAAGAGGGGAGGATAAGAATGGCGGAAACAACTAAATTGAGCGAGCTTAATTGTATGAAAATATCTTGGTAAGGAGAAAGAATACCTAATAAGCCAATGCTATGAATTATACCAATGGCTGCAATTTTTCTTTTTTGAATTACAGTTAGTTTACCCATTAGAATTCGGTATTAAGGAACAGGCAATTTTGGCTGAATGCAAACATAGAGGAATTCCACCTCCGGGATGAACACTTCCGCCACAGTGGTAAAGGTTTTTGACTTTGTTAGAAAAGTTAGGGTGCCTTAGAAACGCTGCAAATTTAGAATTAGAACTTGTGCCATATAAAGCTCCTCTAAATGAACCCGTATTTTTTTCAATATCCTCTGGCGAAAGGCATTCTTCGACCTCAATTTTGTCCTTAATTGTTTTGCCTAAAACCTTTTCTATTTTGTTAATGACTAGTTCTTTAATTCTAGATTTTTCTTTCTCCCAATCCTGGCCATTATGCGGAGGGGTGTTAATCATTACAAACCAGTTTTCGCAATTACTGGGGGCATCTTTTTTATTTATTTTACTACTAATATGAATGTAAACAGTAGGGTCCGAACCGAGTTTTTCATCTTCAAATATGGACTTAAACTCTTCTTGGTAATTTTTAGAAAACAAAATATTATGCACATCTAATTCCTTAAAATCACCTTTTATTCCCCAATAGAATATAAAGGCCGATGAAGACCTATCTATCACTTTGGATTGTTTACGGAAGTGTTCTTTTTTTAATAAAAACTTTTGGGTGTTGTGTACATCTGAATTACTGATTACAATATCAGATTTTATTATTTCATTTTCGAGTTCTACTCCTTTGGCAGATTGGTTAAAAACTATAATATTTTTTACTTTTTTATTGTAACGAAACTCAACTCCAACTTCTTTGGCCAATTGAACTAGAGAGTTAATAATATCATTCATTCCTTTTTTTGGGAAAAATGCCCCAAGGTTGAATTCCAAATGCGGGATTACTTGCATAATACCAGGAGTAAGAAAAGGAGAGGATCCGTTGTAGGTTGCGTATCTGTTAAAAAGCTGTTGAATATGAGTGTCACTAAACCGGTTTTTATTTACCTCAGAAAGGGTATTAAATAAATGTAATTTGGCCAAGGAAAGTATCGGTTTAATAATATCAGCGGAGAGCCATGTGGAAGTTTTGTGCAACGACTTTTCCATAAAGGTTGGTGTGGTTAATTCGTAGATATTTTTACTCTCTTTTAGGTAATCTAAAATTTCTTTTTTATCGGTTTTAAATTCTTTTTCTATGTTATTTGCAAATTCCTTTGGTTCAGAATGAGCTTGAACTTTTTTACCATCTTCCCAAAAGTAATTGCAGATTATTTTAAGTCGGGTATAGGTAAATGCAGTTTTGTGCTCAGGAAAAAGTAAAAAGAGTTCATCGATTAACTCAGGGAGTGTGAAAAGTGAAGGACCCATATCGAATCTATAGCCATCTAGTTGAAGCTCAGATATTTTTCCTCCAGGCTGGCTGTTGGCCTCCAAAACGATTACTTCATAACCTTTGCTTTTTAATCTAATTGCTGATGCAATTCCAGCAATTCCACTTCCAATTACTACCGCTTTCATTTCACCATTTTCGGAAACAATTCATTTAACTTGTCATATCTGAAATCAAATATTTCTTGAATTCTTTTACTGATAAAAAGCGAATTTAAGGCATTTCCAATCAGCCCAAAGGAAAGACCATAAAGTAGTTTGTCGGTCATAAGAACACCATGCTTTGTTTTTTCAAAATGGTGCTCATGATGCCATAACTTGTATGGGCCAAAACGTTGTTCATCAATGAAATATTTCCCTTTTTTTACGTGTGTGATTTCCGTAGTCCAAGCCATGGGAATATTTAAAATTGGTTTAACCGTATAGTCTATCAACATACCGGCATACATCTCCCCCTCTAATTCAGTTCTTATTTCAAAAGACATGTCCTTTGGAGTTATTTTATTTAGGTTGTTCGGGTTGGAAAAGAATTCCCAAGCTGCTTCAACTGAAATTGGGAGTGTTTGTTCTTTAGTGAGAGTAAATATCTTCATACTCCTTAGGACAATCCATTCATAATTATGTTGTAAAAATTTTATGAAAAGTGAATTAAATTATGCAGCAATTTCTATTTTCTTAATTGATTCTAAAACCTTTGGCAGTGCAATACGAAACCAAGGGGTATATTTTTCCGGAAAATGCATTATTTCAAATGCAAGGAATTCGCAATCTACGTATTTGTAGTCTTCAACTTCTTCTAGGTTTGGGGTAATTTTTCCTTCATAATTCCCAATAAATACATGATCAAATTCGTGTTCGGTTAGTCCATTATCTAGTTCTGCTTTATAAATGAAGCTAAATGCCTTAGTTACTTCACAGCTAAATCCCAATTCTTCTTGTAACCTTCTTTTTGCGGCATTTTCTGGGTCCTCAAAAAGATAAGGATGGCTGCAGCAAGCGTTTGTCCATAATCCACCACAATGGTATTTTGACTTTGCTCTTTGGTGGATTAACATTTTTCCTTGAGAATTGAAAATAAATACTGAAAAGGCGCGGTGTAACAATCCCAATTCATGAGCTTCCATTTTTCCCAGGCTTGCAATTGACCTATCATTTTCGTCAACTAGAACTACGCTATTTTTATCTGGAGACATATTGCTAGATTTTAAAGGAATCCAATATTATGTCTCAAGTACGATTGAGCAAATAAGTAGTATTTACCATAATTTGGAATTCGAATTCTTTCTTTCATGATTTTAGTTGGAGGCAAAGCTTTTATTTTTTTGAAAAGACCATAGTAGTAGACATAAGCAAGATAAACTCCAAATCGGGCCTTTTTAGGAAGGCCTAAAATTCCGATAAACCCTTCATGGAAATCTTTGTAAATATCTGCTTCAATCATTTTTTTGTCCTCTACCGTCATTCTTGAAATGTCAACATTAGGAAAGTAATTTCTGCCTAAAGAGTTGTAATCTTCTTGAATATCTCGGAGGAAATTTATTTTTTGAAAAGCGGAACCAAGCTTCATGGCATTTGGTTTGAGCTTTTCGTAAAGCTCTTGGTCTCCTAGTGTGAATACTTTTAGACACATTAAGCCTACAACTTCAGCAGACCCAAGAATATATTTCTCAAATTCTGCCTGGGTGTATTCTCTGTCCGATAAGTCCATTTCCATACTATTTAAAAAAGTATAAATCAGTTCTGTATCAATGTTATATTCTTTGACCGTAGCTTGGAAAGAATTTAGAATTGGATTGAGGCTTATTCCTTGAGAAATAGCTTTGTTGGTTTCGTTCCTAAAATCCTCCAATAATTCTCGTTTATTGTAGTCATGAAAAGTATCGACAATCTCATCTGCAAATCGCACAAAACCATAGATGCCGTAAACTGCATTTCTGATGTCTAAATCTAAAAATCGGATTCCTAATGAAAACGAGGTAGAATATGACTGAGTTGTGATCTTACTGCACTGGTAAGATACAGAATCAAATAGGGACTTCATTTTTTTGTTTTTTCTCTTGTTTAATAATTAATGAAGCTACCACTTTTCCTGAAATTAAAGAAGGTGGAACTCCAGGACCTGGTGTTGTAAGCTGACCTGTATAAAATAGATTGTTAAGGTTTTTACTTCTCATTTTTGGCTTTAGAAAAGCCGTTTGTTTTAAGGTGTTTGCTAGGCCATAAGCATTGCCCTTAAAAGAATTGTATTCCGATATAAAATCGCTTCCAGCAAAACTTTTCTTGTAAACGATATGTTCTCTTATTGAATTGTTAGTAAGCTTTTCGAGTCGATCCATTAATAGTTCAAAATATTTTCCCCGAGTGCTGTTATCCTCTTCCAAACCAGGGGCAATTGGCATTAATACGAATAGGTTTTCGTGGTCTTTTGGTGCAACTGTATCATCGGTTTTAGAGGGTGCGCAAACATAAAAAAGAGGTTTGCTTGGCCACACTGGGTTATCATAAATTTCTTCTGCATGAATATTAAAGTCTTCATCAAAGAATAAATTATGATGCAATAAATTTTTGATTTTTTTATTTACACCTAAGTAGAATAGGAGACTTGAAGGCGCTAAGGTTCTGTTTTCCCAGTAGGAGTCTGAATAATTTCTAGTTTTATCAGTAAGTAACTGACTGTCTATATGATGGTAATCGGCGCTTCCTATAATGTAATCCGCTTTAAATAATTCTTCGTTTGTTTTAACTCCAAGAGCATTGGCTCCTTTTGTAGGAATATTTTCAATGGGTGAATTAAAATGAAAATTCACTCCCAAATCCAGAGCTTGCTGATACATTCCTTGAACAATTTTGGTCATGCCTCCTTTTGGATACCAGGTTCCAAGCTCAAGGTCGGCATAATTCATTAAGGTGTATAAAGCGGGTGTGTTTTGTGGCTTAGCGCCTAAAAATAATACGGGAAACTCTAGGAGTTTATGAATTTTCGGGTTTTTAAAATGTTTTTTAACTAATGAACTAACCGAAGAAAAAAGCTGAAGTTTAATACTGCCTAATATTATGTCTTTTTCAATAAATTCAAGAATACTTTCCGAAGGTTTGTAAACGAGTCGGTTCATGCCAACTTCGTATTTATACTTCGCATCTTCTAGAAATAGTTCGAGCTGTTTACCTGCTCCTTTTTCCAAGGATTCAAAAAGAGTTAACAGTTCTGATAGGCAAGCTGGTAATTCAAGGGTGTCATTTTCCCCAAAAATTACTTTGTAAGAAGGGTCAAGTCGTATAAGTTCGTAAAAGTCGCTTGTTTTATTACCAAAATCAGCAAAGTATTTATCAAATACATCGGGCATCCAATACCAACTTGGTCCCATGTCGAATGTAAAACCATCCCATTCAAATTTTCTGGCCCTTCCTCCCGGGGTTGAGTTTTTCTCAAAGACATGCACGTCATATCCTTCTTTAGCCAAGTACGAGGCAGCAGATAAACCCGAGAATCCGGCTCCAATTACGGCGATAGTTTTAGACATTAGGATTGAACTCTTTTAATTTTAACATTAGTTCTTTTCTTGCATGAAAAATTCTAGATTTAACCGTACCAATATTAATTTCCATGTGGTCCGCTATTTCCTTGTATTTGAATCCTTCAAGTTTCATTTGAAAAGGTACTCTATAATCTTCTTTTAGCAATTTAATTTCTTTTTTAATATCTTGAATGGCGATGGTTTTATCAGCCGGCAAAAATAGGGTTGAAGATGGAAAAGACAAATAAGCTTGATGTTTAATATTTGTTTTTATTTCCATCAATTTTACAGAACGCCTATACTGGTTAATGAAGGTGTTTTTCATAATAGTATAGAGCCAGCTTTTTAAAGAAATGTTAGATTCGATTTTGTCCTTATTAAGTAGCGCTTTTATGTTGGTATCTTGAAGTAAGTCGTTTGCTAGTTCTTCATCCGCCGTTAATTTAAGAGCAAAAAATCGCAATGGATTTTGATACTGAACGAGCATGTTGTTTAATTCTAACGTCGACATATTGTTTAATGTTTATATAAAAAGATTAAACAAATGTACGTCTATTTTCTGAAAAGATTAAACAAAATAGAACTATTTATTTCTAATTGAGCGGATTTGGGATCTAAAATAACTTTAACGTGCTTATATACAAGGTGATAATACTGTTTAATTAAATTGCAAAAAAGATAAACAAAAGGTTGGGTAGTACTATCAACTACTTCGCCAAGTAGTTGATAAATTCAGAAACGCCATTCAAACGAGTAATTATTGATGGTATATCCAGTTGGTTTTTAAATTTGTCTAATCCAACAAATACTATTTTATTGACTTTAAAAAAATTGGCAGAATCATTAATTATATGTTGCACTTCATCGGCGGATTGAAGAGAAGTTAGAATCGTCATTACATGACTTGGTTTAACGTATTCTACAATAGCCCTAAGATCAATAAAAGGGACACTTTGCCCGAGATAAATAACTTTGAATCCGCGTTCTTTTAGCAAGTAATGGGCGAAAATCAATCCTATTTCATGCAATTCATTTTGCGGCAGATACAATACAAATTGATTTTTTCGTGTGTAAACATTAGGGAGGTCCTCAATGGCAGAGAGCATTTTGCGACGTATCAGGTTGGAAGCAAAATGTTCTTGTGCTGGGTTTATTTCATTAACACCCCACATCAAACCTATTTTTACTAGAAATGGATAAATCAGCTGAATCATGGTTTTCTGGAAGCCCATTTTATGAATGGCTTTAAAATAAATTTGGTTGAATTTATCCTCATTCAATTCTACCATGGCAATAGACAAACCGGTTAGAAAAGGTTCAATATTTTTATCGATTTCTGTTGTTTTTTGTAAAGTTTCGGTTACCTGTGCATTTATTTCCTCATCATTAAATTCACTCAGTTTGGAAATCTTAGACCCTTGCTGAAGCAACAAAGAAATATTTAATAATCTTTTTAAATCATCGTCCTGGTAATATCTAATATTGGTATCGCTTCTTTCAGGAGTTAGCAGGTTGTAACGCTTTTCCCAAATACGAATAGTATGAGCCTTAATTCCAGTTAAACGTTCCAGGTCCTTTATTTGATACTTACGCATGAAGTTTTTTTTCTAAAACAATTAAACCGGTAAAAGGTTAGTAACCGATCCCATTATTTATTGAGTCTGTATTTTTCGTGAGGGTTATCTTTTGATTTATACAACCCATTAAATTCGAGTATAACATCTATTCTTTATATAGAGGATTTAACGAATCTTTTAATTCTTTCTCAAAGTTTTCATTGTTGATCGTCCAATATCCAGTTCCTAAAAATACTTTTTTATGATTTTGGTTTTCTGAAAATTGAATATCCCTTAATGTTATATAAAGAACTTCTCCAGGCTTGTAAAGTTCATACTGAAGAATTTCTTTGAAAAAAATGGACGTATTTGGAATCTCAATGAAAGTACCTTTTCGAACAATACCAACTGTAAAATAAGGATTAGTAATTTTTATATTTTCATCATTCAACAGATATATAGATGAAATTATATTTTTCAGAAGGACTTCTTTAGTAAACCCTCCAAAGTAAGAATAAACAGTTATCGAATCTGTTTTGTATTCTGAAACGCCAATAATATCTCCGTACTCATCAAACGTAAAGTTGTACTTTGAATGAAGAGGTATTGGGATACTCTTATAGGCAAAATTGTCAAATTGATAACATTCAAAATATAATGTCTTTTCTAAAATATTTGGATTTTTAATTGAAGGGTTTTCAGAAACTGCGAATTTCTTTACCACACTAATATGTTGTTCACCTATGACAAGCCTGGTTTTAACGTCAATATATTCATGTTGAGCAAGTGTTGTCAAGGAAAGTACCAATAATGCTATTGTTGAAATAATTCTATTCATGAATTTTCTATGACTATATTGTTGAAAGAAGTTTGACTTATTCCCATTTACTTCCCTTCAACTTCTCTAGCAGTCTCCAATACTTTGGCCTTCATTGCTTCTTTATAATCCATATTTTTTTGAAGAAGGTCGGTGTCACTTGTTCCTAAAATTTGGGCTGCTAACAATCCAGCATTTTTTGCGGCATTAAGTGCAACCGTAGCGACAGGAACGCCGTTTGGCATTTGCAAAATGGAAAGTATACTATCCCATCCGTCTATAGAATTTGAGCTTTTTATTGGAACCCCTATAACAGGTAAAGGTGTAACCGATGCCGTCATTCCGGGTAAGTGCGCTGCGCCACCTGCACCTGCAATTATTACTTTTAAACCACGGTCAACTGCTGACTTTGCGTAATCCATCATTCGTTCTGGAGTTCGGTGTGCCGAAACAATTGTCATTTCGTATTTCACTCCTAGTTCGTCTAAAACATCAGCAGCTTGTTGCATTATTGGCAAGTCACTTTTGCTACCCATAATAATTCCTACTCGTGCACCCATAATATTTATTTTAATCTACTTTCAAAATCTAATTTTCACCCTCTTTGTCTAACCACTTCATACAAAACCATTCCGGTAGAAACAGCTACGTTTAACGAGCCGGTTTTACCAGACATAGGAATCCTAGCATGGTTATCACATCTTTCCAATGTTTTTTCGTGAATTCCTTCCCCTTCATCTCCCATTACAATAGCAAGAGGTCCGGTAAGATCACAGAAATTCATATCCTTATTTGCTTTTTCGCTACAAGCCACTAATTGACAGCCACTTCCTTTAATAAAGTCAAGAATGCTTCCGAAGTGAATTTCTTTACATATAGGAATATTGTAAACAGAACCAGCCGATGTTTTTACCACGTCAGCATTCACGGCAACAGTACTTCTTGCTGGAATAATTACGGCATCAACTCCCATACATTCGCTTGTACGCAACATACTCCCGAAATTTCTAACATCAGTAACTCCATCCAAAATTAAGATTAAGGGATCTTTTCCTGAAGCAAATAAATTGGGAAGTAAATCTTCAATGGAATGAAATTCTACAGGTGAAATAAACGCAATTATACCCTGATGATTTTTTCGAGTGATTCTAAAAAGTTTTTCATCTGGAACTTGCTTAACCTGAACATTTTTAACTTTGCTAAGTGTTCGAATAGTCTGTAAAGCTTCACCTCTTAAGTCTCTACTTATGAGTATTTTGTCAATAGTTTTATCCGATTTTAGAGCCTCTTCAACTGGCCTTAATCCGAAAATAAAATCGTTTTCCATTTCTTTTTTAAAATTGTTTTAATTCATTCAACATCCAACATTAATATTTATAAACCCGTCCTTGTCTCCACGTATCCACGGCTTTGTACCAATAAGTTTTGTATTCTGGGTTTCTTTCTAAACGCATGTCGTTTGTGCTGAATGGGTTATAAGTTGAGTTAAAATTGTAAGTAATCGAAGGTTTGGTTTTCCCGTTCCCATAAATCCAACTTTCGCCTTGCGAACTTTTATAAATTACATCGGGCGGGCCGAAAATGACGAAAATTATTCCTCTATCGGTGCGCCAACCTTCCAAGTGCGTGCTAAAATATTCATTGGCATCTTCCACACGGTTATAAAATGTACGAATAAGTTCTCGAGCGCGGTCGGGGCTATTTGCTACAGTTAGCCAATATTCTTCCACTCCATCTCTAGGAAATTCAGATTCTTGCATAGAAATATACTCTTTGTTAGTTGTAATAAATCGCAATGGCTCAATCATTTGTGTAGCCATAGTCAACTCCGGAAAGTCGTCTTCGTTTCTAATTAAAGTAAGGCCTTCTTTTGAAGCGCTATCTGTTTGAATGTGAAACATTCCTTTCTTATTTATATCTAATTCAAATGAATTTTCATCGTCTAGCAGAATATAATACATGCTGTCTGGCGTAAAATCGAATCGCTTTGGGGAGTAAACTGCAAATGGGGGAGGAGTAAGTGGGAAGTCTCTGTTGTAGTATTTTACAGCTATTTTCTTAACCATATTATCGTTGTAGGAAATTCGGAGTTTTATGTTTTCTCCAAATTTACGGTTAAGTACTTCGTGTCCATTTTCTGAGTTTTTTAATTCGAAATTTTGCCTACCCATCCTCGAAGTTTTGTCTACTGTTATAAACTGGTTTTCAGAAAGCCCTTTATTCATGTCTAAAACCGACATTTTTAAGATGTATTTGTTGGGGTATTTCGCATTCACTTTTATGCTACCAACAATTTTCTTCCTTTTCATGGCATTGTTTTCATCCGAAATTACGAATGAGGCACTATCAATTACTTGGTTGGAATTATAACTTTCAAAAAGCATAAAAGTTACTTTTACTCGAGACATGAAAGGTTTGTCCTCCGTGCTTTTTGTATACAAGAGGTTACTGCTAGCTATAGTAAAATACAGTTGACTTAAATCATCATTAACATGAAATATTTGATACGTGGGTTTTATTGTTTTTTCTGTTTCTTTATAGAGGTCGGCTAAATTAGAATTGCTTATTTGTTTATTTGTTGCACAACTAGAAACCAAGAGCGATATCCAAATTAAATGAATTAGGTTGAAGTGTTTTAACATCGCTGCGAATTTAAGAAATTGGAGAGTTACTATTTATAATAATATTGGTGAAGTGTTATTGGTTGATTTAACAAGGTAGATGTGAGTTAGAGTTTTGTTATTCGTTTTCTTTTTTACTGTTATCTTAAACATTATTCCGCCCCTTTTATTGTACATGTAATAGTTATCCGCCTCATTACCTGGTCTATATAAAACTTCTTGCATTAATTGCCCATTTATATAATATGACTTTCTTTTTCCATGCATTTTCCCATTTTTGAAAGGCTTTATTTCTGAAACCTGACCATTCTTAAAATACTCATAATGCTTGCCAACTGGAATTCGATTGCTGTAAAATTGTTTTTTTTAATTTTCCATTGGGATAATAATTACTCTTACATAGAATTGTTTCTCCGTTTGAGGTTATTGAATCCTTTTCAAAATGAAGTTTGGGATTTTTTTTAAATTGACAATAGGTAAAACTTTAAAGATTCCTCTATTTTCTTAAAAAATGTTTATTAAGCCTTTAAAATGGTTTTATATCTATCACTTGTTCGAGGCATTGCCGTTCAAATTTACATTTTTGTAAACTTATATAAAATACTATTCCTTAGCGCCATGGCTCTTTGCCGTTTCTATCCAATGTTCAGAAATACCTTTTGTGTCGGCTCCTAAACCTCTAGCTAAATGTAATGCTACACCAATCATTAAAACAGAAGCTTCATGAAGTTCTTGAAGTGATTGTAAGCTTCCAAATTTTTCTTGCGCTTTTAAAAGTAGCAAATCATTGTGTTTTTGAGCAAAAGCAATAGGGCTCTCCGTATCATCGCTTATTGTGGGTATCATTAAAAACTCCATCCATTCTTGACCTATTCTTTTTGCTAATAACTCGGGAGGCTCGTTTCCTATTTCCCGCCATGCTGCTAGTGTTTTCGTTTCTCCGGATGCAGCCAATCCTGAGTCTAGAAGTAACTCAAAACCTATATCAGCTATGTTTTGCATTACTATCAAATATTCATCTTGAGCCTTTTCGAATGAATCTGCTTCCTGTCCCTTAATGTATTCACCAACACTAAGTTTGGGTAATTCTAAAACTTCAGAGCAGTCATTCAAACAAGGAAATTTATCACCATGGTAAATATAGTGTGCTTTATCAAATTGTATTTGACGACCTAATGGATACAAGCGACATGCTAATGGGCGACCTATATGGACACTACAACCAACATTATCGACATATTGACTGCATGCAAGTTGTCCTTTTTTATCTGGTTTTCCGTTAAAGCGTAATCGAATACCACCAAATTCACAATACAGATCACGAAATTCTCTTACAGTTATTTTCTTTTCTTTACTGAAACGTAATAACTCCCATGGATTAAGCATTACAGCTTTACCAAAACAGCAAGTTCCAGATCGGGAGCAAGTGAGTGGCAATATACTTTGAGTACTGAGTTTAGTTGTTTGCATTTTTTTTAACACTTGGTGTGCAGTAGTTTTTATTTATTTCAGATATTTCAATTCCCTTGTCAGGTATTTTGGCTTCTAATTGCTCTGTCAATTTATCCGCTAACTCCTAGTCCTTTCTTACTCTTTAAGTTGCCCATAACGGTCCAGGATACTCAGCGTGCGGCCCTTTACCAAGGCTTGGTTATTATTAAGACCTTCTTCTGAATACTAATAATCTTCTTGATCCACTAGGGTTAACTTGCCTTGCTCTGATAATTTAAAAATCTCACAAAATTCTTCAGAT
>Ga0307998_1001596_pt1 | contig 12167 bp, 8 predicted proteins | sample Davwhametageno37_FD_203147 | JGI IMG/M metagenome (GOLD analysis project Ga0307998, IMG submission 203147) | Marine microbial communities from Davis Island wharf, Antarctic Ocean - #37 | ecosystem: Environmental > Aquatic > Marine > Unclassified | place: Antarctic Ocean: Davis Island wharf...
ATTAATTACCTTAACTAACTAACTAATTAATTATCTTAACTTTATGCACATTTTTTACAAAAACATAATTTATATGAATGAATACTATAACCTATGTATAAAAACCGATCAATTAACCAATTTCTTCCAATTCGATCAGCGCGCCATTAAAATCTTTAGGATGCAAAAAAATTACAGGGTTTCCATGAGCACCTTTTTTTGGTGTTCCATCTCCTAATATTCTCGCGCCCTCAGATTTCAATCTAAAAATAGCCGCTTCAATATTCTTAACTTCATAGCAAATGTGGTGAATACCACCCGATACATTTTTTTTCAAAAAACCAGCGATGGGGCTATTATTTCCCAAAGGGCAAAGTAATTCAATTTTAGTATTAGGTAGCTCAATAAATACAGCAGTTACACCATGCTCAATTAAATCTTGGCGTTTACCAACAGTGGCCCCCAATGCACCTGAATATTGCAACGTTGCCGCGTCTAAATCGGTGACTGCGATCGCAATATGGTTCAAACGTCCTATCATTTGATGTTCCTCCTCAAACCTTGGACCTGCCCTAATACTGAATTAGCCGCATCTATTACATTAGTTCCTGGGCCAAATACTTCGGCAACGCCAGCCTCACGTAAAAAATCATAATCTTTTTCAGGAATGACGCCACCTGCAACTACAATAATATGTTGTCCACCATTAACTTTTAATTGTTCAACTATTTCAGGAATTAGTGTCTTATGCCCTGCAGCTAAAGAAGAAATTCCCACAACATCAACACCTAGTTTAATAGCCTTATCAGCAATTTCTTCAGGAGTTTCGAACATATCTGACAAATCGACAGTAAAACCAAGATCAGCAAAAGCTGTGGCAATCACTTTAGCGCCACGATCATGCCCATCTTGACCAACTTTGGCTACTAAAACATGAGGACCCTGCTCCATTTCCTCAATACGAGCCTGTAAATTTTTATATTCAGGATCACCTGCATAGGCATTTTCATAAACCCCACTAATCACCCTAGTAGTTGCTGAGTGGCGTGAGAATGCTATTTCCATAGCATCTGAAATTTCACCTAGTGAGGCACGATGGCGAGCAGCCTCTACAGCAAATTCTAATAAATTTCCCTGTCCATTCATGGCTGCCTTTTCCAAGTCTTTTAGCGCATTATTACATGCCAAAGAATTACGGCTGCGTTTCACCTTATCTAAACGCTCCATCTGAGCTTCACGTACCGCAGTGTTGTCTATTTCACGTGTTTGCAATTGGTCTTCTTCTTCTAGGCGGTATTTATTAACACCAACAATAACATCCTCGCCCTTATCAACGCGAGCTTGGCGGAATGCAGCAGATTCTTCTATCCGCATTTTTGGCAATCCAACTTCAACAGCTTTAGTCATTCCACCTAAAGCTTCTACTTCTTCAATCAACTCCCATGCTTTATCAGCCAAATCTTTAGTTAGCGCCTCTACATAATATGAACCTCCCAACGGATCGACCACATCAGTTATGCCACTTTCATGCTGTAATATTAGTTGTGTATTTCGAGCAATTCGTGCAGATTTTTCAGTCGGTAATGCAATAGCTTCATCAAAAGAGTTGGTATGAAGAGATTGAGTTCCACCTAAAGTAGCGGCCATCGCCTCAATTGTAGTTCTAACGATATTGTTATATGGATCTTGTTCAGTCAGCGAAACCCCAGAGGTTTGGCAATGAGTGCGTAACATTTTAGAACGATTTGATTTGGCTCCAAAATCCGTCATAATCTTAGCCCACATTTGGCGTGCCGCCCGCAATTTTGCAGTCTCCATAAACAAATTCATGCCAATACAGAAAAAGAATGATAATCTACCGGCAAAAGCATCTATATCTAGGCCTTTGCTCATTGCTGCACGAACATATTCCATTCCATCTGCAAGAGTGTAAGCGAGCTCTTGAGCGAGTGTCGAACCAGCTTCTTGCATATGGTAACCACTGATTGAAATTGAATTAAATTTTGGCATTTCTAATGCAGTATATTCTATAATATCTGAAACAATGCGCATACTTGGTTCTGGAGGATAGATATATGTATTACGTACCATAAACTCTTTTAAAATATCATTTTGTACAGTTCCAGACAAAACAGACTTATTTACGCCCTGCTCTTCGCCCGCTACAATAAACATCGCCAAAACTGGAATAATAGCTCCATTCATCGTCATAGATACTGACATTTTATCTAAAGGTATACCTTCAAACAAAATCTTCATATCTTCAACACTGTCAATTGCTACTCCAGCCTTTCCTACATCTCCTACTACTCTAGGATGATCACTGTCATACCCACGGTGCGTAGCCAAATCAAATGCTACTGATAAGCCTTTTTGACCTGCAGCTAAATTACGGCGATAAAAAGTATTACTTTCTTCAGCCGTTGAAAACCCAGCATATTGACGAATTGTCCATGGCCGCCCAGTATACATCGAAGCCTTTACGCCTCTGGTAAATGGTTCAATACCAGGAATTTCATCAATAACGCTTTTAGGCACATCATCAATATCATATAATGCTTTAATATCAATGCCTTCTGGGGTATTAGTGACTGAAGGCTTGCTGCCCTTGGCTTCTTCTGTTGCCAATTCAGTCCATATTTTCTTACGATTATTTGCCATTCTTACCTCTTACTCACCATTTCATGGCGGATATTCAAACTTATTAGTGACACTATACCTTTGGAAATAATAAAGCCAAAAAGTATCTAAATGAATACTTAGAGCATTTATATTTATTCAAATTCCATGATAATTTCATCTACAGCCAAACTGTCACCTTCAAGCACAGATATTTTAGACACAATACCTGGGCGCTCAGCACGTAATACATTTTCCATTTTCATAGCTTCAACCATAGCTAGGGCCTGCCCTTTTTCTATCATATCGCCCTCAGATACCATTATAGACACCACCAAACCTGGCATTGGGCAAAGTAACAATTTAGATGTATCAGCCGGTTCTTTATCTGGCATCAAAGCCGCTAATTCAGCAACTCTTGGGTTCATTACCTTAATGATCTGTTCAGCACCACGTGCACGAAGAGAATAACCGCCAATCACAGAATTTACTTTTACAACATACGATACATTATTTAGTGTTAATTCTGCCAAAGTATTACCCAATTCATATTTAATTGAAGCTTTAAAAGATTTTCCACCCAGGGTAATATTATATTCATCAGTTAAGTCACTAATAGTTACATCAGTATTTTCACGCCCAATTCGTATAGATAACTTATCCTCTTTAGGAACTGGATGATCAAACGTGCTATCTCGCGCAGAGATGCGTTTCATTTTCATTCGAGTGATAATTAAGGCAGTAGCTGATAATACATTTTGCAAATTTTCATTCGGCGATACACCCTTAAAGCCATTTGGGTATTCCTCTTCAATAAATGCGGTCGTTATGTTGCCTGACTGAAAACGGGAATGTCCCATAACCGCTGACAAGAAAGGTAAGTTATGTCCAATACCTTCCAACTCAAAACTATCTAGCGCTGTTTCCATCGCAGAAATTGCTGCATCTCTATCAGGTGCCCAAGTGCATAACTTTGCAATCATCGGATCATAAAACATTGAGATTTCGCCGCCTTCAAACACACCCGTATCATTTCTCACAATTCGATCAGTATGCACTTCTTCAACAGGTGGGCGGTAACGGGTTAAGCGTCCAATTGATGGTAGAAAATTACGGTAAGGGTCTTCAGCATATAGGCGACACTCCATTGCCCAGCCATTAAGATTTACATCATCTTGCTTGTGCGAAAGCTTCCCTCCCATAGCTATAAAAATCATTTGTTCAACTAAATCTATACCAGTAATCATTTCGGTTACTGGGTGCTCCACTTGCAATCGGGTATTCATTTCCAGAAAATAGAAATTTCGATCTTTGTCGACAATGAACTCTACAGTTCCAGCACTTGTATAGCCGACAGCAAGCGCTAAAGAGCATGATTGCTCTCCCATTGCTTTACGTGTTTTATTATCCAAAAATGGACTTGGAGCTTCTTCAATAACTTTTTGATTTCGACGTTGAATAGAACATTCACGTTCACCCAAATAAATACAATTACCGTGACTGTCAGCTAATATCTGAATTTCGATATGGCGTGGTTGTACTACAAATTTTTCAATAAAAATTCTATCATCACCAAAGCTACTAGAAGCTTCGGACTTTGAACGTGCAAACCCTTCTCGCGCTTCTTCGTCATTCCAAGCAATCCGCATTCCTTTACCACCGCCACCTGCAGAGGCCTTAATCATAACAGGATAGCCAATCTCACTTGATATTTTGACCGCATGCTCAGCATCATCAATCAAATCCATGTGTCCAGGGACAATTGAAACATTAGCTTTTTGAGCAATTTTCTTGGATGTTATTTTATCACCCATAGCCTTAATAGCAGGAACGGGCGGTCCAATAAATATTATATTTTCAGCAGCTAGGCGCTCACAAAATTCTGCTCGTTCAGAAAGAAATCCATAGCCTGGATGCACAGCATTTGCTCCAGTCTGTTTACAAGCAGCTATAATCTTATCAATAACTAAATAACTTTCTGATGCTGGTGATGACCCAATATACACAGCTTCGTCTGCCATTTTAACGTGCAAAGCATTTTCGTCAGAATCTGAGTAAACAGCAACAGTTCTAATACCCATTTGTTTAGCTGTTTTAAGAACACGGCATGCTATTTCTCCGCGATTTGCTACTAGTATTTTTTTAATCATATCAGACACCTACAATGGAATATTATCATGTTTTTTAAATGGTTGATTAACTTTTTTATTTTTGAGCAGTTCAAAACTGCGTGCTATGCGGCGACGAGTGGATCGAGGGTTAATTACCTCATCAACAAATCCCCTTTGAGCTGCTACAAACGGATTAGCAAACCGCTCTTCATAATCAGCTGTGTGTTTTGCGATTTTTTTCTCATCACCTAAATCAGCTCTATGTAAAATTTCAGTGGCACCCTTAGCTCCCATCACAGCGATTTGAGCCGACGGCCATGCATAATTAACGTCAGCTCCCAAATGTTTAGGCGCCATTACACAATAGGCACCTCCATATGCCTTCCGTGTAATCACAGTCACCAATGGTACAGTCGCTTGAGCATAAGCAAACAATAATTTAGCGCCATGCTTTATAATTCCACCATATTCCTGCGCAGTGCCTGGCAAAAACCCCGGTACATCTTCAAGAGTTAAAATTGGAATACTAAAAGCATTGCAAAACCTGACGAACCTTGCACCTTTTCTACTAGCATTAATATCTAGACATCCTGCTAATACCATTGGCTGATTAGCCACAACACCAATGGTTTCGCCATTAATACGAATAAAACCTATTAATAAGTTTCCCGCAAATTCTTTCTGTATTTCAAAAAAATCACCCTCATCAGCTAACTTTACTACTACTTCACGCATATCATAGGGTTGATTGGGATTACTTGGAACCAGTGTATCTAAAGATTTATCTTCACGGTCCCAGGAATCTAAAGTAGCATGATGTGGGGCTTTTACTCCAGCATTTAGAGGTAAAAAAGAATAGAATCGGCGTAAATCAAGTAAAGCCTCAATATCATTTTCATAAGCTCCATCGGCTACTGAAGATTTTTTAGTATGTGTAATAGCTCCCCCAAGATCTTCAGCAGTGACAATTTCATTAGTAACAGTTTTCACTACATCAGGGCCAGTGACAAACATATATGATGTATCTTTTACCATAAATATAAAATCAGTCATTGCTGGCGAATAAACTGCTCCTCCTGCAGATGGCCCCATAATCATAGAAATTTGTGGAATAGCACCCGAGGCTTGAGCATTCCGGTGAAAAACTTCACAATAACCAGCTAAAGACGCAACACCTTCTTGAATTCGTGCACCCCCACTATCTGAAATACCAATTACAGGAATACCATTCTGCATGGCCAAATCCATAATTTTACAGATTTTTTCAGCATGTGTTTCCGATAAAGACCCCCCAAAAACAGTAAAGTCCTGAGAATACAGATACACTGGTCGGCCATTAATAGTTCCCCATCCAGTAACGACACCATCACCCGGAATTTGCTTTTCAGCCATTCCAAAATCGACGCAGCGATGCGTTTTATACATATCATACTCTTCAAAACTACCACTATCTAGCAACACCTCTAAACGTTCACGTGCGGTAAGCTTCCCACGTGCATGTTGAGCGTTAATCCGTTCCTGCCCACCGCCTAAGCGTGCCTTGTCACGCCGCGCTTCAAGTTGTTCAGATATACTTGCCATTATACTTTTCCTTACTATTCATGTAAAATTCATAACTTTTAATTTTTTTTAATCAAGTTAATGCCTCTGAAACATTGACACAATAGGTCTCAAAGCATATCGTGCGATATTGTTAATATTTGCATCTTTTAATGTAGTGAATTGCGAATTTGTATAATGGATAAAAGTTCAAGAAAACTATTTGCCGGTGCGCAAATGCGAAACCTTAGAAATATGGAGGATTTATCGCAGAAAGACTGCGCTATACGCTTAGGAATTTCTGCGAGTTATTTAAATCAAATTGAAAACAATCAGCGACCACTAACTGCTGCAGTTATTCTTGCACTGGTTGAAGAATTCAAAGCAGATATTTCAAAATTTACTTCTGATAATAGTAGCAGAAGACTATCAGACTTACGTGAAATCTTACATGATCCAGTTTTCAAAGACGTTGCGCCATCCCTACAAGAATTAAAAATTGTTACGTCAAATAGTCCAGACTTTACCAGTGCATTTTTAGTATTACACAATGCATATCAATCGTCCCAAGAACAGTTAGCTTCTTTTGATGATTTGCTCCAAAATAAAGAAAATGCACTTCAAGCTCAACCTTATGAAGAAGTTCGTGACTTTTTTCATTATCAGAACAACTACATTGATACATTAGATCGTAGTGCCGAAGAGTTTGCATTAAGAAAAGGGTTACATTCTGGTTCAATGCAAAATAAACTTATAGATCATCTTAAAGTACATCATAAGATTGAGGTTAGGTATTCCAATACTTTAGAACCTCATCAAATGCGTATTATGAAAAGTAAGATTTTATTATTGAACGAAAACTTCCCAGAACCCACAAGAAACTTCCAATTATTGCAGCAAATAGCTTTCCTAGAGCAAGTCAAAGATATTGATGATATCTTGGAAGCAGCAAACCTTAAGTCAAAAGAATCTAGAGATATCGCACGGCTTGGCTTAGGTAATTATTTTGCAGGTGCTGCATTAATGCCATACCGCAATTTTTTAAATGCCGCACAAACATTTCGCCATGACTTGGAATTACTAGCAAGAAAATTTAATGCAAGCATTGAACAAGTTGCACATCGCTTATCAACCATGCAACGCACAGGTGAAAAAGGTGTCCCATTTTTCTTCTTACGCGTAGATAGATCAGGCACCATAACGAAGAGGCATTCAGCAACACAATTACAGTTTGCACGCTTTGGTGGAGCATGCCCCCTGTGGAATGTTCATCAAGCATTTGAGCGTCCAGGCGAATTTGTACGCCAACTTGCTATCACGCCTGATAACGAAAAGTATTTTTGCGTCGCACGAACTATTACAAAACGTTCAGCAGGTTACCATTCAAATATACGACGTTATTCTATTGGCTTAGGCTGCAACATTAGTCATACTAAAGCTGTAGTTTACGCAGATGATCTAAATTATGAAAATATTGATAGTTTTGATCCAATTGGAATATCATGCCGGATTTGTGAAAGGACCGCTTGTCATCATAGATCAGTACCACCAATTGGCAAAACGCTACGTATCGAGACTTCGAAACGTAGCGTTGTACCATTTAATATTGTTAGTGATTAGCCCATTACAGGAATGGAAAATTCACCACCCTCTTTTATTCCAGAAGGCCATCGTGCAGTCACTGTCTTTGTACGTGTATAAAACTTAAACGCATCAGGACCATGTTGGTTCAAATCACCAAACACAGATTTCTTCCAACCACCAAAAGTGTGATAGGCCAAAGGCACCGGAATTGGCACGTTAATGCCAACCATGCCAACATTGATACGATTTGCAAAATCACGAGCAGTATCACCATCACGAGTGTAGATCGCAGTGCCATTTCCATACTCGTGATCCATCGCATAACCTATAGCTTCTTCATAAGTTTTAGCACGTATTGTGGACAATACTGGTCCAAAGATTTCTTTAGTATATATGTCCATGTCAGAGGTTACATTATCAAACAAATGTGGCCCAACAAAGAAACCATCTTCATAACCCTGAAGGTTGAAGTTACGGCCGTCCACAACCAATTTAGCACCCTGATCAATACCAGATTGAACTAGTTTCAAAATATTTTCTTTAGCTGCTGCTGTTATAACAGGACCATAATCAACATCATTTCCCGCAGTGTAAGGACCAACCTTAAGTGTTTCTATGCGTGATGTTAGTTTTTCAATCAAAAGATCTGCTGTTTCTTCACCAACTGGCACGGCTACCGAAATGGCCATACAACGCTCACCAGCAGCACCATAACCAGCACCAAGCAACGCATCAGCAGCCTGATCAAGATCTGCATCTGGCATAATAATCATATGATTTTTAGCACCACCAAAGCATTGTACACGTTTGCCATTAGCACAGCCAGTTGCGTAAATGTATTCAGCAATTGGAGTTGATCCAACAAAACCAATTGATTGCACAGTTTCTGAATGCAAGAGAGCATCTACAGCTTCTTTATCACCATTTACGACCTGTAATATGCCATCAGGCAGGCCAGCTTCTTTTAGCAATTCAGCTAACATTAACGGTACTGAAGGATCACGTTCTGATGGTTTCAAAATAAATGCATTTCCACATGCAATTGCAGGAGCAAACATCCACATTGGTATCATTGCGGGAAAATTAAATGGTGTTATTCCTGCAGTTACACCTAATGCTTGGCGCATTGAATACATATCAATGCCTGGTCCAGCACTATCAGTAAAATCACCTTTGAGCATCTGTGGCGCACCAATGCAATATTCAACGACTTCTAGGCCACGTTGAACGTCACCAGCAGCATCTGGCAATGTTTTTCCATGTTCACGACTTAACGCTTCAGCTAACTTATCCATATCACGATTTAATAGCCCAACAAATTTCATCATAACACGTGCACGACGCTGTGGATTAACGGCTGCCCAAGCTGGCTGGGCTTCTGCAGCTTTAGCAATAATAGCATTAACTTCTTCTGTTGAGGCAAGAGGGCATTGCGCCTGTACTTCACCTGTAGCTGGGTTAAAAACATCAGAAAAGCGACCTGATGTGCCTTCTATATGTTCACCATTTACGAAATGCGTTAAATTTTGCATTAAAATCTCCTGTTAAATATTTCTTTAATCCCTTTTAAACTGCAAAATTACAATATAAAGAGTAAATATTACATAGTTCACATGCAAAAATGCAAAGGTTGCTTTATGCTTAACTGGGATGACTATAGAATTTTTCTCGATGTTGCACGATCTGGCAGCTTATCTGCTGCATCCGCAACGTTAAAAATCGATCCAGCTACAGTTGGGCGACGTATCACTCGTCTCGAGAAATCTTTAGGCTCAAAATTATTTAATAAATTACCACGTGGATATCAGCTCACACAAGCAGGCAGTGACCTGCAAGAACATATCGAGCATATTGAACGTACTGAAAAGAAAGCACGTGGAGCACTTCAAAAAGCGTCCGCAACAATTTCTGGCAGCTTTCGCATTGGTGCACCAGACGGCTTATCTAATTACGTGTTACCCATTGTGATTGCAAACATCCAAAAACAGCATCCAAATTTAGATATTCAAATATTATCTTTACCAAGAGTATTTAACCTATCAAGACGAGAAGCTGACCTAGCAATCATGGTAACCCCTCCAAAGACTGGGCGATTTCTTATAAAAAAGATTGTTAATTACCACTTACATTTAGCAGCTCACGTTGACTATCTTAAAAAATCTGCACCAATACTGTCAAAAGCTGATTTAAAAAATCATACAATAATTGGATATATTCCTGATTTAATTTTTGATCCTACTTTAGATTATATGTCTGAGGTAACACCAGATCGAATTCCAGATTTATCTTCAAATTCTGTTGCAGTTCAAATGCAAATATTAAATTTAGGAGCGGGCATAGGATTTGCACACGATTTTGCATTAGCTCATTTTCCAGGGATTACTCCTGTGTTAAAAACAATAATTCACCAAGAGCGTGCATTTTATATGGTACGTGATCGTGACGATCGTGCGTCCGAGCAATCAAACTTAATAGCTTCTCTTCTGGATCAAGGTATAAAAATAGAAGTAAAACGTCTCGAAACTCTAGCTTATAAAATCAAGGATAAAAAATGACAAAATCTAAAATCAACATAACTGATTATACATATCTGATTGGTTCTGAAATTGGAGTATCTGAGTGGATTACTGTTTCACAAAAAATGATTGATGAATTTTGTGATATTACAGGAGATTATCAATTCATTCATAATGACCCAGAACGTGCAGCATCTCAAACGCCTTTTGGTGGATCAATTGCGCATGGTTTTTTAACTTTATCATTAATTACAAAAATGTATAAAGATACAACACCTATAATTTCTGGACATGAGTTAGTCATAAATTACGGGCTCAATCGTATACGGTTCTTATCACCAGTACTAAGTGGTGCTAGAATTCGTGGTCGCATTACTCTTGGTAAAGTAGAGACACGCGGATCAAGTCAGATCTTGACAGAAAATAAAATCATTGTTGAAATTGAGGGTGGCGAAAAACCCGCTATGTTGGGTACTTGGGTAACTTTATTAGTTAAAGATACCGTGTGATATTAGCTTTTATTTAAAATTAAAAAGCCCACGCTATTAACGTAGGCTTTTAAACTCAATGGCGCGGTTGACGGGACTCGAACCCGCGACCTCCGGCGTGACAGGCCGGCACTCTAACCAACTGAGCTACAACCGCCACTCATTGAGTAGCGGCTTATTAGGACGCGAAGCCTTATGGGTCAAGCATGTATTTCTAGAAAGATGAAAAATACCTGATTTAATTTTCTATTCCTATTTTTATAGTTTTCAACTTGAAAATTATACTTAATTCACATGTATATCATCTAATTCTTAATTCTTAATTCTTTAAATAATAATTGTTACACACAATCTAAACGAGTAATTTTGCAATATTATTACAATATTAAAAGTATTTATTTTCTTAATTCAGATAGTTAAACCTTCATTATTCCTATTGGCATAAAAGTTTTTGTCAGGCTAAGTCAGCGCAAAATATATGGAAATTTGAAGTGGCCCCAAAATCTGCAACTATCTCGATTTTAATGGGCGCTTTGTGCATGAGCTTTGCCGCATTATTTGTTCGATTAATTCAAAATGCTGATGGCTATCAAATCCTGTTTTATCGTGGCTTTCCACAATGTGGTATTGTAATTTTAATTGCATGTATCGCACGAGGCATGAGTATACGTAATTTTTTCACCTCAATTGACCGTACTGATGTATTATTGGGCATCACAATGTGTAGTGCCTTTTCATTTTATATTTTTGCACTATTAAATACATCAGTCGCATCAGCATTATTTATTTTATCAATAGCCCCTGTAGTAGCGGCATTACTTTCTTGGTTGTTAATTGGCGAAAAGCCTTCAAACCGTACCTGGGTAGCAATTTTTTTAGCATTAATTGGTGTAGCTATTATGGTTGGAGCTGGCTTATCTCAAGGGAGAATGCTCGGTAATTTTTTTGCAATAATTTCTGCGTGTAGCTTTGCTCTTATGTTGGTAATAGCTCGAAAGTCTAAAAAAACAGATGTATTAACCGGAAATTTTCTTGGAAGTGGGTTTGCTATAATTTTAATGGTAATTCTTGCCTTTACCATTGGGGATGGTCTTATAATAAGTACGTCAGATATGTGGTTATCATTTATTTTGGGCGCATTCACTATAGGACTTGGTATAGCTTTAGTGGCTTGGGGTGCTCCCTATTTGCCAGCAGCAAATGTTGGTGTCTTAGTTTTACTAGAAAGTGTAATGGCACCAGTATGGGTCTGGGTGTTTTTGGGGTACCCAATGGAAACCCAAGAAATATTTGGTGGATTGATGGTTTTATGCGCCGTTATTATGCTTTCT
>Ga0307998_1001599_pt1 | contig 12162 bp, 7 predicted proteins | sample Davwhametageno37_FD_203147 | JGI IMG/M metagenome (GOLD analysis project Ga0307998, IMG submission 203147) | Marine microbial communities from Davis Island wharf, Antarctic Ocean - #37 | ecosystem: Environmental > Aquatic > Marine > Unclassified | place: Antarctic Ocean: Davis Island wharf...
ATGCAAATTAGATAGACGCTAATCAAAGGATTAAGACGCTTCAAATAGCCTTACAAGACACTTTACCAAAAATGAAACCATTTATCAGCACCGAGCTTATCCCAGATGGAGAGAATCAAACCCATATAGGAGGAACTTTTGATTTTAATAGAAAAAAATTATTGAAAAAATATTAAGTGATTTTAGAGTTAATGATGTTGAGTATGAAGTTGGTTTAACTGACTTTGAAGAAAAATATAGATTAGAGCACATGCCTATTTCAAAGGTTATTTTAGTATTGTGCAAGTCATGCCATACTTCATATGATACTAATAGAAATAATTTAACAGCATTAGATAGAGTTGTTAATTCTAATATTAAAACTAATGGAGAATTAAAGGTTGGGAAATTCGTTAAAAATAATATGGAAGAGTTAATCAATAATGATTTACTAAGTGATAAAGAAATTATCACCTTACACAGTAAAGATTACTCCCATGATAAATTACATATCCAATATCCACCATTAAGAAAAGTCTTGCCTAATGATCCAGATAAAATTGATAGGTATTGAGTAAAAAAACATATTATAAAAGGAAAAAATTATTTTATATGTTCAGAATGGTATGAAAAACCAAATAATAATGATAAACCACATTTTTTAAATTGGTATATATAAAAAATTCTTATATTTATAATTCAACAGGAAATGTCACTTATTAATTGGTATTTTTATTAACGATGTCTACTACATGAGTGATTTTGTTTATTAAGGGCATTTACTAACAGTTTACCGGTTCTGTTTTTAAGGTCATAGGTGTAAAAAGAATGTAAATGCTATTTCTCATTAGGAGTTATTCTTTTCGACATTTAATTACAATGAATAAAGTAATTATAACAATAATATACTCCGTTATATCGTCCTGTAATAGTATAGATTCATCCTATGAACCACTTCCCGAAAATGTTGATTTCAATTTTCACGTTCGGCCTATTCTTGTTCAAAATTGTTATTTGTGCCACGGACCTGACCTTAGTAGTCGTAAAGCAAACCTAAGATTGGATACACATGAGGGAATATTAGCTGCTTTAAAAGGAGGAGGATTTGCTGTAGTCCCTGGGAGAACAAATGAAAGTCATTTGATTGATAGAATTAATAGTCTACATGAGGATAAAATCATGCCACCGCCCGAAACAAATAGTAAATTATCTAAAAGAGAAAAAGACCTTTTGGGCAAATGGATTGAACAAGGCGCAAAATGGAAACCACATTGGTCATTTATTAAACCGACTTTAAACGAAAAAAATGATCAGGCAGTTACTATTGATCTGCTTATTGATAAAAAATTAGATCAAAAAAGTTTAAATAGAGTGTCAATCGCAAATAAGAATACGCTTATTCGTAGGGTATCATATTTGTTGACAGGGCTTCCTCCAGTGACAAAAGACATAGAAAGTTATGTTTCTGATTCATCGGAAGATGCTTATGAGATCATGGTGGATAAGTATTTAAATTCGTCAGCTTATGGAGAAAGATGGGCAAGACACTGGATGGATTTGGTCAGATATGCAGAAACTAGAGGACATGAATTTGATTATACCATTACGGGTGCCTGGAAATATCGAGATTACCTCATAAGGGCTTTTAATGATGATGTCCCTTATAACCAGATATTAAAAGAACATATAGCAGGAGATTTATTAGAAAATAAGCGATACAACCCTGAAAATGGGCTCCTTGAATCACAAATAGCCACGAATTTTTATACGCTAGGAGAAGGTACACATAGTCCAGTGGACATTAGACAAGATGAGGCCAATCGTATTGATAATATGATTGATGTTATTACCAAAACCTTCCAGGGCCTTACCGTTTCTTGTGCAAAATGTCATGATCATAAATTCGATCCAATTACTGCCAAAGATTATTATGCGCTATATGGTGTTATGGAAAGTACTCGTTTCACCCCATTAGATTCAGATCAATCCATTTCTAAAGAAAAAACGTTTAAAGAAATCCAAGAAATCCAGAACTATATAGCAAGTTTGGTTTATGAAAAAGTACAACCGAAATTCTCAGAACAGAAACCTAAAAAAAACCCAACCAATCAATACAAAATGATTGGGGATTTTAGAAATTCGGATTTTAATGACTGGGTAACTACTGGTTTTGCATTTGGGGACAGAACAACCTTCGCAAATCCAATCATTAGTAAAACTTCTGGGAAACTAATTGCTTTTGATTCTGGAAAAGCATCAAGTAGATTATTTGACAAAGGTATTTTGGGAACTTTAAGATCTCCCGATTTTATTTTGGATTCTGATTTTGTGGGAGTACGGGCTAGGGGATTAAATAGCACAGCACGAGTAATTATTGATAATTTTCAATTAATTCAATACCCTATTTATGGGGACCTTATTAAAAAGATAAATAACACAGATTGGAAAAATTACACTTTTAATGTAAGCGCATGGAAGGGGCATAAAGCTTATGTTGAAATTCTTCCTGGTGAATATGAAAAACACAACTTTAAATTATATGATAATAGTTTTATCGAAGCTGAATATAGTATTTCTTATAATTCAGAATGGCCTTCAGAAATAAAAACAACAGGGAATTCCATATCTCAAATAAAGGCGTTTAATTCTAGGTTGAAAAGAGGAGAATTAAAAGCTCATTTGCCCGAATTAATAAAGGTTATTGGTAGCAGTAAAAAATTAACCGAAGGCTTAAAAAGCAATTCATTTATTTATGGTGTTTCAGATGGCTTTGCCGTTAATAGCCCTGTTTTTATTAGAGGAAGACATCAAGAACTTTCAGAAGAGAATATCCCTAGAAGGTTTTTGTCGGCATTGCCATTAGGTGACGTTTCTTTTAAATCTCAAGGTAGTGGACGATTAGAATTGGCAGAAGCCATGTTGAATAAAGATAACCCTCTAACTTCTAGAGTAATGGTAAATCGTATTTGGCATCACCTTTTTGGTAAAGGCATCGTTGAAACAGTTGATAATTTTGGTCTTCAAGGAAAACTTCCGTCGCATCCAGAGTTATTAGATCATCTGGCCATTAAGTTTCAAAATAAAGGATGGTCTATTAAAAAAATGATAAAATACATAGTAACCTCAGAAACTTTTAAAAGAAGTTCTGTTAGAAATAAAGTACTTTTAACAAAAGATCCCAACAATGTATATTTGGCTTCTTTTCCGGTTAGAAGAATGGAGTCTGAAGCAATAAGAGATGGAATTCTTGTCGCTTCAGAAAGTTTGGACCCTACTTTTTATGGGGCTCCAATTCCCATTTATCTTACCGAATTCATGCAAGGCAGAGGAAAACCAAAAAAATCTGGCCCTTTAAATGGAAACCATAGAAGAAGTATTTATTTGGAAGTAAGGAGGAATTTTTTAGAGCCAATGATGACTACTTTTGATCGTCCTATTCCGTTTTCTACTGTTGGGAAAAGAGACGTCTCCAATGTGCCTTCTCAATCTTTAATATTCATGAATGATCCTTTTATCATAAATCAAGCCGAAATCATGGCCAAAAAATTATTAAACCAAAATAATTTATCATTTAGTCAAAAAATTGAGTGGGTTTATATGCATGCTTTTTCTAGAAAACCATCAACAGCAGAAATAAAGAATGCGAGAAAGTTTATTTCACTTTTAAAAGAATTGAAAAACACTAAAACTTCTGACCTAGATAGTAGCTTAGAAGTATGGAAAGAGTATTGCCACAGTATATTTAATTTAAAAGAATTTATTTATTTAATGTGATGAGTAAGTATCATAATTTCTTGCAAAAACCGATTTCAAGACGTCAAATGTTAGATGTCTGTAAAGGAGGTTTTGGGTCACTCGCTTTTATGAGTTTATTTGGAGTACTTCCATTGGGCTGCAGTCGATCAGAAAAATCAATTTTGGAAGCTTCTAACGTGAACTTAGGGCCACACCATTTACCAAAGGCAAAAAACATCATCTTTCTTTATATGGATGGCGGGGTTTCACAAGTAGATTCTTTTGATCCAAAACCAAGGCTTACAAAAGAGAATGGAGAAGATCCTAGGAAAAAATTTAAAGTTGATGCGACACAATTTGATAATGTAGGTAAGATTTTAAAAAGCCCATGGGATTTTAAACAATATGGAGAGTGCGGAATGCCTGTTAGTGAACTCTTCCCTCATATTGCTACCTGTGTTGATGATTTAGCATTGATTAGATCGATGACATCCCAATTTCCAGAACACACCAATGCAAACTATTTTTTGCATACAGGTAGCGGTTTTCAAGGAAGGCCAAGCATGGGATCTTGGATGAATTATGGTTTAGGGAGCGAAAACAAAGACATACCAGGATATGTTGTTTTAGATGGAGGATTAATTCCCCCGGGAGGACTGGATAATTTTAAAAATGGATTTTTACCGGCTTCCTATCAAGCATCCATTTTAAGGCCAGGCGACCAGCCCATCGCTAACATAAATCCTAAAGAAACCGTTCAGGATTTACAAGAGCAAAAACTAGGTTTTATTAGCCAATTAGACAATCAACAATTAGTAAAAATAGGAGAAGTTGATGCTGTAGAATCTGCAATTTCAAATTATGAATTGGCTTATAAAATGCAGTCCTCCATTCCAGAATTAACGGAATTTAAACAAGAAACAAGGGCCAGTAAAAAACTATATGGTTTTGAATCTGATGATCCACATACGCGGGGTTATGCGGCACAATGTTTATTGGCGCGCAGATTGGTTGAAAGAGGCGTGCGTTTTATAGAATTAACCTGCCCTAAAGTTAGTGCAGACCGTTGGGATCAGCATGGAAACTTAAAAAAAGGGCACGAACTTAATGCTCATGCTGTTGACCAGCCCATTGCAGGCCTTTTAAAAGATTTAAAATCTAGAGGCTTGCTAGAAGAAACTTTGGTCGTTTGGACAGGAGAGTTTGGAAGAACGCCTTTTGCTCAAGGAACAAACGGGAGAGATCATAACCCATCGGCATGCAGTATGTGGATGGCTGGAGCTGGTATAAAAGGAGGTACCATTTATGGGCGAACAGACGACTACGGATATAGAGTTGTTGAAAACGAAGTGACGGTACATGACTTACATGCAACGATGATGCACTTAATGGGAATTAATCACAAACATTTAACCTTTCGTTTTGGAGGTCGTGATATGAGATTAACGGATGTACATGGACATATAATTAAAGATATATTAAGTTGAAAAAATTATTACAAGTGAAAATAAATTCGATTTTAAAATTTAACTTTTTCTTGATTATATCCTTGTTTTTAAATGCTCAAAAATCAGCATCGAGTATTACTCATTCTTTTTTTATTGCTGGCCCTCAACTTACTGGTATTATTGGTGAATCTGGAGCAGTTATTTGGGATTCTAAAAAATCAGGAGCAAGAGATGGTTATGTGCTTAAAAACGGAAATATTCTAATTTGTTGGGCAGATGAAGTAAGAGAGTATAACAAGGAAAAAAGGGTCATCCTCAGTTACACCCCCGCCCAACATTCCATTGAATTAGGAACCGCTTTTAGGCTTTCTAACGGACACACTATGATTACTGAATCTGGCACAGTACCCAGAATTGTTGAGATCAATAAAAAAGGAGTTGTTGTTAAAACCATTCCGCTTCAACCAGAAACAGATAACATTCACATGCAAACTCGAATGGCTAGAAAACTTAAAAACGGGAATTACCTCGTTCCCCATTTATTAGCTTTTGCCGTTAAAGAATACCAATCAGATGGGACTGTAGTGAATGTTTTTAGTACAGATTATAAAGAATTTGGAGGGAAAGAAGCCAGAACATGGCCATTCACAGCAATTAGATTAGATAATGGAAATACTCTAGTTACCCTTACTAATGGAAATAGAGTTGTTGAATTAGATGCCTACGGAAAAATAATTTGGAATATTGATAATTCTTTATTTGAAAAAAACCCATTAGTAGATCCATGTGGAGCACAAAGATTGCCCAATGGAAACACCGTAATTACGAGTTATGGGGCAAAGAAAGGAATTAAGATATTTGAAGTAAATCCAGAGAAAAAAATTGTTTGGACTTATGATAATTATCGAGCACATCATTTTCAAATATTAACAACAAATGGTAAAAAGCTCAAAGGAAAGCCTCTCAAATAAAAGAAAATGGGTCTAAATATTTTGTTTAGTATTTTTTCTGAATACCCGTCTGATATCATTCTGTTTTTCGGAAGAATTCACCCTTTGGTAGTTCATCTTCCTATTGGCTTTTTATTATTGGCAGTACTTACTGAAATTTCAGTAAAATGGAAAAAATTTGAACCTCTGCAAAACTTCATCCATTATGTATGGATTCTTGGAGTCATTAGCGCATTTTTTGCAGTACTATTTGGATATTTTTTATCCTTGTCAGGGGATTACAATGAAGACATTATCTTTTGGCATAAATGGGGAGGTATAGCTGTTCTTTTGTTTTCAATAGTATATTATTTTATCTCTAAAAGACAAATTAAAATTCCGTTTCACGGAAACTCGATACTTCTAACGGCTATCTTTTTAATCATTTTTTATACAGGACACTTGGGTGGAAATCTAACCCACGGATCGACCTATTTATTAGAATATGCTCCAAATCCAATTCGTCAATTAGCGGGTTTGCGAAACAAATCCATTCGAAGGAAAAAAGTAACTGTTATTGATTCTGTGGATGTTTATTTAGACTTGATTTCTCCCATAATAGACAATCGTTGTATAAGTTGTCATAATACAGAGAAGAAGAAAGGAGATCTGAATTTAATAAGCTTTTCAAGTTTAATGGATGGCGGAGAAAGTGGTAAGGTTATAATTCCTGGTGATATTAATTCTAGTGATCTTTTTAGACGAATTTCTATTCCCTCCACCCACAATGATTTTATGCCAACAGAAGGAAAGCAACCTTTAACCGATGACCAAGTTGCGATTATTGGTTGGTGGATTAAAGAAAATGCCCCGTCAAGGGGTTATTTCACAGCATTAGATCCAGACAAAGGAATTATGGATAATGTTAAAAGACAATTAGGTTTTGATGAATATAATTTCTTAAAAGAAAAGGTTCAATCTCCCAATAAAGAAATCATTGATTCCTTAATCCATAGCGGGTTTATTTTGAACCTTCTTATGAAGGATAATTATTTTTTGGAAGCAAATTTTAGTTTGAGTGAAAAGGAGCTTACGATGAATAGTATAGAGTCACTTTTACAAATAAAAAGCCAATTGATTTGGTTGAACCTAAGCAATTCGAATGTAACAGATGATAATCTTAAAAAGATTGGACAATTAGAAAAGCTAATGAAATTAAATCTTAGTAAAACTAACATTTCTGACAAAGGCTTATTTCATTTAGGGAAACTACAGAAATTAGAATCGTTAAATCTCTTTAAAACAGAAGTTTCTAAGGAACTATTAACTGTAATCCCAAGGCTTGCTCATTTAAAAAGGCTCTATCTATCTGAATCAAATGCGACAAATGAAATTGTTTCTCAACTAAAAAAAAATAACCAAAACCTAAAAATTATTAATGATTAAGGCTTCAATTTTACCCGCATCAATTTTGGGCCAGAAGTAATATACAAAGTTTCTTCTTTATCATCTAAAACACAATTCGTGTTGAACTCATTATTTAAAATAGTTCCCAGATGTCTTCCTTTAGGATTTAAAACATAAACACCACCTGGGCCAGTGGCGAATATTATTCCGTTTCTGTTTACTTTCAATCCATCTGGGTGCCCTTTTTCTTTTGGTGCATTTCCTGTAGCATCAAAAAAGAGTCTTCCGTCAGAAATATTCCCATTTTTATCTACATCAGCGGCGATCCAAATAGCATTTTTCCAATCTGCATTAGCAATATAAACAGTTTTCTCATCTGGAGAAAAAGCAATCCCATTGGGGCTAGAAAGGGTATCCGTTACCTTCCTTACTGCTCCTTCAGGAGTAACACTATACACCGCTGCTTTTAAGCCATTCTCATCTATAGGAGGGGGATCAGACATTATCATATTACCATTAGAATGAAAAGTTGCATCATTTGTATTATTGAATCGAATTCCATTATAATTATCAATAAAAGTGCTAAATCCACTCGTGGGTTTATTTAATGGGGCATTCATTTTAATAACTTGCCCATGACCATATTGAAGAATAACTAATTTTTCGTCATTATCAATTAAAAGAGCACTTGGCCCCGGTCTTTTTAAATCCTCATCTTTCATATCGAGGTAGAGGGTGACACTATCTTTTTCAGTCCATTGATATATTTTTTGATGACCCACATCCGTGTAAATTAATTTTTGTTCTTTTTTATACCATATTGGACCTTCAGACCATTTATGACCTGTTGAAAGGACTTCAATAACGGCGTTAGGTGAAATCACTTCATCTAATTGTTTATCAAGTCTTTGGATTTCTCCAACCTTTTGAAAAGTTTTAAATTTTGTCTTTTCGTGGCTGTCACAGGAAACTGAAAACACGGTCATTAATAGTATTTTTAAAGCTTTATTTAACATAAATATTTATTGATTTTTATAATAACCGCTGTTATTCTATTTAAGAATTTTAGCGTTATTAGAAGTAAAGTTACAAAATATGTCCCCAGACTTATCCCTCATCTGAAAAGCCAGAACGAGTAAATTTATTAAATGCAACGGCACTAATTAACTTTAGTGGCGTTTTCTTTGAATAATAACTACTTTAACCCGAATGGATTTCCATTGGTCGTTTTCTTTAACCCATTCATGTAATGTAGAAACCTGATTCAGTCTAGTTATATTTACTCGATAAGAAGTTTTTTCATATTTTGTCTTCTCATCTTCTCCACAATAATATTTCCTAATAACCCCTTATTTCACTGGGGATAGCTGGGTTCTAATTACCTACTATTATTTGGGGGTTAAAACCAGTGGGCAGGGGTAAACCCGCGTCTCAGAGTCTCTAAAGTTTGTTTGACTTACTCAAAAGGTGTAAACCTGTTACACGTTACAGTATAAATTTACCACAGAGGTTAACGATAAATTACAGAAAGTAATGATGAGGATGCTTAAAAGCTAGATATTGATTATGTGACCAAAGAACATAAAATAAAAATGCTCCAGAGAGAGCTTCATTATTTGCTCCCCAAACTGAAGCACGAGTCAAATGAAAAGGATGTTTTAGACCAACCATTGTTTATTGACATCGTAACAAGAGATGAAGAAAATGGTGGGTGGGAAACTGAAAGGAAACCACTCGTCAACGGGATGTAAATCATTTACGCTTTACAGTAAAAATTAAAACGGTATTGCTTTACTTTCTGAAAAATGATATTATATTTGCAAACTGTTTGGGGTTTAGTAAACAGAGCGTTTTTATATTTTTTGTGATTTTAAACCTGAAAGGCAATTTACAAAGACAAAAAACTCTTGAATCCCATACTAATATTAACATTCCTCCTTAGCTCAGTTGGTTAGAGCATCTGACTGTTAATCAGAGGGTCCAAGGTTCGAGTCCTTGAGGAGGAGCAAGCAGTAACCGCTTCTAAAGCAATTAAAATCAAGCCCTTACGATAAGTAGGGGTTTTTTCTTTACAATTAAGTTTAGCATAAAGTTAGTCATTTTCTTGGCACTCATTTGGCACTAATCTTTTTTACCTAGAAAATCAGCCCAACCTTTCCATTCTTTAACATATATCCTTTGGGGATTACTAGGAATATTAAGGGGTCTTTTACTCTTACTATATGTATACCATTGAGCAATTGTTTTGATTTTCAATCTTCTAACCAAACTACGGGCTTCGTTAAAAGACATAAAAGAAAGTTTTTCTTTACCGAGAAAATCATCCCATCCATTCCAATTGACCTTATACGTGTTTTGTGGGTTTGAAGGAATATTACTTGGCCTTGACTCCTTACTGTATATATTCCATTCTTTTTGACTTCTAAGGTTTAACTTATGCACTAATATTCGTGCTTCTTCGAAAGCTATATAATCTCCAGATGATTTCTTTCCTGTACCAAGAAAATCCCCCCAACTAATCCATCCTTTGTTCTTAAATAAACTATTTGGAACTGAAGGAATATTGCTTGGAAGTATCCCTTGCTTTTTTTTATTTCTATAATCGTTTGCTGAAAGAATTTTTAATTTAACACAGATTTTTTGTGCTTCCTCATAAGTTAACGTATTTCTATTCTTCCCTCTATTACTTGAATAGCCTAAGAAGTTAGGCATTGAAATAAACCCCTTGTCTTTGTATATGTAGCTTGGAACTGTTGGAATATTTTCGGGTTTTCTACCTAATTTACAATACATATCCCATTCTTTTGTTCCTTTAAGATTAAGCTTCGAAACACACTTCTTCGCTTCCTCGAAGGAAAGGTATTTAATGGAACCAGCCTGAACATTATTTACATTTAACCAATTATTATAGTCAACAAACTCGGTGTAAACTTCATTAGGTTTTGAAGGAATATTACTTGGCCTTGACTCCTTACTGTATATCTTCCATTCTGTTGTTGACTTTAAATTAAGAGAATGAACATATTTTCTAGCTTGTTCAAATGGCATCCAATTAAATCTTGAAAGTTTTTCCCAGAGCTTTATACTAAGATTATCTACTAGTTCACTTTCTTCCAGTAACAAAGGATCTATATTAAAGATTTCTTCTCTAGCTCCAATTACTCTTTCGCTATTTTGAGCTTTGTCTTTAAACTCTTCTATTATTCTTTCATCATTTGCAGCTAAACCTCTTACTACATTCAGTATTTCCTGAAAGTTCTCGTTGTCTATTTCGTGACTCGTGTGATCATAGATTACTGGCAGAACAACATATCCCCAATCCTTACCAGGTTTTTTACGTAATGCTCTACCTAATGCTTGTACAATATCTACTTTACTTTTTCTAGGATCTGCAAATACTATACAGTCTATATTAGGAACATCAACTCCTTCAGTGAGACATCTTGAATTAGTTATTAACCCCCTATCAGACTTTGCAAATTCTTGGACAACAGCATTTCTTTTAGTAGTTGGCAGCCTACCTGATACGTGAAAAGTATCTATTGGTTTGTAATTGTATGTATCAGTAATGTGTTTTTGTACATCTTTGTTTCTAGTTGCCCTTTCAATAGAAGAGTGAAATGAAACCGCATTTCTAATTGGAAATCTCTTCATTGCTTTCCTAAGGGCTATCATTGAAGCTAACGATCTTGCTTCGTTTTCTTTTCCCCACTTAGCATTACTTTTCACAAGATTATTGTCTTTTATAAAAGTTGCTATTTCTTCTTTTTTTACTTCTATTGTGATGACCTTATAGTCTGTTAAAAGATCCTTTTCGATTGCCTCTTTAAAGCTCATATGGCAGAACACATCTCCGTAATCATCAGGATCATCCATAGTCAGCACATCATCTCTTACGCCCCTGTAAAACCGCTCTGTAGCAGTCATAAATACTCGATGTTTTACTGAGATATTCTCTTCAAACAGTAAATAGCTAAACAAGCTTTCATTTTTACCTACAGTCTTGTGAGCCTCATCGTAAACACCTAGATCAAAAGTGAACTTTAGAGACTTACTTACCTCTGCAATTAATCTTCCACTTTGGTAGGTAGTAAAGATTATTATATTTTCATTTTTATTGGTTTTAAGCCACTGTTTAATGTATTCTGGATCAGTTGTACAAGGAACAGGAAGGTCTCTAGTGTAGGTGACTATATCATCACTTTTACCAATCCCTTCGTCCGAACAGATACATAGCCATTTTACATTTTTATTATTAGCCACTACTTGTTTTAGATAAACCTCTAATGTTTGTTTTACAAGAGATAAACTAGGGACAGCAACAAGTGTAGAATTAGCGTTTAGTTTCTCCATCATCCAAAAGCCAGTAAGACTTTTACCGGAACCGCAAGGGAAAATTAATTTACCTCTACTATTGTTTTCTTTTATAAAGTGTTTATGGGCTAGTTTTATTGCCTTTTCCTGATGAGGTTTAGGAATATATGGTTTTTCTTTTGGCTTTTTATTATCTAGTATCTTTCTAGCATTATCAAAGAAGTCTGTATAACGTCAGCAAAAAGTGAACTAGTTATCACTTTAATATAAGAGAGAGGTTTTATTATTTTTACAAACCTTTAAATCTTAAATGATGAAAAACAAGAAAAGTGCCAGTGCTTTAATTAGCG
>Ga0307998_1001604_pt1 | contig 12145 bp, 16 predicted proteins | sample Davwhametageno37_FD_203147 | JGI IMG/M metagenome (GOLD analysis project Ga0307998, IMG submission 203147) | Marine microbial communities from Davis Island wharf, Antarctic Ocean - #37 | ecosystem: Environmental > Aquatic > Marine > Unclassified | place: Antarctic Ocean: Davis Island wharf...
TTTGTATACCAAGGAAATGATACAGCAACATACGCAGACTTATCAGCTCTAGGCAATTCAATTATTGGATGGACTGCTACTTGCACATCAGGAAGCTGTACAGTAGGAGATGTGCTATACGTCAGTGTTGTTGGCGGTAATGGCAATGACTACCTATTCTTATATACAGAAGATGCTGATGGCAATGTTGATTATCCAGTATCGGGAGCTTGGTACAGTTTTGAAGCACCAGCAGCAGCAACACCTACTCCTATATACGGATCAAGCGCACCAACAACAGCACAACAATCTAGAATGGATGCAAAACTTGCACTAGCAAATGCTGGGCAAGGCGATACAGTAGAAGCAAGCATATTTGGTGATGATAATCTAGTAAACATTATACAAGCAGGCGGAGTAAGTTATTTAAATTTATCAATTACTGGCAGTCTTAATTCATTTGATTCTGAACAGGATCTAGCTACGGGCTCACACGGATACATTGAAGCTACTATAATTGGCGACAGTAATGATGTTGATATATTACAAAAAGGCAACAACGTTGACGGCACTGGCAATAAAGCAGCTATAGTTACTATAACAGGAGATAGTAATACTGTTGATATAAGACAACACGGTCTTGGTGATAAGTTTGTAGACTTAGAAATTACTGGTAATGATCATACTGCTAGTATATTCCAAAATGGTGCTGGCAATCATTCTGCTAGAGTAGCACTTGACGGCTCACAACCTTGGAACTTTGACCTAACACAAAAAGGCGCAACTGATCAAACATACACACTACCACACGCAATGAGTGACGGTAGCGGTGTAAGCGGAACTTGTGCAGCAGTCGGCGGCTGTAATTTAACTATCGTCCAGCAATAGCAATAAATACTGTTATGGAGCAGCGCAATGTTATTGAGAAGAAATTACAAGAGTCGGAATCACTGTTAGTACATCATCATCTAAAAACTCGTAACAACGCTCAAGAACCATATTGTCCAGTAGTGACCTACGACGGAATAACAAAGAACCCGGATTACAAGCAACGACCAATTCGGCACTATTAAAGGATTTAAAAGATGAAAAGATTACTAAGCCCTTGGTGGGCATTATTAACCTTAGCAGCATTAGTTTACGTGTTTGCAACGCCGACTAACTTTATACAAAGTATCAAACTAAACTACTTTGATCAATTAATTATTAGTCAAGAACCAGTAGAGAATAATATCTATGTTGCAGAGATAGACGAAGCAGCACTAGAACTGTACGGACAGTATCCATTTCCACGCAACATATACAGCGACATTATCAAAGACTTATATAACAGAGGCGCAGGCTTAGTTGTATGGAATGTAATGATGCCTGAGCCAGATCGCTTTGGAGGTGATGTTGAACTATCTGAAACTATGTTAGCATTGCCTGTTATACTTGCTAGTCGTCCCAGTGACAAAACAAAGAACCAACCTATCAATCCAGGTGCCGCAATAATCAACTCAGACTATTTGGACACTATACTGCCTTATGGCGGTATAATTGCAAACATACCTATACTAGAAAACAACTCAGTAGGCGCAGGAATTGTAAGCACAGAACCAGAGATAGATGGTGTAGTGCGCCGTATGCCTACGGTTGCTGTTGTAGACGGAGTATTATATCCAAGTCTAGCACTAGAAACATTACGTGTTATAGCAGGCGATCCTAGCTTTCAAATCAAACTAAGTCCAATTGGCATAGACAAAATGCGTATACCACAGTTTGGTATTATTCCCACAGACGCAGAAGGCAGAGTATGGATAGACTGGAGTCAGCGCAACAAGAGCGCAAGCATAACTAACTTACCAGATGACCTTGAAGGCGCTGTTGTTATTGTAGATGTTACAGCAGCAGGTATTGCAAACCCTGTACCAACAGCAATAGGAGCACAATTTGCAGGCACAACGCAAGCAACGGTGCTAGGAACTATGTTTGCTGGCACTAACATACAACGTCCTGTATGGGCAACACAAGCAGAGCTACTAGCACTTGTGATAGGAGGCTTGCTACTAATTGTATTAAGTCGTTGGATGCTTGTAGGGCTTGCTACAACGGTTGTACTGGTAGGTAGCGTAGTTCCTTATTCAATGTATGCATACGCAACAGACAAGCTGTTACTAGACGTTACAGCACCAGTTATTACATTTGTGCTAATTGCATTACAAGTGTATGGTATTAAGTTTGTGCGTGAGTTCTTAGAGAAGCAAGCAATTAAGAAACAGTTTGCAGGATATGCATCTCCTACTGTTGTTAAGATGTTACAAGAAAATCCAAGTCTAATCCAAGACGGACAAAAGAAAGAAGTTAGTATTGTGTTCTCAGACTTGCGTGGCTTTACTCCTTTGGGCGAAAGCTTCGGTGATGACGTCAAAGGATTGACTAAGATTATGAATGGGTATATGGACAGCATTACGCAACCTGTACTTGACAGTGACGGAATGATTATTAAGTACATAGGTGATGCTAGTATGCACATACACAACGCACCTATAGACGATGTACAACATCCGCGCACAGCAGTACAGTGCGGATTAGATATGCTTAAAGCAGTGGAGAAATTTAATGAAGAGATCATCTTACCCCAAGGACGACCACCTGTTGGAATGGGCGCGGGAATTAACAGTGGACTGGGTTACATTGGGGAGATGGGATCAACTGCTAGACACAGTTATGACATCCTTGGAGACGCCGTCAGCACAGCCGCAAGAATTGAAAGCAAATGCAAAGAATACGGATGCGTCCTCTTAGTAGGCGGAGCAACTGTAGAACAGTGTAAGAAAGAGTTCTTCTTCTTAAAAATAGACGACTTGGCTGTTAAAGGCAAAACAGTTGGTATTAGTATATACACAGTACTAGATGATGTTAAACCGCATTACAAAGCAAGTAAGCGTAGACACGAAGATATGCACAAAATGTATCAACAACAAAGATTCCAAGAAGCAATCGAAATGTGTACTAAGTTAAAGCCACAGTTTGAAAGTAAGATGGAAGGGTATTATGATATGTGGATTGAACGCTGTGAGTATATGCTAACACAGGACTTACCTAAAGATTGGAACGGAATATTTATTGCCACATCGAAATGATGAACACTATATTAACTAATTCTACTATTAAAATACTAATGATAATAGCACAATAAACATCACAGTGCTTCCATAAAACATCAGCAACTTTATCCAAGGCGGATTTCCGTTGCTCTTTGATGCAGAAATTACTTTTTTCCAGCATCGGTACTCCTTTATTGGTCTGGCTTGCCTGTTGAATTAAATGTTTGGTTTTGACTTTGGTACTTGGCTACAATCTCTTCTAGTTCAGCTTTACGTTTTTTGTCTAGTTTGCCTTGATGTTCTAGTACCATACTAAGTTTAGTGTTTAATCGAATCATATCGTTGTCCAACATACGTACCCGATCAACAAGTTTAATAAGTGTGCCCATACTAGCACCAATAACAGGATCAATAGTTTCAGTTACCCACTTCCATATAAAGAAGATGAAATATCCGAGACCCATTGCTGCCACTACTGGAAAGCCAAAGTCTTTGATTGCTCCTGCTATATCAATTTCCATTAATCTCTCCTTGCATCGTCCTTGCCTTCGTTAGCAGCTATTCTGTCTACATTAGGCTTTACACCAAGAGCGTAACTCATTAGTGCATCTATCTTAACTAAGTCGTTGTTCATTGTTTGTACACGGTTATCTAACGAACCGATAATACCTTTGAGTGTATTAACACTATCAGTAACACCTGCAAGTATAAAACTAAGTGTTAGAAATACAAAATAGCCAGCAGCTAATGCTCCTGTAATTGGGAACCCTACTTCGCTTGCTAATGTTAAAAAATCCATAGATACCCTCTAATAAGTAAAAAGCGCCCTCACGCTTTAATTACTAGTATTTATACTCAGTTAACTTTAAATCTTAACTCCATAAATACTCCACCGAAGGGAATATCTATGAAACATTGGTTAGGCACTACTATAATAGTTTTAATGGCGGCTTGTACGTCACCTGGACACACTATAGAAAACATTACAGGACCTAGAAAACTTATTAATCTAGGTCCAATCAATCCTGTTTATCTAGCAGTACAGTACAACGGAATGCACGAACGCACAGATAGAGCAGAACTTAAAGAACTACTAGATGTAGATCCTGTGCGTACCGAATGGTGTGCTGCCTTTATTAATGCTGTACTTGAAGAAAGCAACATTGTGAGCAACAACAGTCACAAGTACCCACTTACAGCAAGAGCATTCTTAGATTGGGGAGATAGTATAACAAAAGAAAATATTCAACCCGGTGACATTGTAGTATTTCCAAGAGGTGATCAAGGATGGCAAGGACACGTAGGATTCTATTTAAAAACTCAAATAATTAACAAAGTTGAATACTATCTTATACTAGGAGGAAACCAATCAAGTCGTGTAAGCATACAAGCATATCGTTCTAATAATGCATTGGGCATTCGTAGAGATTCTCCTATATAAAAAGGTTGACAAACTTCTAGATATCTAGTATAATTAACTAATAGTCAAACTATTAAGGAGATACTATGATTGAAGGTTTTAAGATTCCAAGTACAACATTTCGAGTTAGATCAGGCGACTCTGTTTTAGAACAAGGTTGTAGTTTTGACGAAGGTACTTGGGCTACAGTTTCAACAGATGAATACTTTAAAGGTAAGCGTGTAGTATTGTTTAGTCTACCAGGCGCTTTTACTCCAACGTGTTCGTCAACACAACTTCCAGGCTTTGAAACACATTACAAAGCAATTAAAACAATGGGCATTGATGAGATCTACTGTTGTTCAGTAAATGATACATTTGTTATGAACGCTTGGGCAGAAGTATTAGATATTAAAAATGTAAAAGTTATTCCAGATGGATCAGGCAACTTTACTCGCTTTATGGGTATGCTGGTTGGTAAGAATCACGTAGGCTTCGGAATGCGTAGCTGGCGTTATATGTGCGTTATTAATGACGGTATTGTAGAACAATGGTGGCAGGAGCCTGGGATTAACAATGATGGTAGTGACTCAGATCCGTACGGTCAAACAACACCCGAAAATATGATGGACTACTTAGACACGGACGAAATATCAATTGACTGAATACGAGTTTTATAATTGGGATAATCTTATTGGCGCAGATGCTAGGCAGCATTTGCGTACAGATATTGATCACGTAATTGACAATGGAAGTTACTGGACCAATAGCCCTCCCTATCAAACTAATATTAATGTTTTTGGATTGCCCAATGAACACTGGAACAATTTAAAAATGAGTTTTATTTGGAGTTGTTTTGCTTTTATGAAACAAGAACGTCAAATAAAAACTATTAAGAGTTGGGGATATAAAACTAATTTAGAAACACAAGAAGATAGAGACAACTATTGGCATCAACATATACGTGATGATAATATTGTTCTTAGTGGAGTTTATTATATTAAACTTCCTGAAAACGCAAACTTAGATACAAGTGGCACTGAGCTTGCACACACAACGCCAGAAGGTGATACAACTTATGTTCCTGCAAAGCAAGGACATTGGTTGATATTTCCAGGTAAGACTTGGCATCGACCTGGCATACTTGAAAGCAACGATTGGCGGTATATTGTTGCTGCTGATATGGAGATATAATTATGGCAACATCAGAAGAAAGAAAAGAACTAGTAGAAGAACTTAAAGGTCCGCATTACTACAGAATTACAGTAAATGGCTATGGTGGCGAGACTGTGTTTGTAACGATATCAAAAGAAGCAAGAGAGTTTTGGGCTGAGATTACTAACGAACACGGCGATGGTGACTTAGTACAATATTGTATCGGTAGTGAAGAATGGACTGCTGATGAAATCACCAGTGGTAAATCAGACATTGAGTTTGATAATATTAGTGTAGAAGATATACCTCAACACGCATTATTCTTACACGACCCTAAGGAGCCTGAAGCAACTGGATCTCCTTGGTACGAAGCAGCGGGTGAGAAATTCCACAATAATAACGTAGAATGCAATAGCGCATATATGACTATTGAAAAAGTAGACGGCGCGGAGTATGATTCTAAATATCTTAAAGATATAATCGATAGCGAAGGTATTAACGATTTTGTACAACGTATCGGAGATGCTACAGATTGGGAAATTGAATCACAAATTGGTTTATCAGAAACAACTGATTATAACGGCGATGCACGAACTTGGGAATCAATGGACAAAGGCGACCAAGTATTTCAATTCCATTCAGCAGAAAAGGGTACATTCTTTGAAGCCTGTCTAGAAACTCCAGGATTGTTTGATGAAACAAAATTAAAAGTAATTGTTGATGAAGACGCTGCCGGTAATGACTTAGTATGGGGATTTACATACGATGGTGAAGAAATTGACAACGAAGGCGGCGGTGATACTAATGGCAAAGGATACTATGCTTGGGTGTGGGAACAACTCTAATTAAACAGTATGGATTTTATGTCTTTAGATGAGTGTACGGTGGTTTGTATAAAACTACTTAAAAACACAAAATGTTTAGCAAGCACAGGAAATAATTCATCATTCATTGTGCTTGCTATGTCATACGAAGACGAGCCAATATCTTGATAAAATTTAAGATTGATACCACTACGTTTTTTATACTCAGGAAATACTCCGCTTACAAACAAACAAGTATCACCAAGTTCTTTTGCTTGATGACTAGATTTAATTGTAAGGAACATCTCAGTAAATGTTAAGTCAGGTGGAATGTCATCGCGATCAACGAAGTCAGTTAATAACATTACAATGTACGCTTCAATATGATGCGGCAAGTCGTAACCAGTTGAAGATTGTGTATTCTTCACAACATCATAGAAGGCCGAGTAGTAAGCATCCTTCATATAAATATTTATCACAAAGAGGAACACCCAAATGAGCGAAGAACAAAAAGCATTTATATATAAAGTAGAAGATATTTTTGAAGACATTCCTGATGATCCAAAAAATATGAATATGACAATACCTCCAGAAATAATGGAGAAAGTAGGTCTTAAAGAAGGTGACACTATCAAAATTTCGTATGGAGATCAAGGCACTATAATCTTTGAAAAAGTAGACAAAAAGGAGACAAATGAAAAAGAAGAAACAGGGGACTAATACAGCACCTGACAAAGGACTTTTAGAGTTCGAAGGGTCTATTATAGATGTTTTACCTAACCAAATGTTTAAGGTTGAACTCGATAATGGACATATGATAACTGCATACACTGGTGGCAAGATGCGCCAATACAGAATAAGATTAGTACACAGCGACCGAGTAAAAGTAGAAATAAGCCCATACGATCTGTCCAAAGGACGAATAACTTACCGAAATTAATATCATTATACTTGACATTCTAGTACTCTGATTGTATAATATATATATAACTTAAACAAATAAGGGTAATATATGTTTATTGAAGTCACTGGCGGCAAAGAATATCAGCGTAAACGTGTACAAAGCATTGCTGAGTTCTGTGTTGAAACACTTATGCCACGTATGCGTACCCTTGAAGTTACTATAACGTTGAAAAAGCCTAAGGGTGCTATGGGCTATTGTCTAGAGCTTGACAATAATCGCGAGTTTGAATTAGAAATTGACCGAACACAACCGCTTCGCAAATTGCTAGAAACTGTAGCACACGAAATGGTACACGTTAAACAATTTGCTCGAAGAGAACTGCACCCTGCAAATGATACCTGGTATGGTAAAACATATAATCCTAAAAAAGTAAGTTACTGGGATCTTCCTTGGGAGATAGAAGCACACGGCCGCGAGGTTGGACTGTTTGTACGCTGGTGTGAAGCAAACGACCTAGGAAATTACAGTTGGGCGCAGGTATACTAAATACAGTATGAGATTTATAGAAATGGCAGCACCAGCACCCGAAACAACAGTTTATAAAAAAGCCGCTGATCACTTGCGCTCGAAAGGACTTAAAGCAAAAGATCCTCAGCGAGCAAGAGTATCAGGTGCTAGGCATCTTAGAATTGAAAACAGTCTTAAAGACATTGAAAATATTATTAGGCAAATGAAAGTTGATTTGCATTATGATAACGTACCAAGTCTATCAGGAAAGTTTACACAATTTGCAATTACATTTCCTGATGGATACGAAGTTGAAGAACTTGCTGGGCAAACTATATATGCACTAAGTAATTTAAAAGGCGATACTAAAGTTTCTCAAAAGCAACTTATTCCAGCAAAACTTGGATTAGGCAGCGAAGTATATAAAAAGTCTACTCTAGTATCAGCACTACAAAAAAATATTCCTAACGCAGTGGAAGACGAGTTATTACAGCAATTCCTGCTAGAACTTGTTGACGTTGCTATTGGTAAGAAACCTGCTGTTGATCCTGAGATAATGGAGCAACTAGATCCAGACACTGTTCGAATAACAGGAATTGATTTTGGTGAGATTCTAACTCCATTACTGCTATCAGACGATCAGGATGATATTGTATTTCCAGCAGGCAATGCAATGTTAGCAGATGTTGAGATCAACGGACGTCCATATAGTGTAAAAAGTGCTAGTGGAAGCGGAACAAGTTTTAAAGCTATTAAGAGTTATATGGATTCTTTTCAAGCAGGACTACAAAACGGTGAAGTTGTTCTTTCGCAAGAAGAACAAGATATACATAAATTTTTTAGAACTTTTGTAGATACTGATGGAACAAATATTGATAAAATTATTGCTGCCAGTCAAGCAGTAAATACTCTCGAACACCAAAAGTTAGAACAAGTAACCGGCAAGAAAGACTTTTCTTACGCAGACTTAATAGAATATAGTAAAAACTTTGATAGTTACAAAAGTTTCCTTAAAACAATCTATCCTGTAAGTACAGCAGGAAATTATAAAATTAAAGATAAAGATAGACCAAACGGACTTCCTGCAGACTATCAATTTTATATGGGACTAACTGATAAGAAACCAAAGTCTAAGCAAGCAGGGAAACCAAGTTGGGATGCCAATCAAGGTAAAGCTGGAGCCAATATACTTGTATATGTTTTGGGCACTAGTTTCCTAGCAGATGCTAGAAAATTAGAAAAGACAGAAAAATACGGTGCATTAATTAAGCAAATACTTGGTAACGTAAATGCAAGTCTTGCAAAAATTGATATAACAATGGCTGGCAAAATAACTATAAAGCAAACTAGATTCGACCAATTAAATTATGCTTTCCAATATCACGCACCTAGCCACATACCGGGCAATAATCTACCAGGGTTTACACTAGTTTTAGATTAAATAATACTTGACATCTACTGTATAGATGCTATAATAGTTATATTAATTAGGCAAACACACAAAGGCTACAGAGGCAAACGGTATGATGAACTTTACAACCACGGCCACATTCTTGGCAACTAGTAACTATGCTGATCAAGTTAATAGTCGATATAACAAATCGCAATCACATTACGTTAATGTCCAACAACGTATCAAACAAAGTTTAGAAAATAAAACTTTTGAAAAACAAATTGTACAAGAAAGTGTTGAAGAGTTTCAGCGAAGAAATCCACATATTACAAAGTGGAATGATATTGTACTTTGTATGCCAGGTATCACTACTTTAGATAAAATTGTAATTGATGTAACACTACAACGTATCTTAGATACTATGTGGGCAACACAAATTGTTGAGAACTTCCGACAAGTTGCAGTTGCTCCTATTAATGTTTATGTTGATGCAGATATGAAAGATTATTATATCTGTTGGGATGGTCAACATACTAGTGTAGCACTTATGATTATTGCTGCTCAAGCACTAGGAATGAAGCCTGAAGAGTGCGAAATTCCTATTAACATTTTTCCTAGCAACAGCAAAGGCGAAATGCGAGAAATGTTTATGGGACACAACGGCGCATTTAAAAAACAGCTCGAAGCATTTGATTTTTGGGAACAAATGGTATTTGGTGTACGCACAGACGGAAATACAGACAACGAAGAATGGAACGAAGTAGAGCAAAAGCAACAATGGATTGAAAGTGCTAAGATGTTTGTTACTGCACTAAAGAATGGTGATACAGATCAACCTGGTGCTATTACACGTCTATCAGAAGTAATGAATGATAAGTATGATACAAAAGTTACATACTGGTTTACCAAATACTTTGTATCACTTAATCGTAGTAACCGTCCTGTTCAGCCTAAAGAGTGCTGGATGATCTACGACTATTTGCAACTATGCATAAATGATCCTAACATTAAGCTAACTGATGCATATGTACGCAGTGTAGCAAAGGCACTACGTACGGTAGGTGCTAACGACTTTGATGCAGAACATTTTTACGACATAGCAAAGCAATCATATCAAAATGATTATCGAACTCGTAGTCCTTATGGAAACCTTTGGGGAATTAGCTATTCAGAGAAGCGTATTGGTCACACATTCCTTATTGCACAATTGCAAAAAGCAGGTGTAAAAACTCCTATATATCCAGGAACTATTGTAGAATGGAAGATCACTGATCGGGATTTGTTCTAATGTTTAGAGACCCAAACAAAGACAAACGCAAGAGTCTAGCTAAAATTAAAGAGCAAGTCGAACAAGGCAGTGTGTGTACAGCACCGGGTTGTAATAAACCGATAAGTCATCACCAAGGCCCAAACGCTGATAAACTATGTCGCTCTTGTATGCTTAAACAACGTGACTACGAAGGCGGTATGGGCAGAGGCGATCGCATACATACAATGGCTCGTGGCAACAGTTGTGAAATCTGTAATTACACACCTGCAGAAGATCCTGAGATTATCAAAGCGGCAGGTGGAGACTTGGTTGAACTTAATCGACACGCTCGTTCGCAATTGGAAGTAAATCATATTGATGGTGACCACGAAAATAACGATCCTAAAAACTTACAAACATTGTGTTTAAAGCATCATAGGATTATTACAATTAAAGAAAAACATTATGCCAAACGTGGTTGACATCCTAGTAGTTCTGTTGTATAATATATATAATTAGGCAAACAGATAGAGGCACACCAAATGGCATTATCGAAGTTTAAACAAGATGAAATTACGTTTGAATTACGTCACGAGACGAAAGGTAGAGTTCCGTTGAAAACAGTTCCTACACAAGAAGCACTTGCTATGGCAGTTGCGGCACAGCGTATTAACGGTGCTTATATAAAAGACACTAGACGCTTTTCTGAAGTAGAAAATAAAACACAATTTGCTAACAAAGAGATTGTAAAGTTTGCATATCACGGTGATCCATCTTATTTGCCTACGGACTATGTACGTCCTGTGCCAACAGAAGAAGACTATGTTCAAGTAGCCGAAATCCAAAAGTGGATGCGTCGATACGTAATGCTTGGGCTAGGCGACTTAGACGACTTTAAGAAAGATATGATTGGGGCCGTAGTACAAGATACTGTGCCTGTAAACAATCTAGGACGGGTTGCATTTATTCCAGAGTTTGTAAAGCGTGACCAACACGAAAGCGGATTGAAGAAAGAAATCCGTGTAGAATATAGAAACTCCCAATATTTAGGTAAGGAAAAAGATGTCGTTGAAGGAGTTGTTAAAATCCTCGATAAGCGTTATAGCCAACAATGGGAGTCATTTAACTATGTGGCTGTTATTGATGGTAATCTTGTATCTTTTATGAACAAGTACGAACACGCTGTAGGTGATATGAAACGTATCAAAGGTAAAGTAAAAGCACAAACACAAAACAAACTGTTTAGTGCAAACGAAACACGTCTTAACTATGTAAAACTTTACAAGGTATAATAAATGACGGACGAAGAACACTACGAAGCAAAGGCAATTTTTGGAATAGTAATATTGATTATTATGGGCATCGGTATGCTATTCTGCAAAGCATATTGCTAAATGATCAAACTACAAGGTAAGCTACCACATAGAGTATATGTCGCTTGTTCGGGCGGCGTTGACTCTATGGCCGCTGTTGACTTCTTATCTAGGAAGCACGATGTATTTGTCCTATATTTTAATCACGGCACTGAACACGGACACAAGGCAATGAAGTTCGTTGAAGAGTATTGCAAAGAAAGAGATATTCCTTGGCTAACTAATATTCCAGCTAACAATAGAGAAAAGACTCCTAGAGAAAGCCAAGAAGAATATTGGCGTAGTATACGATAT
>Ga0307998_1001605_pt1 | contig 12141 bp, 10 predicted proteins | sample Davwhametageno37_FD_203147 | JGI IMG/M metagenome (GOLD analysis project Ga0307998, IMG submission 203147) | Marine microbial communities from Davis Island wharf, Antarctic Ocean - #37 | ecosystem: Environmental > Aquatic > Marine > Unclassified | place: Antarctic Ocean: Davis Island wharf...
TGTTATTAATTAAGTTAAATTGCTTTGATTAGTATCGCAGGCCAGTCCCAGGCCTTAATTGTAGGACGCTTGTGAAACACATCGCCATTAACCACTTTGAGCTTACGAATAATAGTTTCGCCACCAGCGATAATTAAACGCATTTCTAGCCCCATACGACCCGGTAAAATGCGACCTAGCGGCTTGCCAGTTTGCAACATCGTTTCGGCACGCTCAACATTAAAGCGCATAAAGCGTTCCCAGTTTACATTGCTTTGTTGCGCTGCCATTTGGGTTTCTGTGATGCCAAACTCTTGCATCTCATCTTGGCAACAGTAAATGCGGCGAGGATGGTCGGTGTCATCAAAATCAATTGCAACATCTTGGTAGAAGTTAATTAACTGTAATGCGCTACAGATATTATCCGAGTACGCCAGGTTCTTAGGTGAGGCTTTGTTGAATAGGTGTAATAATAAAGCGCCAATCGGGTTGGCTGAACGTTTGCAATAATCTAAGACTTCATCAAAGTTGACATATCGCGTTTTTATCACATCTTGCTTAAACGCATCTAACAAATCATAGAAGGGTGCTAATGGTAGCTTTCTATCCCGAAGCATCTGTGCGAACTCGATAAAAAAAGCATCTTGGCTGCTGCCATTGGCTTTAATAATGTTGAGTTCATCAACATAGCCTTGTAATAAGACCAGTCTTTCTGCTTGTGTATGATTGTCTTCATCGGCAAAATCATCGGCACAGCGCGCAAAATGGTAAATCAAAGCAATGGGATAGCGTAAGTCTTTCGGTAGGGCAAATGAAGCCACTGGAAAGTTCTCATAATGTTGGCTTGCCAGTGCGGTATTATCTTGATTAGGCATAGTAAAATGGCTTGTATAGGCAGGGTTTTCTCATGGTTAAAGTATGCCATAGAATAGAGCTATGCTACAGAGCTAACAGGCGATATTATAAACAATAAAGGTAAAGGGTAATTATGATCGGTATTATTGGAGGCACGGGTCTCACACAGTTGGATAATTTAGAAGTGGTGAGACGTCAGATTGTGCGAACACCTTATGGTGATGCTTCTCAGCCGCTGATTTTCGGCAAAATATCAGGTAACGATGTCGTGTTTTTAGCGCGGCATGGGGGTGGACATACGATTCCGCCACATGCGATTAACTATCGTGCGAATATTTGGGCATTACATTCAGTCGGTGTGAAGTGCTTGCTGGCTGTTGCTACTGTAGGCAGCATTGACCCTGCATTCTTTCCTGGCGAGATTGTGTTGCCTAATCAAATTATTGATTACACGCATGGGCGTGATAACACTTATTATGATGGCGTTGAGCGGCCTGTGATGCATATTGATTTTACCCATCCATATACAGAAGCACTAAGGGTTATCTGCAAGCAAGCAGCGGCTAATATCCAACAACCATTACATGACGGCAGTGTGTACGCTTGTGTACAAGGGCCGCGACTGGAAACAGCGGCAGAGATTAATCGCTTTGAACGTGATGGGGCTGGGTTAGTGGGCATGACAGGGATGCCTGAAGCGGCATTGGCGCGAGAACTCGGTATGGACTATGCCGCGCTTTGTCCCATCGCTAATCATGCAGCAGGGCGCGGAGAGAGTGAGGCCTCTATTCAGTATGAAGTCATGATGAAGCGACTGGCTGAGACGATGGGAAAAGTGCGCGGATTGATAAGCGAAATTGTTAAGTTACACAAAAAAGCTGATGTATGACGGTTTGTTCCGTTTTGCGCATGGGCGAACCTTTGTTACTGGCTGTTGCTGATGAAGTCACTGCTTTTGATACGCTTGAACTGCACGCTTTAATTCAAGACATGGAAGATACTATGGCTGCATTGGATGGTGCTGGCTTGGCCGCGCCACAAATTGGGGTCAGCTTACGCGTCGTGATTTTTGGGAAAGAAGAAGATAGGTCAGAAAATCTGCGTTATCCAGATGCGAATAGTGTTCCTTATACCGTACTCATTAACCCTAAGCTGACTTTTCTTGGTCATGAGCAAGAGGATGGCCTAGAAGGCTGTTTGTCCGTGCCTGGCTTGCGAGGTATCGTGCCACGGCATACCCATTTGCATTACTCTGGTTTTGATCAATACGGGAAGTGGGTTGAAAGAACGGTTAGTGACTTTCATGCAAGAGTCGTACAACATGAATGTGATCACCTTGATGGCATACTTTATCCCATGAGAATGACGGATTTAACAACTTTTGGCTATGCAGATGATATTTTTCCTGATCAGCCACTTCCATAACGGGAATTATTTGGTATAATTCCGCCTTCGGAAGAGTGGCAGAGCGGTTTAATGCTACAGTCTTGAAAACTGTCGTGGGTTTACGCCCACCGTGAGTTCGAATCTCACCTCTTCCGCCAATACATCAATAAAAACGCTCCTTACGGGGCGTTTTTTGTTCCTGCCCATCCAAATAACCCTCCAAAATAAAATCGGCAATTAAAGCCCTTCTTCACATTTTGTCTCAGCTCTATCCCTGCTCCTGACATTCAAACTAAACATCTTCTGTGTTTGAGATTAGAAATACACAAGATTGTATTCAGCCAATGACTATCTATCGCCGATGCTCCTAATTGAATGTGTCCACTATGACTTAACCAAAACATTCAATTAGTAAAGGTCTTGCCACACACGCAAGCTTTCATCATAAATGATTGATTGCAAGTCCGGACCCCTTTTCCTATGTTCGTTTGTTAGGTGATTTAATTGTTAATAACTCTGAATGTTAAATTAAATCTCACATCTTTTATTTTTTTTCGTTTAGGTACGGAGTGTTGCCAAAAATGTTGCAACTTACCGCTCATAATTAACAGAGTTCCGTGTTTTAAAGGTATGGTTATTTTTTGAGTTTTGTCGTTAGTTCTAATAAAAAAGTCTCGCGTGGCACCAAAATTAACAGAACCTATAATAGGATTTTTACCAAGTTCTTTCTCATCATCAGCATGCCAATTTAAATAATCTTCACCATCCCTATACCAGTTCATTAAAACGCCGTTAAATTTAACTTTGGCTACTTCCTCAATTTTCGATTTGATATACAACAAGCCTTTATTCCATTCGTTTGGATTTGAATTTATTCCTGAATATGAATACGATTTTCCTGTGTCTCCATACCATGAAGTAAGCCTCGGAAGTGGAGTTATTTTTCCATACATATTAATACTATCGTGCTTCCAATTGATATTTTTAAATGATATTAAAGAAAATTCGTCAGGCTCTAAACTACGCCACTTAGTTGTTAACCAGTTGTTAGTATTATTTTCTAAAAAATATTCAACACTTCTATCACTAATTCTTCTATCAAAAAAATGTTCAGCGTAAAAAAGTTCACCATTAGGAATTGTTATTACGAATCCTTGTTTTATTTCATCCCATTTTGATGAATATCCATCCTCATTTGGGATGTCGAATGGAAGAGACTTTTCACTAATTTCATCAAATAAATTCATGTTTAAATCTTTACTTCAATGTATATGTAGCGCATATTTATATTTTTTAGACTAGATTACTTGTTCATTACATACATAGTAACTTCAAAGCCAAAACGCATTTCAGTAGCTGCTGGTGTTGTCCACATAATAAATTCCTTTAAGTTATTTGCAATTAAAGATTTGTCTAACTCTTGACCTGATTATTACGCTATCACAAAAATTAGTCCCTATTTTTCATCATGAACGATGGCTCAGTAAAATTATTATCCATTAGTCAATAAAATGCAGCATTGCTTCTTTTCTATGTCAGAGGTTAATATTGCTGACAAAGTATAAAAGTAAATTATGTAACATTGAAGCATATTGTCTATTAATAAAGGTTATTGAACGAATATGTATGATTTACCAAAACCAGAAATACCTAAAAGTCTTTCACCTCTTATATCATTAATAACCTCTGCTAATGCAGGTGATATTTCTAAAACCTAGAATTCCTCTAAATTAGCACCATAACTTGAGCAATGAACACCACCTGGTGTAAAAGCAATCTGCTGTTGACCTGATTTAAGTGCTAACCATGTAGCAACCTTTATTATTTGTTAAAAAAGTGCATAATAAACATTATGATAATAATAAGATTTATTAATCAGATACTGAAATACTCAGGTAGGAAACGCGCAGAAGATGCGGTGCAAGTTGCCTTGCAATATTCTCGTAGCCTGATTGAAGCGAGCTTAGACCCCTTGGTCACCATCAGTGCCGAAGGTAAGATTACAGACTTGAACACGGCGACAGAGATGGTCACGGGCGTCGACCGCGCCAGCCTCATTGGCAGTGACTTTGCTGATTACTTCACCGACCCTGAAGAAGCCCGTAACGGATACAAGCAAGTGTTCTCGCAAGGCTATGTCACCGACTACCCGCTCGCGATCCGCCATGTATCAAGCAAGGTCACCGACGTACTCTATAACGCTAGTGTGTACTACAATGCAAAGGTTGAGGTTGCAGGTGCTTTTGCCGCGGCACGCGATGTGACCGAGCGTAAACGCGCAGAAGAAGCGATGCAAGCCGCCTTGCAATATTCTCGTAGCCTGATTGAGGCGAGCTTAGACCCCTTGGTCACCATCAGTGCCGAAGGTAAGATTACAGACTTGAACACGGCGACAGAGGTGGTCACTGGCGCCGACCGCGCCAGCCTCATTGGCAGTGACTTTGCTGACTACTTCACCGATCCTGAAAAAGCCCGTAACGGATACCAGAAAGTGTTCTCGCAAGGCTATGTCACCGACTACCCGCTCGCGATCCGCCATGTATCAGGCAAGATCACCGACGTAATCTATAACGCTAGTGTGTACTACAATGCAAAGGGTGAGGTTGCAGGTGTTTTTGCCGCGGCACGTGATGCAGATTTAGCGTTAACTGCCACCAGTTTCGAGTCTCAAGAAGGTATGTTTATCACTGGTGCTAATGCTGTGATTCGACGCATTAATAAAGCCTTTACCAATATTACGGGTTATACCACTGAAGATTCTGTAGGCCAAAAATTTAAGATACTTAGGCTAGACTCTCAGATTGAGGTCCACACCGCTGAAGACTCTATAGGCCAAAAATTTGAGCTACTTAGCCCAGATTCTGATGATGAAACTTTCTACACCGAGAGTTGGGGGATTATCAATAACACCGGCATGTGGACAGGTGAAACTATGGGTAAGCGTAAGAATGGTGAAATATATCCACTTAATCTAAGCGTCACAGCAGTAAAGGATATTGGGTGTTGTCACTAATTATGTCGCCACGTTGACCGATATTACCAAGAGCAAAGCCGCTTCGGATAAAATCAAGGATCTGGCATTCTATGACACATTGACACACCTACCTAACCGCCGCATGTTGATGGATAAACTTAAACAAGCCTTAACAGCTAGAAGCGGAAGCGGCGCTGTACTGTTTTTAGATCTTGACCGATTTAAATCTCTTAATGACACATTGGGACATGACATGGGTGATGCTCTGCTAAAACAGGTGGCAAATCGTCTCCATAAATGCATACGAAGTAGCGATACTGTGGCACGTTTAGGTGGCGATGAGTTTATCGTTTTACTAGAAGGCTTAAGTGAACAGCACATTGTAGCGGCAGCGCAAGCCAAAACAACTGCTGAAAAATTATTGAACGCATTGAACCTACCTTATCAACTAGGTAGTTATAAGCAGCTTAGCACTGCGAGTATAGGGGTTACGCTATTTAGTGATCATAAAACAGACCCACATACAATCATCAAGCAAGCGGATATTGCTATATATCAAGCAAAAAATGCAGGACGTAATGCCTTCCGTTTTTACGACCCAAAAATGCAAGAGGTCATCTCCAATCGAGTTGATATGGAACGTGATTTACACCAAGCTATAGAGCAACAACAGTTTCAGCTGTATTACCAACTTCAGGTAGATAGTATGGATCGTCCATTGAGGGCAGAAGCCTTATTACGCTGGCAGCATCCTGAACGCAATACGATCCCACCTCTAGAATTCATTCCGCTAGCAGAGGAAATAGGACTGATTTTACCCATTGGACAATGGGTGTTAGACACGGCTTGCGCTCAACTGGCCACTTGGCAGAAAAATGCACATAAAAAACACTTCATAATATCGGTAAACGTTAGTGCCAAACAACTCGCTCAAGAAGATTTTGTGGCACAAGTAAAAAAAACAATAGAGCATCACGGCATTGACTCAACAAAACTCAAGCTAGAACTCACGGAGAGTATGTTGATCGAGAATGTTGATAACATTATTAGTAAGATGAATGCGCTAAGTAAGATAGGTGTTCGCTTCTCATTAGATGATTTTGGTACCGGTTACTCATCACTGCAATATCTAAAAAAACTACCTTTCTGTCAATTGAAAATCGATCAGTCATTTGTGCGTGACATTACTGACGACGAAAGTGATCTTGCCATCGTAAGTACGATTATCGCCATGGCGCATAGTTTGGATTTAGATGTGATTGCTGAAGGAGTAGAGGTCAAGGAGCAAAAGCAGCTACTTGCGAACAAGGGTTGTTTGCAATTTCAAGGCTATTTGTTTGGTAAGCCGATGCCGATTGATGCATTTATGGCTTCACTTTAAAAGCCCTCTGCAGCCGAGCGAAACAATGGAAATAATTACACACTGATGAGTGAAAATTTATGGGCGCGGATTGGCACAAGCAACTTAGATTAGTTGCGCCACAATAAGACCTTTCAATGGCTGCTTCGGCCTTTATTTAATCCATACTGTGCACAATTAAGTTTTTTCTAATCAATTAAGGCAGCATTTGTAATTTGCTATTTAGTATGGAGTTACTGTTATTACAGTAGCTGATTGGCACCACTATTACCATCTTAAACTACCACTTTCTTGGCCAGCATATTGATTAGTTAAGTTGACGGTTGGTTTGATTGGCTACTCTGAAATGCTATGATTCGATTAAGTAATGGTTAACCTATATAGGCGCTTGAACCAACATACTGTCAATAAGCAACGCTATATGGTGAAAAAAATAGATTGCTTCAAAAAAGGGCAATTTGATGTTAGATGCTAATAAAAATTAATGAAAGATATCAAGCTTGTATTGTCAGATTTAAAAGTAGTTCTAGATAAAGCTAAGGGGAAAGCCAGTGCAGAGATTGCAGCTTTACAAGAAACATTAATGGAAAAGCTGGAGACGAAAAAAGAAAAGCTTCGTGCATCAGAGTAAGACTTGCTGAATAAAGTAAAAAATTACTGTTGAGATAGCAAACTCTTGTGCAAAAGATCATGTATGGACGTCGATGATTGTTGCCGCTTTACTTGGCTTTCGTGTCGGATATTCTATATAAAGGTTACTGCCTTAATTAATGAGCCATTAGCTGTTTTTGAGCGCAGTACTCATTAGGAACACTCATAGCATAATTGCTGGCTTTTCTGAAAAAGATCAACGGTGTATGAGATAAGAGCACCTTAAGAAGTAATTGAAATGCAAGTTTGATGATGGGCTGCTTGTCTAAATGAATGTATCAATATAGTAATATGTCATATTTATGAGCTTCAACTCGCTAGAACTTGTTGTATAATTTCTAGCGGAAGCTATTCCATGTTATCGCTATTGATGCGACATTTTTTATTTAGCTATCACCATATGTATAATTATAAGGAATTAACAATGAGTCAAATCGTTTTAGATCACAATCCATCAGAAGAAAAGTTAAAAGAGCTAGGTGTTACTAGCTGGTCTACTTGGGATTGTTCTCCATCAAAATTTCCACTTGATTTTGATATGACAGAAACTGCTTATGTATTAGAAGGCGAGTTTCATGTATATCCAGAAGGTGGTGAGAAGGTAGTTGTAAAAGCTGGTGACTTAGTGGTGTTTCCAAAAGGATTGAAATCTAATTGGGAAGTTGTTAAACAGCTGAAAAAGCACTACAAACACTCTTAAATTAAATAAGAGTTAAAAGAGAAGCCTAGTAAATGCTAGGCTTTTTTGTTTTCAGATCAAGGTGTTTAAAGTTGCAACAAAGCGTCTTGTAACTGCTGCATTTTATCGCTAGTCAATGCTTGGTCATTGTGATCTGAAATCAAGAAGGTATCCTCAGCACGGTTGCCTAAGGTGTTAATTTTGGCATTATGCACTTTGACGTTGTGTTCAATCAAAATGAAGGCGATATTAGCTAGCAAGCCAGGCTGGTCGCAGGCAATGATGTCGAGCATTTGATGGGAGCCGTCTGGCAGCGCGTCAAACATTACTTTTGTTGTGATTGGCATATGCTTCACTTGGCGCTCAACACGGCCTTTAATTGGCTCCTCTACACCTACCGTCTTGATAATTTTGTCGCATAAATTTTCTTCAATATGCTTAAGTAAGCCGGTATAACTAATTTCTTTTGTCGATTCATCTAAGACAATGAAGTTATTAAGTGCGTAATTGTGGCTGGTGGTGAAGATTTTAGCCTCACCAATACTGTAGCCAATACGGTCGAAAAAGTTACAAATGCGAGCAAATAAATCTTGATAACTGAGCGTATAAATCATGACTTCAATGCCATTACCATCTCGACTTAGATGCGCTCGAACAATCGGTGTTTCGGTAAACACATGTGGTATTAGCCGTCTTGTTTGCCATGCAATTTCATTGCTATTGTATTTGGAGAAATAGCCCTCCCCTGCATTCTGCCAAAACTCAGTATAAGCTTCCGGCTCTAAATCATATTTTTGAAGTTGGACTTTGGCTTTTTCTTGGCGTTTAGCTATCGCTTTTTTAACGGTAAACGAGGGGTCATTCAGCACATGACGTGTTTCTAAGAACAGGCTCTCTAGCAGTTTTGCTTTCCACGCATTCCAAACCGAAGGACTAGTTGCGCGCACGTCAGCGACTGTGAGTAGATATAGCGCGGTTAAATGTACTACGTCGCTCATTAAGTTCGCAAACTGTTCAATCACTTCGAGGTCAGATAAATCTGATTTTTGGGCGACTTTAGATAGCTGTAGGTGTTTTTCAACTAACCAAACGACGAGTTCAGTATCTTCTGCAGGCAGTTGGTGCATACTACAAAAACGCTTGGCATCCTTTTTCCCCAACTCTGAATGGTCACCGCCACGGCCTTTGGCAATGTCGTGAAAAATGGCGGCTAGATAAAGTAAATGCGGTTTTTCAAAGTCAGTAAATAGTTGACTGCATAGTGGAAACTCGTGCACCAGTTGCTGCTTGCTAAAGCGGCGTAAATTGCCTAGCAACTTTAACGTGTGTTCATCAACGGTGTAGACATGAAATAAATCATGTTGCATTTGCCCGATAATTTTGTCGAAGGCTGGAATGTATTTCCCTAGCACGCCATATCGGTTCATTCGCCTTAAGCTTTGATGTACGCCATATTTTTGTTTCAATATGGCTAAGAACAACTGTTGGTTGTCAGAGGACTCGCGGAATTCCTTAGTAATTAACTTAGTTGCATCTTGTAATTGGCGTAGCAGTGAAGGGCTAAAGCCTTCAATCTCAGGGTGTTGTTGTAATAATAAAAAGCACTCTAAAATCGTATTAGGCTTGTCTTGAAATAAATCTGGAGAGCTCGTTTGGAGCAATTGATGCTGTGATACAAATCGCTCATTAATCACCGTGATAGGTTCGCTAGATACTCTTGTGAGGGCAAAGGATTTGAGTAGGATTTCATTAATTAGCGTGATGAAACGCGCACTACGATAGTAGCTTTGCATTAATTGTTCGCTAGCTCGCTTACCTTCTGTGTCCACAAGGTCTAAGTTGGCGGCAAGCTCGTTTTGGAAATCAAATAGCAACCGGTCTTCACTACGTTTGGCGAGGTAATGCAATCGAATGCGTAAGGTGTATAAATTTCGCTCGTGCCGCTTGATATCAGTCAGCTCTTCTTGGCTAATAACACCATTTTTGGCCAGTTCAAGCCAAGTGTTACCAAGCCCTTGGCTTTGCGCGAGCCATAAAATCGTTTGAATGTCGCGTAAACCACCTGGACTTTCTTTAATATTGGGCTCTAAATTGTAGGCAGTATCATTGAATTTTGCATGGCGATTATTCTGTTCAGCAATTTTGGCTGTTAAGAAGTTGGCTGGATCAAGCTGTTGTTTTACCTTAATAAAAAACTGGGTATAAATAACTTGGCTACCACAGAGTAAACGCGACTCTAGTAAATTAGTTTGGATAGTCGGGTCGCTTGTTGCCTCGTCTATACATTCTTGTAACGTACGCACACTATGACCAATATTAAGACCCAGATCCCATAAAACGCCAATTAGTGCTTCGATTTCCTTGTTTTGCTCGTCAGTGACATTGTCTGGCAGCAAAATCAACAGATCAATATCTGAATAAGGAAACAACTCTTCTCTTCCGTAGCCGCCAACGGCAATTAATGTAATTTCGTTGTTGAGTGTACTCTGTTCCCAAACCAAGTTGAGCAACTCATCAATGCGTTTCGTGTGTTTCTTGAGTAAGCTTGCTGGGTTCTTGTTTTTTAAGAAACCCTGTTCCAACAGGGCTTGTTGTTCTTTAAGATCATTCCGCCATGCTTTGATTTGTTCTAGCGACATTTTTGAAGAGGGTCCTGTATAAAAGATTGGTGTTTATGGTAGCTCAGGTGCTGCGGGAGTGCCTGCTGACACAGTCAACACTTCAAAGCCTGTACTGGTTACCAAGAGGGTATGTTCCCATTGCGCTGATAAGCTGCGGTCTTTAGTCACCACTGTCCAGCCATCTGGCATGTGTTTAATATCACGCTTGCCTGCATTAATCATCGGTTCGATGGTGAAAATCATGCCGTCTTTAAGCTTGACGCCAGAATTTGGTTTGCCGTAATGCAATACTTGTGGGTCTTCATGGAAGTTTTTACCAATGCCATGCCCGCAGAATTCTCTAACAACACTGAAGCCGTTTTTTTCCGTGAATGTTTGAATCGCATGCCCAACATCACCTAAGGTAGCACCTGGTTTTACTTGCTTGATTCCAATCCACATGGCTCGATAAGTGATTTCTGATAAGCGCTTGGCTTGGATAGAAACCTCACCCACATGGAACATACGGGAAGTGTCGCCATGGTAGCCATCTTTAATGACGGTAATGTCAAGATTGACGACATCGCCATTTTTAAGCACTTTTTCTCCTGGCACGCCATGGCAAATTTGGTGGTTCACAGAGGTACAAATAGACTTGGGGTAGGGTGTGTGGCCATCTGGAGCATAGTTTAAAGGTGCTGGAATGGCTTCTTGCACATTCACAATGTAATCGTGACACAGACTATCAAGTTTATCGGTGGTGACACCTTTAACGACAAAAGAGGTAATGTAATCAAGGACTTCTGAGGCAAGTTTGCCAGCAATACGCATTTTTGCGATATCATCTGCGTTGTTAATAGAAATGGACATAATTTTTAATGGTGCTTCGCTTGAATTAAGTTGATGTTAACGACGTAATTTGGTATTATACTCGCCGCTAAGTAGTGCTAAGGTCTCTATTTTAACATTTTAATAAATGCTTAGCATAATTACTGCACTGCCCCGTACAGGGTGTTCACAGAATGTGAATAATGTTGGGCAAGTGTAACTTTTAACCCTTACATGGAGTATTACTATGTCTGTAACTATGCGTCAGATGCTTGAGGCCGGTGTTCACTTTGGTCATCAAACCCGTTACTGGAATCCTAAAATGGCTGAGTACATTTTTGGTGATCGTAACAAAATTCATATTGTTAACCTTGAAAAAACATTGCCGTTATTCGAAGATGCGCAAAAATATGTGCGTACTTTAGCTGCTAATAAAGGTCGTATTCTTTTTGTTGGTACAAAACGCCAAGCACGTGACATCATTAAAGAAGAGGCGCAACGCGCTGGTTGTTCTTATGTGAATCACCGTTGGTTGGGTGGTATGTTAACTAACTACAAAACTGTTAAACAATCAATTAAACGCTTGAAAGACTACGAAGCAATGATTGAAGACGGCAGCATGGAAAAATTCGCTAAAAAAGAAGCATTAGGCTACAAGCGTGAGCTTGAGAAGCTAGAGCGTTCTATCGGCGGTATTAAAGAGATGGGTGGCTTGCCAGATGCGATCTTCATTGTTGACGTTGGTCATGAGAACGGTGCTGTTGTTGAAGCTAAGAAATTAGGCATCCCACTGATCGGTGTGGTTGATACAAACAACTCTCCAGAGGGT
>Ga0307998_1001606_pt1 | contig 12139 bp, 10 predicted proteins | sample Davwhametageno37_FD_203147 | JGI IMG/M metagenome (GOLD analysis project Ga0307998, IMG submission 203147) | Marine microbial communities from Davis Island wharf, Antarctic Ocean - #37 | ecosystem: Environmental > Aquatic > Marine > Unclassified | place: Antarctic Ocean: Davis Island wharf...
GCTTCAATTCTTGTTCGATCGGTTACTTCTAAATTCTCGTTTAAAGGGACATTAAAATCTACACGTATAATTACGCATTTATTTTTAAAGTTTTGTTGTCGTAATGTGTGCATTAATTTTATTTTTTTCAAAAATACAATAGTTCACCCCTTGACCAATAAATTTTTAAAAAGATCTGAGTGTTTAGGTGATAAAATAATATTCAGTAAATGTATCTTTACCCATGGACTGGAAACACGTTATTGGCCAAGGAAAAATAAAACAACAATTGGAACATGAAATAAAATCCAATCAAGTTCCTCATGCTCAGCTATTTACAGGTTTTCCTGGGTATGGTAGTCTAGCCTTAGCCTTGTCTTTTGGGCTTAATATTTTGAATATAAAACATTCTGATAAAAATGACCTTTCATTAGGGAAGCTTATTCTTCAGCCTGACTTTCATTTTATATACCCTGTAGTAAAAAGGGGAACCGAAAAAGAGGTTTTCTCAATTGATTATTCCGAAGAATGGTCTTCTTTTTTAGACAACTATCTTTACGGAAATTATAATGATTGGTTCGATTTGATCCAGGTTGGTAACAAACAAGGCCTTATCAGAGTTAATGAAATCGAAAGATTACATAAAAAAATGCATTTGAAAGCATTTAACGGTGGTAATAAGGTTTGTATTCTTTGGGGTGTAGAAAAAATGAATAAAGAAGCATCAAATGCTTTTTTAAAGCTACTTGAAGAACCGCCGGACAGAACCTATTTTATATTATTGGCAGAAAATGAGGAAGAGCTTCTTCCCACTATAAGTTCGAGGTGTCAGCTTGTAAGCTTAGGTCCTATTTCAGCCAAAGATCTTGCTTTAAAGCTTCAGGGTGATAAAATAAGTGATGAACAAATCATAGCCCAAGCTGATGGTGATTACAATCGGCTTCAAAATCTTGTAAAAAAAGTCCATAACAAAGAGCTTGAAGCTATCTTAGTTCAGGGAGTTCGCACTGCGTTTAAGGCTAAAAAAAATAAGGCTGTTGTTATTGAGCTAATGTCTTGGTCTGACAAATTAAGTTTGTTGGGAAGAGAAGAACAAAAAGACTTTTTGATTTATGCAATTCAATTTTTTAGAGATGCCTTTTTGCTGAATTATGGTTTGGAACAATTGGTACATTATCAATCTAAAAACGGGTTTGATTTAACAAAATTTGCGCCTTTTGTTCATAGCAAAAATATTCAGCAGTTGATTCGTCTTTTTGAAACCTCACACTATCACATTCTTCGTAATGCCAGCGGTAAAATGATTTTTGCTGATTTAGGAATTAAATTAACTCGTCTATTGAATCTCCCCGGAGAATAGTTTTTTTTTAAAAACATAAACTTTTGAAGAATATTCTTGATTAAAGAACGCTTTGATGTTAGAGTATAAACCGATAGCTACTCCGCGAATGAACGAAAAATTATTGTTTTGGTGTTTTTCCGACAAGTAAGAGATATATAAAGAATCAAACCAAAGTGGATGTGAAGAAATAAAAACAAATCCTTGTTCTTCAACAAGATGAACTAATCCTTTGGTACTAAAGTGCCATAAGTGTCTAGGAACGTCCAAAGCTGCCCAATATGATTTATAATAACACGCATCATAGCTTTTTATATTAGGAACGGCAATCACTAATTTTCCATCCTGTTCTATGTGACTTGAAAAATCCCTAAGTGCAGTTTTAAGATCAGGCAAATGTTCGAATACATGCCACAATGTAACAATAGAAAAAAGACTCTTTTTTGGAAGATAATTAATTGATTTATAAGTTTTTATATTTTTTTCTAGGCAGATTTCTCTTGCTTTTGAATTGGGCTCAATAGCAATAACATCAAACCCTTTTGATTTAACGAAAGAGGCAAAACTTCCAACTCCAGCTCCAATATCTAGGAGGGCTTTTTTGTTTTTTTTTATTTTTATAATACGATGCTTGTATAGTAGCATAAATTCACGAACGGTCCCATATAGTAAATCAAAAAATTTATTTGGTTTTTGTATGTGTGAAATATATTCATCTGTATCATAATAAGCCTCTAGATTTATTCCCTTTGGCAGTTCTGTATACCCTATCCCTTTCGTTTCATTCCACAAGACATTAAAGTCTTTGCCCGAAACCAAATAATCTTTTGCTTTAAATAGCCGTTTTCTATCTTTCATTTTTGTTCCACGTGAAACATTATACCTTTAGCGGCCCATTGATACAAGAAGGACACTTATATCACTTGGGTTTATCCCACTAATTCTTGATGCTTGTGCTAAAGTTTGGGGCTTCAACAGATTTAGTTTTTCTTTCGCTTCAAAGGACAGAGATGCTAAAATCTCAAAATTAAAGTCTTTAGGAATTTTTATGTTTTCTAGACGGGTTAGCTTTTCTGCATTCCTTTTTTCTTTTTCAATGTATCCCGCATATTTTATTTCGATCTCAGCTTGTTCAAAAACTTCGTCTTTAATGCTTTCTTGATCAAGGAACTTTATTACTGAAGGGAAGTTTAGAAGATCAGCTCTTTTTATCCTTGGCCTGGATAAGAGTTTTGCGAATTTATCAGTTTGTTTTACAGCGTCAGAATTGTTTTTTGATAAAACCTCATTAGCAATGTTAAGGTCATAACTTGTTTTTTGAAGGAAAGAGACTAAGGCCTTTCGCTTTTTTTGCTTTTCAACTGATTTCTTTAAGCGATGATTACTGGCTAAACCGATGGCGTGTGAACGGTGGGTTAGACGATCGTCTGCATTATCTTGACGTAACAATGTTCGATATTCTGCGCGCGATGTAAACATTCTATATGGCTCGTCTGTCCCTTTTAGAATTAAATCATCAATTAAAACGCCAATATAAGCCTCTTCTCTTCCAAGAATAAAAGGTGTTTTGTTTTTGGTTTTTAAACTTGCATTAATACCAGCCATTATACCTTGGGCACCTGCTTCCTCGTAACCTGTTGTTCCATTAATTTGACCAGCAAAAAATAAATTTTTGATTCTTTTGGTTTCAAGGCTATGGAAAAGTTGAGTTGGTGGAAAATAATCGTATTCTATTGCATAACCCGGTCTAAAAAACTTAACTTTTTCGAAACCATCAACCTGTTTTAAAGCTTTGTATTGAATTTCATCAGGTAAAGAGGTAGAAAAACCATTAACATACACCTCTACGGTATCCCACCCTTCTGGTTCGACGAAAATTTGATGAGATGACTTCTCGCTAAAGCGATCGATTTTATCTTCTATTGATGGACAATATCTTGGCCCCGTACTCTTTATCGATCCGTTAAACATTGGAGACCTATCAAATCCGGAACGTAAAATATCATGAACTTCTAAGTTTGTATGAGTTATATGACAGCTAAGCTGTTTAGAAAGCGGTTTCGTTACATCTGAAAATGAGAATTTCGAAGGCTTTAGATCTCCTGGTTGTTCTAGCATTTTGGAATAATCTAAAGAACGCCCGTCTACTCTTGGTGGAGTGCCTGTTTTCATTCGCCCGGAGATAAAACCGTTTTGCTCTAAAACTGCGGTTAAACCAGTTGAAGCTTTTTCGCCGGCTCTTCCGCCGCCAAAATTTTTTTCACCTATGTGAATAAGGCCATTTAAAAATGTTCCATTAGTGAGAACGACAGTAGTGCTATAAATTTTGAGACCAAGAGAGGTGACAACTCCTAAAATTTGATCTTTGTCAAAAATTAAGTCTACAATCATGTCTTGATAAAAATCTAGATTTGGTGTTTTCTCCAAAAGAGATCTCCATTCTAATGAAAACAAACTTCGGTCGGACTGAACCCTTGGACTCCACATTGCTGGTCCTTTAGACTGATTGAGCATTTTATACTGAATTGCGCTTCTATCGGAAACAATTCCGCTATATCCTCCTAATGCATCAATTTCACGCACAATTTGTCCCTTTGCTATTCCACCCATAGCTGGATTACATGACATCTGACCTGTTGTTTGGAGATTCATTGTTATCAAGAGAGTGCTAGACCCAAGATTTGCAGCAGCTGCGGCAGCCTCACAACCTGCATGTCCAGCTCCTACAACAATTACGTCATAAGATGAATCAAACATAATCTTTGTGTTTCACGTGGAACATTTGAATAAATTTATTTTCATGACTTCGCATTTGTTTTTTATCTTCAATACTTGCGTCTTTGTAGGACATGCAGTGGAGAACACCATGTGATAAAAGCCTAAGTGTCTCATTTACAGGGCTTTGTTTAAAAATTGATGCTGCGCGATCTATGGCCCAAGATGAAATGAATATTTCTGCTTCAATTTGATTTCCGGCTGTATAATCGAAGGTAATAATGTCTGTATCCGTATTATGTGATAGATGTTTCATATTCATTTCATACAAGAAATCTTTTGAGACAAAATTATATAAGAGCCTTTTAACTTTATAATTATAAGAATCTATAAAACTCTCCAACACAGAAGCTGTGCAGTCGGTGTTTAAAAAGATCGGTTTGTTAGTAAATTGAATAATCTGTTTTTTTTGTAAATATACAGAATTGACTTGGCTCATGAGCAGTTATCAATTAGAAGCCATTATATTTGTTGAAAAAAGATGGCTGAACGCGTTCGTTTTGCACCTAGCCCGACCGGACCCCTTCACATTGGTGGTTTGCGCACGGCTTTGTTCAATTATTTGTACACAAAAAAAAACAATGGTGTATTTATCTTAAGGGTTGAAGATACTGATCAAAAAAGATATATTAAGGATAGTGAAAGCTATATTCAGGAAACATTGGAATGGTGTGGAATACACCCCGATGAAGGACCGAAAAATGGCGGTAAGTTCGGTCCTTACAAGCAAAGTGAAAGAAAGGGTATTTATAAAAAGTATATACAAAAATTAATAGATAGTAAAAAAGCATATTATGCTTTCGACTCATCCGAATATCTTGCAAGTGAGAGAAGAAAGGAGGAACTAAAAGGGCAAAGTTTTAAATATTGTGCTTTAAATAGAATGAACTTCAAAAATAGTCTAACGCTTAGTGAGATAGAAATAAAAGAATGTCTAGAAGATGAATATGTTGTGAGACTAAAAGTTGAAAATGAAGAAAGAATAACTGTATTTGATGAATTACGTGGAAACATAAGTGTTAATACAAATGATGTAGACGATAAAATATTAATGAAAAGTGATGGGATGCCGACTTATCACTTTGCAAATGTGGTAGATGATTATCTAATGAAAATCACATGTGTGATTAGAGGTGAAGAATGGTTGCCATCCCTACCAATCCATCAATTAATATACGATGCATTTGGATGGATATCGCCGAAATTTATTCATCTCCCCTTAATCTTAAAACCTAACGGGAAAGGTAAACTATCAAAAAGAGATGCCGAGAAAGAAGGGTTTCCCGTTTTTCCATTAAAATGGAAAAATAATACTATTGGATTTCGAGAAGAAGGTTTTATAGCAGAAAGTTTGATAAACTATTTAGCATTATTAGGCTGGAATAGTGGCACAAAAGATGAAATATACTCATTAGAAAAACTAATAGAAACGTTTGATATATCTGGAGTTCAAAAGGGTGGAGCTAAGTTTGATTATGAAAAGGCACGATGGGTAAATCTTCAACAAATAAAATTAAAAACGAATAGAGAACTACTTGAAATGAAAAGAGTTTCAGAACAACTATCTTCAATTTCGAATGATAGGCATGAGTCGATTATAAATATTGTTAAAGAGAGACTCTATACTCTTAATGATTTAAGCGGAGAGATTGAATTTATTAAAAAGAGATATCCTTTTGATGAAAAAGTAATAACAAAAATAATTAATAAAGATCCAATAAGGATTCTAAAAAAAACATCTGCAATTGTCTCTAATGAAATTAAATCAATGAATATTAAAAAAACATTATTGGCTTGGGCTGAAGAAAATGAGATATCTATTGGAATAATAATGCAAACTTTTAGAATCGCCCTTATCGGAAAATTAACAGGTCCAGATTTGTTTAAGGTAGTGGATATTTTAGGAAAAGATGTTGTTTTAAAAAGGATAGAAGAAACGATTAACTATATTAACAAAAAATAAAACCTTATGAATTTATTACCCTACATCCTTCTTGCCTTTATATTACTAATATTGTACACAGGGTTTTTTGTGGTAAAACAACAATCTGCAGCTATCGTTGAGCGTTTTGGTCGTTTTCTTTCAATAAGACAATCGGGGCTACATTTTAAAATACCATTTGTTGATAAGATTTCAGGACGAATTAGTCTTCGCATTATGCAATTAGACGTTATCGTGGAAACCAAAACCAAAGATGATGTTTTTGTAAAACTAAAGGTCTCTGTTCAATATAAAGTCGTGCAGGAAAAAGTCTACGACGCTTATTATAAACTAGATTTTCCTCAAGATCAAATAACATCATATGTGTTTGATGTTGTTCGAGCTGTGGTACCAAAAATGAAATTAGATGATGTTTTTGAAAAAAAAGATGAAGTTGCTAATGCGGTAAAAGGTGAGCTAAACGATGCCATGACAAACTATGGCTACGACATCATTAAAGCTCTTGTTACGGACATAGATCCTGATGCTGAGGTGAAGGCTGCAATGAATCGAATTAATGCAGCAGAACGCAAAAAAGTAGCTGCTCAATACGATGGAGACGCAGAACGGATTTTTATCGTTGAGAAAGCAAAAGCTGAGGCAGAAAGCAAAAGATTACAAGGACAGGGTATTGCTGATCAAAGAAGGGAAATTGCACGGGGCCTTGAAGAATCTGTTGACGTATTAAACAATGTTGGAATAAACTCTCAAGAGGCTTCTGCCTTAATTGTAGTAACCCAGCACTATGACACTCTTCAGTCTATTGGAGGAGAAACAAATAGCAATTTAATTTTATTGCCTAACTCTCCTCAAGCTGGAAGTGAAATGCTAAATAACATGGTTGCGTCTTTTACTGCAAGCAATCAAATTGGAGAGGCAATGAAAGAACAAAACTTAAAAACAAAAGAGAAAAAGAAGAAAAAAGATTAACCGTTTTGCTTTGCCCAAGTGTCTCTTAGGCCAACAATTTTATTAAAAATTAGCCCTGCGTTCGAACTGTCAGGATCAACAACGAAATAGCCTAGCCTTTGAAACTGATATTGTTCTCCTGACTTGGCTTTATTTAGTCCAGGCTCAACAAGAGCATTTACGATCTTAAGAGAATCTGGATTAAAATGTGTTTTGAAGTTTACATTCTTATCGTTATCTGGAGAGGGTACTTTAAAAAGACGGTCGTATAAACGAACTTTTGCGGATAGAGAATGGTCCTGTGTGACCCAATGTAAAGTTCCTTTTACCTTACGCTGACTTTCGGCTGTTCCGCTTCCGCTTTTACTTAAAGGGTCGTATGAACAAATAATTTCAATAATATTACCCTCGTTATCTTTCACAACAGTTTCTCCTTTAATAATATATGCGCTCTTAAGACGAACCTCTTTTTCTAGTGTTAATCTAAAAAACTTTCGGTTGGCATTTTCTTTAAAATCGTCGCGTTCAATGTACAAATGCTTTGAAAAGGGGAAACTTCGTGATCCTAACTCTGGTTTTTCCGGATTAATCTCACCCTCTAAAAACTCTACTTTAGCATCAGGATAGTTAGAAATTGTGAGTTTAACTGGATCTAAAACAGCCATAACCCTCGGGGCAGAAATATTTAAGTCTTCTCTAACAGAATGCTCCAAGACAGATGCATCAATTACATTGTCGCGCTTGGCAATACCCGCTACATCGACAAAATTACGGAGAGACCTTGGGGTATATCCTCTTCGGCGAAGGCCGGCTATAGTTGGCATTCTAGGGTCGTCCCAACCATTAACTAGGGCATCATCAACAAGTTCTTTTAGCTTCCGTTTACTTGTTAATGTATAAGATAAATTCATTCTCGCGAACTCTCTTTGTTTTGGGCGAATAAGTTCTTTTATGTTTAAAGAATTCAAAAACCAATCATATAAATTTCGATGAGATTTAAATTCAAGGGTACACAAAGAATGTGAAACTTGCTCAATATAATCTGACTCCCCGTGAGTCCAATCATACATCGGGTAAATACACCAATCTTCTCCTGTCCTGTGATGAGTTTTAAAAAGCACACGGTAGATTACTGGGTCTCTCAACAACATATTCGGTGAGGCCATGTCTATTTTAGCACGTAATACATGCTCTCCTTCTTTAAACTTTCCGGCTTTCATTTCTGCAAAAAGCTGTTTGTTGAGTGTAATTTCCCTTTTTCTGAATGGGCTGTTTGTTCCTGGTGTAGTCGGTGTTCCTTTTTGTTCAGCAATTTGTTCTGAATTTTGAGTATCGACGTAAGCTTTACCCTGTGATATCAGGTCTTGTGCCCATGTATATAGTTGGTCAAAATAATCTGATGCAAAACACTCAGAATCCCACTTATAGCCTAGCCATTGAATGTTTTCCTTAATGGCATCAACATACTGTTGTTCTTCTTTCGTGGGATTAGTATCGTCAAACCTAAGATTAACAGGTGCATTATAGCGTTGACCTAAATTAAAATTTAAACAAATTGCTTTAACGTGCCCAATATGGAGATAACCGTTGGGTTCTGGCGGAAAACGGAAGCGAAGTTGGGACCTTGGAAATCCCTCTGCTAAATCATCTTCAATAATGTGTTCTATAAAGTTTAAGGGACGTTCCATCGGATTTTTATTTGATACAAATATAATGAATGGAAACTATGAATGGAAAGAAGAAAACTGTCTTTATATTTGTATTTATATTATGGGAAAAATTTATTTAAAAAACATTCAGGTTTATGCCTTTCATGGATGCATGGAAGAAGAAAAAAAAATTGGGAGCGACTATTTAGTAAACTTAGTCGTTGATACAGATTTAAAACTGTCCTCTGAAACAGACGACCTTAGTAACACGGTTGACTATGTTTCTTTAAACGGGATTGTAAAAGAAGAAATGAGTGTTCGCTCTAGGCTTTTAGAAAGTGTTGCAAATCGTATTTTAGTTCGCATTTTAAAAGAGCATGGATCAGTGGATGTTGTTGAGATTAAGATTGCCAAAAGAAACCCTCCTATAAATGGAAATGTAGAAGAAGTTGCTGTAAAAATAAAAGAAAAAAGAAGGGAGTAATATTTCAATTAAATAATAGTACTTTTGAGGTATGGCATCGTGGCCGAGTGGCTAGGCAGAGCTCTGCAAAAGCTTCTACAGCGGTTCGAATCCGCTCGATGCCTCTTTATTTTCTATATAAATTTTTCCTCCTAACATCTCGTATGTAATCTGTTTTATTGGATTACCAAATACCCGAAGAACTCCACCTGCTATAACCTTAGCGTCCAAACGGTTTGAAGAACTTACATACGAGTAGCCAGCTGCTATCATTTTGGTATTAACCTGAATAGCTTTAAAGTTTTCTGCCTCACAAATTCCTCCAGTGTTACCCTTAAGGTCAAAAAAGCTTGTTTCTCCTTTAAGATAAGTTAAGCCGCCAGTGCTTACAATAACTTTTGTCCGCTCCGTTATTGCATCTAGCATTATAGTTGCTCCTGTTGTTGCCTCAAGCTCAAGTTGTTTTTGCTTTAAGACTTTATCGGCACTCAGCTTAGAGCCTTGGTGGACTTTTATTTTATTAAGATGATTACTATGATATAAATCTATATAGGTTGATCCTGGTTTTAATGCGCTTAATACAGAGAGTTTTATTTTTAAAATATCTTTATGAAGTGTGACAATAACATTATCAGAGTTCTTTCCGTATATAATAGCTTTATTTATGTTAGATGAGATAAGCCTTACTTCCAGCCCTGAGTAGACTTTTAATCCGAAAAAAGGACCGATTGTAAGTTTTTTTATGTCTTTCTTTTGAGCTGTCAATTCTGTAATCAAAAATAAGAAAACAAGAAAAAGCTTAAAAAATCTAAAAAACATAAAATTATTTTAATTAACTGGAATAAAATCTAAAAAGCGCCTTAAGACATTTACTTTTTTTACTTTTATTTTAATTGTGTCGCCTAACCGATATGCTTTTTTACTTCTTTCTCCTATTAAAGAGTGTTGTTGGGGGTCAAAACGAAAATAATCTCCTTTAATATCAATTACGCGTATCATTCCTTCGCATTTATTCTCAACGAGTTCTATGTACATCCCACGTTCTGTAACCCCCGAAATTACCCCACTGAAATGTTGGCCAACCTTATCTTCCATGAATACCATTTGCATATATTTAATGGAGTCACGCTCTGCCTTTGTAGCAAGTTGTTCTCTTTGTGATGAATGAATACACGTCTCCTCAATTATTTGTTGAGAGACCGATGGCTCACCATCTAAATATTTTTGAAGAAGTCTATGGACCATTACATCTGGGTATCTTCGAATAGGTGAAGTGAAATGTGAATAGTGCGAAAAAGCTAAACCGTAATGACCTATATTTTCAGTTGTATACTCTGCTTTAGACATACACCTTAATGTCAGTGTATCAATTAAGTTTTGTTCTTTTTTTCCTTGTGAAGATTTTAATAAATTATTAATTTCTGTACTTATCTTTTTTCCTGTTGGATTAAATGTATAGCCAAAAGGAGAAATGGTTTGTTTTAAATTAAATAATTTCTGCTCATCCGGATCATCGTGAACCCTATATATAAAGGTTGTTTTTGGTTGTTTTTTTCCGATGTAACCTGCTACTCTTTTATTAGCAAGCAACATAAACTCTTCTATTAATTTATTTGCATCTTTTGAAGTTTTAAAAAAAACAGATTCTGGTTTGTTTTTAGAATCTAAACGGAAATTAACTTCTACTCTATCAAAGGAGATTGCACCATTATTTATTCTTTTTAAACGTAATTTTTTAGCTTGTTTATTAAGTGTTGTTATTGCATTAAAAACAGAAGGATTAACAGTATATTCTTTACCCGATAAAGATGTTTTTTTATCTACTGAAGAAATATTATTTTCAATCATATATTGTACTTCTTCGTAAGAAAATCGTAAATCAGAATTAATGATGGTTTTTCCGTACCATTCATTTGTTACTTCACCTTCTTCATTTAGATTAAAAACAGCAGAAAAGGTAAGTTTATCTTCTTGAGGCCGAAGAGAACATAAACCATTGGATAAAACTTCTGGTAACATAGGAACAACTCTATCAACTAAATAAACTGATGTTGCCCTGTCATAGGCTTCTTTGTCTAATAATGTGTTAGGATGAACATAATGTGAAACATCTGCTATATGAATACCTACTTCATATAATCCATTATTTAAAATTTTAAAAGACAAAGCATCATCAAAATCCTTAGCAGATATAGGATCGATTGTAAAAGTTAAAGTTGATCTAAAATCTTTCCTTTTTTTAATTTCTTTGGAATCGATAGAAACTTTTATTTGATCAGCTGCTTTTTCTATTTCTTTAGGAAATTCGTAAGGCAGACCATAATCGTGTAATATAGCGTGAATTTCAGTTTCTGATTCACCAGGTTTACCCAAGCTTTTTATAATAGTGCCCGAAGGTGAGTCTCTTTTATCCTCCCAGTTTTTAAAAACCGCAACAACTTTTTCTCCATTTTTAAATTCTTTCATTTCATTTCTTTCTATAAACAAATCTGTATACATTCGTCCATTTCTACAGAGAACGAAACCAAAATCTTTTTGTCTATCAAAAACACCTACATATTCTTTATTATTTCTTTTTTTTATATGTTCAACACGTGCTTCTTCTTTATTTTCTTTTTTGATTATACTTACTTCAACTATATCTCCATGTAGAGCTTTATTTAAATGTTTTTTTGAAATAAAAATTTCATCATCATATCCATCAATTTTAACTACACCCTTTCCGGTGGGAATAATTATTAATTCTGCTTCTTTTCGTTCAATTTTAGGTGATATATATATAAAACAACCGTTTTTTAATTTATTAATTTTGTTTTGATTGTTTAGTTTACTAAGTGTATTTATAATAGAACTTCTTGTCTTAGAATCTTTAATATTTAAAAACGAAGCAATTTGACTCTCGTTCATTGTCTTAGCAGGTTTGCTTTTTAATAAAGCAAGTATTTTTGTTTCTATGTTGAGAATATCTTTTTTCTTTTGTGACATAAATTAAAATAGGTTATAACAAATGTACTCTTTTCGTTTTCCAAGGCTTATTAACACCA
>Ga0307998_1001607_pt1 | contig 12126 bp, 7 predicted proteins | sample Davwhametageno37_FD_203147 | JGI IMG/M metagenome (GOLD analysis project Ga0307998, IMG submission 203147) | Marine microbial communities from Davis Island wharf, Antarctic Ocean - #37 | ecosystem: Environmental > Aquatic > Marine > Unclassified | place: Antarctic Ocean: Davis Island wharf...
GGACCAGTTCCAAATGAACCTGTTCCTGCAACATCGGCAGTCCAGTCAGGTGCTGTAGAACCTCTAGAGTTCAACCAACCTTCGGATGTAATATTTGTATTTGAACTAGGGAAAGCTTCAAAAGTTTGAGCAAAAGGAATGCCATATAATGTAGAGATAGATCCTACTGTACTCCATGCGCTGGTATCATTTGGGCCACAAATAGAACGCACAAAATAGTCATATGTAGTTCCTGGTGTTAAACCTGTAATGGAAAAAGGTTTTGTTGAAGTTGTATCAACAGTTCCTATTCCTGCAACAGTTCCTGCTACTCCAAAAGAAACCTCCCATAAAGTTGAGCTGCCACTTTCTGTCCAATCTACATTCGCTGAATTTAGTCCCACCAATGATGGAGTCAAATTAGTAGGGATTGCACATCCAACACATGTGTTAACTTCAACTAAATCAATAGCTAGATCTCCTGTAAAAGAAGAGCCTCTAGTATATAGAAACTCAACATAAATAGTTTGGCCTAAATAAGCGTCTAAGTTCACACCTACATTCGTATACGGATCTAACTCATCTAATTGAATTGCACCTGTCTTTGAGAATAAATTGGTGAAAGGACCAGTTGCAGAAGTACTAACTCCTACATCAATAGTTCCTATAGTTGCTCCATATGCGTGCAGCCAAAAAGATAATTCAACAGCAGTAAGTGCAGCCGTTAAATCTATAGCAGGAGAAACCATAGAAGCAGAAGTAGGTCCACTAGACGCTTCAAAATAAATATAATGCGAACCACTATGAGCAGCTGAAGGACCTGTATTTCCGGAACCTGTAGTGTTAAAATCATATACCCATGAACCATTACCTAGAGCAATATCTCCTGTAAAAGAAGTAGCATTATCAAATTCTTCTGTAAAAATTGATGATAGGGAATTTGCTCCACAACTTAATGTTCTTGGTCCTGTAATTAATGTTGTGAAAGAATTTCCTGCAACCACACTTGAGTCAGTTGTAGAACAAAGAGATTTAACAGCCCACTCGTAACTCGTATTCGAAGTCAAACCTGTAATTGTGAAGTTGGTATCGTTTGAAACTACCGTAGAATTTCTTGCAGTACCCGCAGCATAATTTACTGTATCCCACTCAACTCTGTACGAAGTTGCAGTTCCATTTTCAATCCAAGAAACATCAGCAGAATCTGTTGAAATGTTAGCTGGCTGATTTGCAAAAGGAGCTAAACAAGCAGGAGGCGCTTGAACATCCACCGTGTAGTCTTCAAAAGAAGCATATGATCCGGTGTAGCATGGTGTAGGAATGCCTGAATCTGCACCACCAATTCTCATTCTATGCTGACCAATTGGGGCAGTTCCAGGAACAGAGAATGTTGCATTTAATGTAGTAGGGTTAGAACTGGCAGAAACGCCTGTGTAGACATTCTCCCCAGCATCAGTAAAATCAAAATCATCATTCCAATCTACATAAATTTTTGTGTTATACGTATAACTTGTGCTATATGTAATGTTAATTGCTGCCGTTGTACTTTGAGCAATATTTCCCACAAAGGAGGAATAATCTGCATAGTTTCCCGCTTCTTTACCTGTTGTATTATTTACTGTACCGAAAGAAACATTCGTAATTCCGTTGCCATCTACTGAAGTAGGGGCAGGAATACAATATTGCGCATAAACTGATGAGTTCATACTAAGCAGGCCAAAGATACTTGCTGCTATAAAAAATAATTTTCTTTTCATCATAAGTTATTTAGTTAATTAAGTAGTTAAACCCCTTCCACAGAAAAGAGGCATTCAAACATAGCGTAATTTATTTAATAACCATAATAAATGCTTATGTTAATTATAATTAATATTTATGCCAAGAAATTGTTGTTATCTCTACTTGTAATTCAGTTGGTTGTGTTTTTTTTATTTCAAATAAACTTTAGGATTGTTACTATATTGGCAATAATTGCAGTTGTTTTATGGTACTGCATGCTGACAAGAAGGTAGAGAAAACGCAAAAAAAGCCCCGAAGTAAAATACTTCAGGGTTTTTAGATTAAATATATAGAGCCTTACTGAAGAATCAACTTCTTGTTAATTACATTTTTTCCATCCATAATAGTGATGAAGTAAATACCTTTAGATTTTCCATTCAAATCAAAAGATTTGGAGAAGTCTCCATTGGAACTGTTAATGAATTCAGAAGATATAAATCTGCCATTAATGTCTCTTACAGAAACTTTTACGGTAGAGTTGTTAAATCCATTCGATCTGATTTCAAACAAACCATTTGTTGGGTTTGGAAACAATTCGAATGTAGCAGAAGCAACTTTCGATCTTCTATTCCTACTGTATTTCTACAAATAGTTAAATCCGACCAACGCATTGGGAAAATTTGATATCCACCAGTGAAAGGAGAGGAATTATCAAATTGACCACCAATTCCAAAAAGGCCACAAATATTGTCACTTGGTATAATTGGCATTCCCGAAGCAACTAAGCTATCGTTAACGTCAGTGTCAGATACAATTCTCATTAGAATTGTATCTGTACCGTTAGTTAAATCAATGTTAGAAGATCCCGATCCACTTGTGCTTAATGAAACCCAGTTAGTAGGAATACTCAACCACTTCGACTCGGTAGTTTCATCTAAATCTGATACTACGATTGGAGCAGGAATGGTATTTTTTGATGAAATCAAAGTAATTGTATCCGGGTTAAACTGAGTTAAACCGTTATACTGAGCAACGTCTCCTTCAATGTATAAAGAATCTCCGTCAGTAATCGCAGTATAATGAGGTAGACTGTTAAAGCCAAACATTGTGATTCCTGCTTGACTTCCTGAACGCATGTCAATAAGTGTAAACTCATATCCCGAACCTATTCTGTTAACACCAACTGCAGTTCCCGAAATTGCGCAGTTAACACTTACAGAATCAGCAACACCTGTTCCATTTTCTGTGTTGATTGTACCAAGTGTGTAATATACAAGGGGTGACTGTCTTACTTTAAAATTTCCTATGTGGAAATCATAGTCTTCTGGGTCTAACACCGGACCATCTGTGGCATATATACCAATTATATTACTTGCTCCTGTATTAGCAGCTAAATCAATGATGTAAGGAGCTCCACCTGCAGAAGGTTGATTATTTACTTCCCACACATAAATGCTTGTCCATGAAAGGCTATTATCGGTGCTTATAGCAAATTGAACAGAATCATCAGAACCCATAGTGTTCGAAGAACTGCCGTTCCAAACCGTCACGGCCGCATCAATTACTAACTTATATGTACCGCCATTTAAGTCAATTATTGAAGAAATGATCCATTCAGTTCTGTTATTAAAATATAGGTTTATTTTTGCACCGCCGCTGTTACTAGCTGTGTTTGCAAAACTCCCATATCCCCAATTCCCTGAGCCAAGAGTGGCAGGACCAGTCGTTAAATCACCGGTTGAAGCTTCATCCCAGCATTCTGGCACAAAATTAGTAAATGTTTCAACAAAAGGCGCAGCAAACAGAGTACAAGGTGTTGTAAAAGAGCCGCCAACTAATGAACTTAAATCAGTAGCAGAGCATAAAGCTTGTACATTCCAGTCATAGTTAGAATTACTCATTAATCCTGATATGATTGAAAAAGTATCAGTTACAACACTTGTATTTCTTGCCGTACCTGCTGCGTAACCTGCAGCGTCATACTCAATTCTGTATGAAGTAGCTGTTCCGTTTTCAGTCCAAGAAACTTCAGCTGAAGTAGAGCTTAAACTATTTGTTCCTGCCATAGCTGTTGAAGCTAAACAGGATAAGGCTATAATGTTAACAGAAATCGAATCATTACACAAGTAATCATTTGTTGAACCTATCATATATATCTAGAACACGAGCTCCAGCGGCAGATAAATCTATTGTTTGTGTAAAAAGAAAAGTATCGATGCCAGTCGGTGCAATATTTGTTGGGAAAGTATGACAAACGGGAGTTTCATTGTCAAGATTGGAACACAACTGTAATGTCGTTATACCAGAATTAGCAACTGAAAACTCTGCAGATTCTGTACTTGTGTATTGGCCTGAAGTTGTTGCTGGTTGAATGCGTGCAAAAATAGAAGGGTCATTAAGGTTAGTTCCAATAATAATATTGTCAACTCCAAAGCCTTCTCTTTGAACACTGCCGTCTGAACTCATTGCAAATCTAAATTTAACACTGTCTTCTCCTGCTAGTCCTGTTAAGAGGTGAGCAGCAATTCTTCAACTTGAAGAAGAACAATCCCATCAATTATTAAAACCATCATTGTTCCAGTTTGTCAATCCTGAAGAAGATGTTCCCAATTTGGTCCATGTACCTCCAGCATTAGTTGAGTATTCTACCCAGCCTTCATCACAACAAACTTCCGTATTATAATTGTGGTCAAAACGTAAAATTGGGTCGGTTGTTAATGCCGTAAAATCGAATTCAATAGATTCTAAAAATGAGCTTTCGTTACTGTTGTGGCTTCCAGAAAGATCGGTGATCCATGCACTTGTTCCACAACCGCTACTTGAAGAGATTATCGAACCGGTTGGAACTCCATGAGCCCAAGAACTGCGAGGACCGGTAGTTGTATATCCACCATCGTTGGCTTCAAAGTCCTCCAAATACATGAAGGATGATATTTGTGCACTTAGTTGCCTGCTTGAAGCTACAAACAAAAAAGCACGAGAGTGTTAAGTTTTGTCATAAATAAATATTTAATTAGATAGATAAAAAATTGTTAAGCCCTTAAAAATAAGCAACTATCGAGATTAGATATCTTTTTAGGCTAATTATTAATTTTTGATAAATTAAAACTGAAGAGAGAAATGTTTCTATTTCAACCTAATGGAAACATAAAATATGTTTCTATCTTTATAGTATTAAAAAACTAACCTATGGCGCATCTTTTTCCGTTTACAAAATTACTAGCTATACTATTGTTATCGCTCATTTCCACCCTTGGTTTCGCTCAGAATGATCAGATAAAAGTAAACGGTTATACGGCTCTTCTTGAACAACATGATGAGGCTAGTGGTGCAAATCATGCTAAAATCGCCGAACATGAGGGAGAACACTCAGAGGATCATGAGGGAGGACATAAAACGGATACGGCGCCTTTGTTATTTATTATCTTGGCCATTATAATAGGCGTCGCAACTCGGCATTTTGTAAAGAGAAGTCCTTTCCCTTTTACGGTTCTTTTGCTTATTGTAGGCCTTGTTTTAGGGGTTATAAATCGTTTTGGATTTTTAGGCGAAGTTCATGTTCTTGATTTTACGATAGCATTTACCGCTATTAGTGAATCTATAAATTTTGCAGCTAACATGGATCCACACATGTTATTATTTATTTTTCTACCTATTTTAATTTTCGAGGCGTCCTATGCAATGGATTTGCACACTTTCAAGAAAACTTCAACCAATGCCATTTTATTAGCAGTTCCTGGAATTTTAATGGCACTAAGTTTAACTGCAGCTTTAGCTATGGGATTAAAATATGCAGGAGTAGGTCTTGGAAGTTGGAATTGGCCGCTTGCCTTAATGTTTGGTGCTATTGTTAGTGCAACAGATCCTGTTGCTGTGGTTGCGCTGTTAAAAGATTTAGGAGCTAGTAAAAAATTAGGAACATTAATAGAAGGGGAGTCTTTGCTAAATGACGGAACAGCGATTGTGATTTTTATGGTTTTCTTTTTAGGGATAACCGGCGAAGCAACAGACGGTAGTCCGTTTTTAGAATTTTTTAGAGTCGCCTTCGGTGGGCTTCTTGTAGGGGGCTTATTTGGCTTTATAGTTCTAAGATGGATTAGAAATGTTTTTAATGATGCGCTGGTGGAAACCAGTTTAGTAATTGCAGCAGCATATCTAACATTTTACGTAGCAGAGCATACTTTGCACGTATCTGGAGTGTTGGGTTTAGTGGCACTTGGGTTAATAATAGGTGGCGTAGGTCGCTCAAGAATTAGCCCTCAGGTAGAACATTTTATGCATGAATTTTGGGAGTTAGCGGGGTTTATTGCCAATTGCTTGATTTTTTTAATTGTAGGAATAGTTGTAGCCGAGAGAAGTATTTTTAGCTTAAATGACTTTTTGCTGCTAGGTATATTTTATGTTGGTATTCATATAGTTAGAGCCATTGTTATATTTGTGTTATATCCTTTACTGAACAGAAGTGGCTATGGACTACCGAAAAGTGAAGCAATTATTGTATGGTTTGGCGCTCTAAGAGGTGCTATTGGTTTGGCATTAGCGTTAATAGTAGCTGGTGTAGATGATCAGTTTATCTCAAAAGAGATTAAGGATCAGTTTCTGTTTTTTACTGCAGGAATCGTAACGCTTACATTGCTAATTAATGCATCTACTATTAAGTACATTGTGAGTTACTTAGGTTTGACAAAAGTTACTCCTGCAAAAGCTCAGATGCTCACCAATGCGCGCGAATATTTGCATGAAAGTACCAAGAAGCAAGTAGAACGCTTAAAGACAGATAGGTTCATAAAGAGATCTGATTGGGAGCATGTTGATAAATACTTACCTCGACAAGCAAAAGCTATAGAATCTGAAGGGGTGGCTGCCACAGAAAGTATTGCTGAAATTCGAAAGCGCTTTTTAGAGGCAGAAAAGAGTAGTTATTGGCACCAATTTAGAGACGGATTATTGAGTGCTGAAGCAGTTAAAATACTGAGTGATAATATTAGTCACCTTCTAGATGAGGGAGGTAAAGAAGGATTAGATCAGCGAAAAGATTTAGAAGAAAGTTGGGCAGTGCCTTCAGTGTTAGATAAAATCAAAGGCTATCCTGTTATTGGAAATATGGCCAAGGATTGGTATTTAGAACGAATGAGTTTGAGTTACGATTGTGCTGTAAGTTTTGTAATGGCGCAAGAAGAGGCTTTACGATTACTTGAAAGTATGGCCATTTCAGGAAAAGAAGATAAAAATGCATTAGAAATTATTGAAAATGAGATTAATGGAAATCGAATCGAAGGGCAAACATTTCTAAGAAATCTTAGAAAACACTACCCTGGTGTTTATAAGGCAGTATCTACCACACAAGCTATTCGTACCATGTTAAGTTATGAAAATAAGACCATTGAAAGATTGCAGAAAAGAGGCAGAATTGATAGTGGTGAAGCCTCTAGAATGATGGGTGAGATTGATAAGCGATTTAAATTGCTTCAAAAGCATCCGCCGACTATTGAAAAGGAATCTGTTTTAAAATAAAGGGAATAGAATTACCGCAATATTTTTCGAACGAATGCTACTGTAAAATAGGACATTAAAAAAACTCCAGCCCAGCCCTCAGCTGCAGAAACCCACCTTAGATGTCCAGACGGGAAAAAGTCTCCATAACCAATGGTGAAGAACGTAATCGCACTGTGGTAAAATGCAGTTCCAACGTGGCTCAGCTCTCCTGTGTGTTGCACCGATGGAATTATAGCAGCATCCACAAAGAAAGGCAACACAATGTATAGCAACGAGAAAAATGTTAGTACAATTATCATACTAATGAATACTCGCAATGGAGCCGTAGCAAATAACCCGGCTTTGTCAAAAACGAGCCACTTGAAGAAGTGAAAAAATTCAGCTTTAATTTTATGGAGGCCGCCCAAGTCGCTGCCCTGTTTTAGTTCGGCTGCCATTTCATATCTCTTAAACGCAACATAAGCGCTGTCTTCAGAATTGAACTTACCGTTCTGGTGAAAGCTTTCTTTTAAGATATGAAATTGATTTGCTTTGCTCTCGCAAGAGGAAAGTTTTTGAGATTGAATTAGCTGAAATGCATTATTTTTTTTCCATGAGATAAATAATTTACCCATGTTTTTGATCCCTTCAATTTTTAAGGTTTTAAGGTACATGTCTGTCGTGCCTGCGTGAAAATCTACAACGTCTTTAATGACGGAATCTGAAAGATCAATAAAGGTTCCTTTTTTAACTCTAAAGTCACAATGACCTCCAAGGTTGCAGTCTGTTAAGGATAGTAATTGGAATGTTGAATTTTTGAAACAAAGAAGTCCCTCCTTAAAAACCGTTCCGTCGAAGTACACATCATTGTCACCAAAGTCTACATTTTCGAACTTCTTTTCTCCTGAGCCAAAAAGCGAGGAGCGGAAGCTAATTTTTCCTACTTTGAAGTCAGATTCTGAAAAGTTTATGTTTCCATCTCCAAAGTCAACTCTTTTAAAATCAGTTTTTCCATTACCGAACTCGACTTTTCTGAAATCAATAAATTCCCCTCTAAATTTAGACTTGTCAAATGAAACATCTCCATTATCAAACCTCGCATATTGAAAGCTTACGTGGCTTTCTCCAAAATTTGCTTGACGAAAATTTACATTTCCTTTTCCAAAATTTGTATTCGTGAACATAACATCTGTGCAATTGAATACCGCTCCTGAGAAACGAATATCACCTTCTTCAAATTCAGCAAACTTTAAACTTAGTTCCTCAAGGTTAAATTCTGAGTGATTGAAATTAAGACTGGTGGCACATTTTGTGTAATTAAAATTTACTCTGCCCAAATAAAATGTTGTGTATGCAAAAGAACTAGACTGCCCTCCAAAGTTGGCATAAGAAAAATCTGTTCCGTATTCGCTCTCAAAGAACGAATGGTCTGCTTGAAAAGAAATCAGTTGAACAGGAACTCCATCTGGTAAGTTAAATTGAGTTCTATATTCCTTGAGGGAAAAATCTTTGAAGTAACAGTGTGACAGGTTTATATTACCCTTGTTATAAACCTGCTCATACACCTCATTTAAATTTGGTGCTCCAAGTTTTTTTGTACTTAGTTTAGATTGTCCTTTATATTTTTCAATTATTGCAGTTTGGTCGTAAATGCGACCGTCTTCAGTATAGAAAGTCTCATCGATAATTTTGGTTAGGTAATGTAATGTTCTTGTAGACAAAAGTTAGATTTTTTTATTCGGATGTTAAGATAATAATTAAATGTTATTGTAACAACTACAATTGGGCTTGGTTGAAAGTTACATTTTTTGTTTGGGAACGTTGAATACAAAGCCTACTTCAAAAACATTCTCGATGCTAATTTCTTTGTCAAGTTTTAGGTATTTCCTGATTTTAGAAATGAATACATCTAAACTTCTGCCTAAAAAATAATCGTCCTTTCCCCAAACGGCTATTAATAAATCTTCTCTTTTCAGGACAATATTCTGATTCTGTATAAGGAAATGTAATATTTCGCTTTCTCGTCCAGTAATTCTTTTACAATAGTCATTGCAAATTAGTTGTTGGTTTTTTCTATCAAAAGTATATGTACTTATTGTAACAGTGTCAATTTCGCTAATTATCTCTTTTCTACGTAAAAGAGCTTTTATTTTCCTGACTAACTCATCTTCATCAAACGGTTTTGTTACAAAGTCATCTGCACCAACTTTATACCCTTTTAACTTATCTAATTTTAGTGATTTCGCTGTAATGAAGATAAGTGGCGTTGTCTTGTCTGTTTTGCGAATTTGCTCTGCTAAACTGAAACTATCTTTAATTGGCATCATCACGTCAAAAAGATAGAGCTCATACTTTTGTCTTAAAGTTGCTTGTAGCGCTTCCTCCCCATTTCGCGCTAAGGTTACCTCAAAGCCCTCTACCGCTAAGTATTCTTGCAATAAGTTGCCAAGATTAGGATCGTATTCGGCAAGTAACAATTTGGCGTTATGCTTCTCCATAGGGTAGTGTTAGTTTAAAGCTAGACCCTCTTTGTAGCTCGCTTTTTAATGAAATATTCCCACCTTGGAGTTCCATTATTTTTTTTGCATAGGCCAAACCAATTCCAAAACCTTCACATTCGTGAATGTTACCTTTTTGAACTCTATAATACTTTTCAAATACTTTCATATGATTCGTCTGGTCAATTCCAATGCCATTGTCAGAAATGGAGCAGGTAAATAGGCTGTGGTTGTTATTGGTGGTAATATTTATTTGGGGGGCATTGTGGTTGTACTTAATAGCGTTGCTAATTAAATTACAAAGAGTGTTTAATAGGTGAGTTTGGTCACCTTCAATTATCGAGTTCTGAGCAGTTAATTGTAGTTTAATAAACCCGTCTTTCTCTTTTAACTGGAGGTTCATAATTTTGATGGCTTTTTCAATGGTAAGGTGTAAATCGATTGTTCCAATCTGCAGGGGTATCTCAGCTTTTTCTATTCCTGCCATTTGCAATACCAGTTCTACTTGAATGCTGAGTTTGTTCTTTTCAAATTGGATAATTTCTGTAAACGAAGTAATTTTTGAATCTTCTTGTACGATTGCTTTTTTGTGAATCATTTTTGCAGCAAGCCCAATATTGGTCAATGGGGTTTTAAACTCATGCGTCATGTTGTTTAGAAACTCAGTAGTTCGTTCGGATAATTCTTTTTCTTTTAGCAAGGATTTAAGCGTTAAAAAGAAGAAGATAAATACAACTGCAATTAATCTTAAGGAAGTAAAAAACAGCATTCCCATTTCTGCTAAAATAAATTGTTGTTTAGCTGGAAAAACGAGTTCTAGTTGAATGTGCGCAGGTAAATTACCCTCGATTAATTCTTGATTGAAAACATTGTCTGATTTATAGGTTTCGTCAATAATTAATGGTTTAGGAGCTTGAATTTTGTATGAATAATCCATATCAATTTTATAGAAGTCCATATAGTGATTGAATAGAGAGTCTATTACTTAAAACTGGCTAAGTTCAAGAGGCACTTCACTTTCAAATGTTTCTTCAATTTTTTTACACGTCACTTTGTCTTCACTTGTCGCTTCTAAAGTACAATTTTTGCTTTCTCGTTGAAAAGCTCCTCTTTTAGCTCAGCGCTTTTTACAATCCAATTTACTTGAATTAGAACGACTGCTAAAAGTGCAATAAATGAAATCAGAATAAAAAGATATTTTCGATTCATATGACCTCAAAGATGCAGATTCCATTTTGAAAAAAGGCAAATGTTTGAGTCAATAACGATTCGTTAACAATTTTAAGGCATCTGACTTCTTTAATTTGTGAACAGTTTAAAGGTGTGTCTTTAGTATAAAGGGGGGGGGCGCTCGAAAAGGGTTAAGGAAGTGTGATTTTGCTTTTGTATTACCTTGTAAATATGCGAATTACCTTGAAGGAATTGAACCTTATAGTCCATAGTTTATTTGGATTGTTGCCAATATTTCGGGGGCAAAGGTTCATGCAGAGAAATTAAAGGATGAAAAGTAGCTTCAAAATTTACGTGGACGAATGATTCATAAGGTTGAAGAATTATGTGAAGTAGGAGCGATAAGCGTTGACTGGTCAATTATTTTGGGAATAAAGGAAGTGTTATAACATGTTGTTTTAAGGTTAAAGGCTATGCTATAGCCTAAGACTTTAAGTATTTGTTCGGAGAGTTCCAAACTTATTATTACCAACTTTAAGATTAGAGTTTACGCATTATAAAAAAGTCTTGTTGAACAGGTAGATTCGAGGTTTTTAGATTAATGAACTTAAATTTTGTTAAACTTGGACAAAGAAAGGTATAATAGAGCGGTTTGAATAAGGTGTGGTATTAAGTCTGGTGCGCTTATTAAATTTCAAGCAAAGCGATATGAATCAATCTATTTTAAGCGCAAAAAAAACAAGGAAGAACACACACACAGAAACAACGTTACCAAACTGAGATACATTAAAGCAATTACTTGTAAGAAGTAAATATTTAGTATCTAAAAGTCCCGAAAAATTGATAGTTAAATAAGAAACCAGATCTGAACTTTTGTTTGAAACATATTCTAAAATTAAACATGCTTATAATTTAAGTAAAGGACTGAAAGTAATTTATAACTCTTCAATTGAAAAGGGAGTAGCGATGACAAAATTAGCAAAGTAGTATAACTTTGTTGAAAATTTAGACTTTAAGTGCCTTAGGACTATTATGAATACTATTTCTATTAATTATGACTTAATACTTAACTATTTCGACGACAGAAGTACCAATGCAGCAGCAGTGTCTTTTTTTAAAAAAAAAAGCATTTAGGTCAAGATTTAGAGGAGTTAAAAACGTGAAATTTTTTCTTTTTAGATTAACTAATATTTATGCATAAACACAACAATTAGTCATGATCCAAACTCAAGCGCTGTTAAATTAAAAATGCTTGACGTAACGTCAAGCATTTTTAGTTTAATGT
>Ga0307998_1001611_pt1 | contig 12114 bp, 14 predicted proteins | sample Davwhametageno37_FD_203147 | JGI IMG/M metagenome (GOLD analysis project Ga0307998, IMG submission 203147) | Marine microbial communities from Davis Island wharf, Antarctic Ocean - #37 | ecosystem: Environmental > Aquatic > Marine > Unclassified | place: Antarctic Ocean: Davis Island wharf...
GCGCTATCTGTTGGATGGTACGGCACTTCAGGTTCAGGGGTAGCAGAACATCCGCCTATAAAAATAGCTATAAAAACTACAGGTAATAATTGCTTCATCTTATTTCCTCCTAATAAAATTTAGATCATTATTTACGAATTTCAAAGCGTACTTAAGAATACGATAGTTCGTTTCCTTACTATTACTGTGACAAGTTTATAACAAACTGTCAACCAGCTTATTCAAGCCCCCGTAGTAAGCCTCCAGATAAATTAAATCCCGACTCTTTAGATTTATTGAAAAGACGAGTAGCTTTCGATTTTTCTTTTGGTACGATATAGCCAAAATGATATAAAAGCCCTAAACCTAATAGTCCTTCTGGATGGTTATTACCAGCTGCTTGTTTTAACCAGGTATAAGCCTCTGGCTTTTGAATTCCTAAGTTATTTACATAATAAATCCACATGCAAAACTGAGTAGTTACGTCACCTGTATTTCCATTGTTACGGAGCTCTTTTTTCTTAATATCAGATAGTTCACGTGTTTGCGATATATACCTACACTGCGAGGATAATATGGTTTTGTAATTAGCTAGCTCAGGCTTACTTTTATTTAAGGAGTCTAATAGTAAAATACTTTTGAGATGTCCTTGTATCGAAGCTATTAATAAATAATCAAGGCCACTATTATTATTATTACCTAGAAGCTCACGCCCCAACAAATACTGGGCATGTGGCTTACCATCTGCAGCGTCCTTAATTAATTCATCAGCAAAAAGAGATGTAGGAATTAAAAGAAATGTAATGCTTATAAAAGCTTTATAAAGTCTCGATATGATCATAAAGTTATTACTTCTGGACATTTAAAGTAGATTAGATTAGATTGGAGTGATGAATATTAACTTAAAAAGCATTTTGCTCATTAAAGTATTAATTCTTAGCACCCTTTTATTTTTATCACTATTTTCTAGGGCTGAAGCAAACCCTGAGCTCTGGCCATACATTCATGAAAGAATGTTTAAAAACAAAGAAATTATTAAAGCTGATTTTATCAGAATTTCTGGCCCTAAAAGAGCTTCAAGTGGAGCACAAGTTCCAGTCAATATTAAATTAGCCGCCAAAGAAGGCGTTGTGATGAAACAGATATTTTTAATAATCGATGGCAATCCAGTTCAGCATGCAGCCACTTACCAATTAACAAAAACAACACAATCGCTTGATTTATCCACGAGAATTAGAATGGAAACAGATTCCTTTGTAAGAGTTGTGGGTGAGTCTACCGACGGAAAGTTATATATGAACCAAGTTGCAATCAGAGCTTCCGGTGGATGTAGTGGTTATATGGATTCAGCGGACCCACAACATACAGCAGATTTAGGCAAAATACTTCTTAAGGCAACAAAAGATCGCTATGTTACAACTCGAATTAAACATCCTAACTTTACTGGGCTAATGAAAGATTCAATCAACGGTTGGTATGTCCCAGAATGGTACGTTAATGATGTTGCCTTTAGTTTTAATGGAGAAAAAATTCTAATTGTGAAAAGTGGGATTAGCATAAGCCAAGACCCATATATTAAATTTAATTTCCCAGCAAAGAAGTCCGGTAAATTGTCAGTTCTAGCAACTGACTCAAAAGGTGAGACCTTCACTTTAGAGAAAATAGTATTTAAGATTTAAGATTAACGCTTTAAATTTAGGTATGACCGAATCTCATAATAAAAGTCTTTAATGGCAGGTAAACAGCCAATCAAAATAAATATAATAAAAATATTTAGTGTCTCAAGCAGCGACTGATAGTAGCTATTAACTAGTAAATTCAACTCAATAATCTTCGCTTGATTGGCATTTAATCTTTCCGGAGAAAGGCTTAAAATATCATCAATGTCGCAACGCCTCGAAGATTCCGAACACAAACTAATCTGACGACCTAACTCTTCAGTAAAAATTTGATGGGAAAAAAATTCATTTATCCATAAAAAAATTGCTAAAAAGAAACCTATAATAAAAAATAACCAAAAAAACTGTCTGCTTGATTTTTTTATAACCAACATAATTCCTTTTACGTTAAGATAAATTTAATGCCTGCAATAACCAATACTACACCTAATGATTTTTTTACGCCCTCTTCCATTAAATATTTAATTCCTAATTGAGTTCCAATAAAGACACCAAATATAACTGCTGCTGAATATAAGTAAATTTCTTGGGGTAGAAATTTAACTAAGGAAATATTACCTAATAACCCTGCAATAGAATTAAATAAGATAAATAAAGCCGCTGTTCCCGATGCCCCTTTTACGCTAGTCCATCTAAGAAATACAATCAATGGAGATAAGAATATTCCCCCTCCTGTTCCAGTTAATCCAGAAATAAAACCAATTAACGATCCTGCAAAAAATCCAACCAATGGATTAACCTTATTTTTAATGGCTCCAGAATAACGAAATATATTAAAAATAAATTGCAAACCCCCAACAATGAGAATTAAGCCTACCAGAGGTCGGTAAATGGTTGTTGGGAGATCAATATACCCACCTATAAATGCAGCCGGGATTGACCCTAAAGCCACAGGTAAGAATACTTTAATATTAAATAATTTATATCTAATAAAGCGATAGCTACATACAGAAGATACAATAATATTTAAAATTAACCCAATGGGCTTAATAGACGATATTGGTGACCCCATAAGCGCCATAATTGCTATATAAGACGATGCACCTCCATGACCAACTGAAGAATAAAGAACCGCCCCCAGAAAAATAAAAAAAGCAGTGAGGTAGTCGCTTATTAAAAATTCCATCTCTAATAACAGGTTATTTTACGCAATCTCTTAAAACTTTAGGGTTGCTAATCTTAAAATTTCCAACGCTCTTTGAGTTATCTAGCAGGTAGTGAAAGTAAACCTTGAATTTTCCGTACTTAACAATATCAGAAAATAAACCCTCTGGAATTAGTTCGTTTCTTCTCATTGTTCTCTGGTCTGTGTTTGTTATAAATTTATTTTTTTTTGTCTTAATTGCTAACGTATCAAACCAATTCCATACAGATAATGAATAAAACGGTATTTTTAAATTCTTACGGCCAACAAGGTTTGATTTAAAGTGTTTATTGAGATCAAATACATGCTTTCCACCACTATAGAGGAGAACTTCATAGTATTTCTTTTGCTCTCTTTCGTCGTAACTCTTCCTGCATTTTGCTTCTAGCATAAGATAGGAGTCATCAATTGGAGAGAAAGAATTACCTAAAGTAAACTCGGTATAACTTAATTCTCTAGCTTGGCTTGTGACAGAAAAAGAAAAAATAATAAGAATAATGAATTTATGCATAATAAGCTCCTAATTAAAAAATTTCATTTGAACCCAAAAATCGCCAACGCTTAGTTGGAATATCACCAAGCCTAACATTTCCTATTCTTACGCGTTTTAATGCCACAACTTTAACCCCAACTAATTCACACATTTTTCTTATTTGCCTGTTACGCCCCTCAATCAATGTAAAACTCAATTGAGCTTCATTTTGCCAAAAAACTTTTGCGGGCTTTAACTTGTACCCCTCAAGAGTAAGGCCATGATTAAGTAAGTCCATGGCGCTATTATCTAGCGTCCCATCAATGCGAACTAAATACTCTTTTTCAATTATTGCGTTCTCACCAATTATTTGTTTGGCAATACGGCCATCTTGAGTAAGGACAAGTAAGCCAGATGAATCAATGTCAAGCCGACCTGCTGGGGCAAGCCCTGTTGTGTTGAATCTAGGGCTTTGTCCTCCATCAGTATTAATATAAAAATTATCTGGGATTACAAGGCTTGATGCAGGGATGAACTCTTTATCATCATCTAAATGAGAAATGTAGCCTACGGGCTTATTTAATATGACGGTTGCTTTGGATGATTGAATAATGGTAGCTTTTTTCATAAGCTCAACTTTTTGACTTCGATAAGCACGAGTTCCCAACTCACTTATAACTTCGTCATCTAATAAAACCAAGCCTTGTTCAATATATTTATCAGCCTCCCTTCTAGAACATAAGCCTAGCTCAGAGAGTATCTTTGATATTCTTACCTGCTCCTCAGTTTCGCTCATTATGGATCAGTTACTCAGGGCTTGGATCAAATAAGGGTCTATATTATCTTGGCTCAAAAGCCACCTTTTATAGTCATTTGGAACATCTGCAATGGGTAAGCCTTTGTGCTTTCCGAATGTCATAATGCTCGGAATTCTAGCCTCCTCACTTAAGCTCCATAAACTCTCCATACTTTTAACATTTAGAGATTTGCAAATTTCACTGAGAATCTTAGCGCAGATATTTACATCAGCCTCTGCTGAATGTGCGTTCTTTAAAATCTGCTTGGCATTTTCTCTATCGAGATAATACAAAAGAGCACTCTGAGAATATGCATCAATGTTAGGCCATAACTTTCTAGCCAGAGCCAGCGTACAGATTCTTTTAATGTTAGGGCATCCAACAACTGTCCAGTCATAATCAATATTATGACCAATAATGTACTCAACTCCCTCTGGGAGCTTAAATTGACCCGCGGGAGAACAATCCACCAATTCCTCATCAAGAATATGATGCACTGCAAGTGCACCTAACTCGATTGGTTTTTCTGGCTTGTATCTCTGGCAAAAATGTTCAGCAGTTATTAGTGGGTCGACCTGCACAACAGAAAGCCATGCCGCTTCTATTAAGATGGGGTCGTTTTTCCCTGTAGTTTCTGTATCAAAGATCACCGCTTCCATAATATCTTTCCTAATTTAGAGTAGTTGTGTGTTGTGTGTGATTAAGTTAATTGGTCGGGGCGGTGAGATTCGAACTCACGACCCCTTGCACCCCATGCAAGTACGCTACCAGGCTGCGCTACGCCCCGAAAAAATTAAATCAATCACTTTAAAACTTTCAATATCTCTTGTAACTGACTTCTAAAGTTACTAAGATTTTCAAAGGGCTTAGGTACTGAATCATCTAATGTTAAGGGAAGCTCAGCCTGGGCTTTCTGAATCGCTTCTTGTGATGTTGCCTCTTTTAAAAACTGACGGTCTGTGAGCTTTGATTTAGCTCCTTGAATTGTAAAGCCTTCAAAATAAAGCAGCTCTCTTATTTTTCGGACTAACAAAACATCTTCCTGCTGGTAATATCGTCTATTTCCCCTTCGGGTAGATGGTTTTAATTGGGGAAACTCTTGCTCCCAATACCTCAAAACATGAGGCTTCAGGTCGCACAAAACACTCACCTCACCAATAGCAAAATACCTTTTGGTTGGGATAGGAGGTAATACTTTTTTATGCTTGCTTTCCAGCTGTGCTCTCTTCTACGCTAGTTTTTAATTTTTGACTTGAATGAAAGGTTACAACACGACGTGCTTTAATTGGGATTTCTTCGCCTGTTTTTGGGTTTCGGCCAGGTCTCTCAGATTTTTTTCGCAATTCGAAATTTCCAAAGCCAGAAAGTTTAACGCTTTCTCCTTTTTCTAGCGACAGACGGATTTCTTCAAAAAAAGCTTCAACCATCTCTTTGGCTTCACTTTTATTTAAACCAACTTTATCAAAAAGAAATCCTGCTAATTCAGCTTTTGTTAGTGTCATTATTAAAAATCTCTAAAGCTATTTATCGTAATTTTGCAGAAAATTTATTTTTTAGTATCGCCAAAATACTTTCAACTATTTTGTTAACATCTTGATCTGCAAGAGTTTTATAAGTATCTTGCATAAGTATCAGGAATGCAACACTTTTTTTTCCTTCATCTACACCATCCCCTTCATATATGTCAAAAGGATAAAAATCTACTACTCGTGGGATAGCCTCATTTTTAATGGCGCTTACAAGATCTCCAATTGAAGTATCTTTATTAATGACTACAGCAATGTCTTTTCTTACTGGATTAAATTTACTTGGAATATCAATTTTTTTTATATTCTTGTGGGTTAAAGACTCTAATGTAAATTCAAAAAGGTAAGTGTTACCTATTAGTTCGTAGTGTTGCTGCCATGCTGGATGAATGCGTCCTAACCAACCAACCATGTTTTTATTTTGATATAGCGCTGCTGTTTGACCAGGATGTAATGCTTTAGGTATAGTATTCCCTGGAGATCTAAACTCTAAACTGTTTATTGATATTCCTTCTAAATCACCTTTGACATCAAAGTAGTTTGTTTGTCTCTTTTTTTCACTCCATTGCTCATATAGGTTATCTCCATAAACTAAACCAGAAACCATCATCTTTTCTTCAAATTCTAGTTCGCTCTTTTTATATACTGAAGCAATTTCAAATAACCTAACTTGTGACTGACCTCTATTAATATTATAATTTAAAGTGTCTAAGTGACTTCCCCATATTTTTGAACGCATCACATTCATTTGTGAAGCTATTGGATTTTGTAATTCAATATAATTAAGATTCTCATGTAACTTTTCTTCAACTTCTTTATCAATAAAGCTATAAGTAATAATCTCATCATAACCATAATCAGAGAATGTTTTTTTAATTGAGTATGTTGATCTCTCTTTACCATTAGAGCGAAGCATATTTGACTCTATAATTGGTGGTACCGCTGGTATATTATCGTAACCATAAAGCCGAATGACTTCTTCGATTAAATCTTCTTCGATTGAAATATCAAATCGATAACTAGGTGGCTTAACAATGAAATCATTACCATTTTTCTCCACATCAAAATGTAATGCGTTTAATATTTTTTGGACATCAGAGGCTGGCACGGAAACCCCTAAAATGTCAGATACCCTCTTAGATCTTATAGTGATAGATTCTCTCTGTGGGAGCTTAGAAGTAATATCAATTACTTCTGAACACTCTCCCCCACAATATTTAAGAATTAACTCTGAAGCTCGATTTAACACATTAAGAGTATTACCAAAATCAACCCCCCTCTCAAATCGGTGGGATGAATCAGTGCTTAAACCAAATGACCGAGCTCGACCAGCAATATTTGATGGATCAAAGTATGCACATTCAAGAAAGACACTTGAAGTATGTTGACTTACTGAAGATAATTCACCACCCATAATACCAGCCAAGGCTAATGGCTGTTTATCATCTGCAATAATTAACTCATTACCTATAAATTCAATTGTCTGATCATTTAGTAATTTTAACGACTCCTTTGCTTTTGCCTTCCTAACCAAAATAGATCCATTTAACTTTTTATTATCAAATGCATGAAGTGGCTGACCCATTTCAAATAAAACAAAGTTTGTAATATCAACTACTGGGTTAACAGATTTAAGTCCTAGGCTCTCTAAGCGACTTATTATGATATCTGGAAGTTTCTTTGTATTATCTAATCCTCTTATTTCTCGCCCACAATAGCGAGGGCATGAGGTAGCATCCTCAACCATAACAATTTGTTCTGATTTAAAACTTGATTCAATCTGATTAATAACTTCAGCTTTAAGAGGTATTTGAGTTAGGGCTGAAATCTCTCGGGCTACCCCCATAATACTTAAGCAGTCAGCTCGATTTGGGGTTAATGATAATAAATAAATAGTGTCATTTAATGAGAGTGAATTTTTAATTGTCTCACCCACTTTACTGTTATCACTTAGCTCATGCAAGCCATCAGATTCCTGACTAAGCCCTATTTCTTTTGCTGAACAAAGCATACCATGAGATTCTACCCCTCTCAATTTAGCTTTTTTTATATCAAATCCAGGTAATTTTGTACCCACCATCGCACAAGGAACTTTAATTCCCAATCTAGCATTTGGTGCCCCACAAACTATTTGTAATGCTTCTTTTTTTCCAACATTAACCTGGCATATATTTAATCGATCTGCATCTGGGTGCTTTTCAATACCAACAATTTCACCTACGATAATTAAATCTGAAAGATCTGAAAAATTCTGAATATCTTCTACTTCAAGACCTGCCATAGTCAAAACTCGATCTAAATCAATTGAATCGATTGATTGATCAAAATAATCTTGAAGCCATAATTTAGATACTTGCATTATTAAATCTCAAATTGCTTTAAAAAACGAATGTCATTGGTGAAAAAGGGCCTAAGATCGCTAACTCCATATTTAATCATGGTTAATCGCTCAATCCCCAAACCAAACGCAAACCCTTGAAATTTCTCTGAATCAATATTTACCTGACCTAGTACACTTGGATGAATCATTCCACAACCACCAATTTCCAACCACCCATCTTTCCATGACATATCAATCTCGGCAGATGGTTCAGTAAATGGAAAAAACGAGGGTCTAAATCTTACAGAGATACTCTCGTCCTCAAAAAATTTCTGTAAGAAATCCTGAACTACTCCCTTAAGATTTGCAAAGCTAACTCGCTCATCCACCCAAAGACCTTCTACTTGATGAAACATGGGAGAATGTGTTGCATCAGAATCCACACGATATACACGACCAGGAGATATAATTCTCAATGGTGGAGTGTTATTTTTTAGATAGCGAACCTGAACAGGTGAAGTATGCGTTCTAAGCACATGTGTTGTATTAATATAGAAAGTGTCATGCATCGCTCTTGCTGGATGTTCCTCAGGTATATTAAGTGCTGTAAAATTGTGATAATCATCTTCTATTTCAGGCCCTGTAGCAACATCAAAACCAATCGAGTGAAATAAATTTTGAATGTGATTCATTGAGATAGTAATGGGATGTAATGAGCCTTGAGTTTGTTTTTTTCCAGGAAGTGTAACGTCAATAGTTTCGTTCTTTAGCTGAAAAAGTAACTCTTCATCTTGAATTAATTTTTTTCTATTTAATAATGCTTCCTCTATAGATTGCTTAATTTCATTAATGAATGCGCCCACCTTAGGCTTTTCTTTATTGGGTAGTAGGGATAAACCCTTCATCGCATCTGTCAAAGGTCCAGACTTACCAAGGTACTTAGCTTTTGTGTGATCGAGATCTGATAGAGATTTACATTTAGAAAAATCGAGCTCAGCTTCTTTTATTAATTTTTTGAGATCTTCCATAGGTACATTCTAATAAAAAAGGAGGCTCAAAGCCTCCTTTTTTTTGGATAGTTTATTTTATACAGTTCCAAGGCTTGTTTTTGCTAACTCAACAAATTTTGCAAATGCTGGTTTATCAAACACCGCCATATCTGCTAATACTTTTCTGTCGACTTCAACAGAAGCTTTTTTTAATCCATTCATGAAGCGACTATATGTTAATCCAAACTCTCTTGAGCCGGCATTAATTCTCGCAATCCAAAGCACTCTAAAGACACGCTTCTTTTGTCTGCGGTCACGGTAAGCATATTGTCCCGCTTTCATTACTGCCTCTTTGGCAACACGATAGACGTTTTTTCTTCTACCTCTAAATCCTTTAGCGGCTAATAATACTTTTTTATGTTTTGCTCTGGCTGTAACACCACGTTTTACTCTAGGCATCTCTATCTCCCTTTATTGTGTTGGCATCATCGCCCGAACGCGCTTTGCGTCGGACGATGAAATAATTTCAGTACCACGAAGATGTCTTTTTTGTTTTGTTGTCTTCTTGGTTAAAATATGTTGAAGATGAGATTTTGTACGCTTGATGGCGCCGCTCCCAAGAAATTTAAAGCGCTTCTTTGCACCGCTCTTAGTTTTCATTTTTGGCATTTTTTTCTCCTAAAAAAATTCTTAATTAGTGCTTCGGCATGCCTTTATGGCCTTATCACTTTTATTTTAAGTTAACTACTCTTTTAATGCTTCTTTTGACTCATCAGCAACCTCGGAAGAATTTTCATCTTGGTCCTTAGGTTTTGGTTTTGGTTTTGGTTTTTTATTTGGTGCTAAAACCATTACCATTTGTCGCCCTTCCATCTTTGGGAATTGTTCAACCACCCCAATATCTTCAAGATCAGCTTGCACTTTTTTCAGCATTGCCATGCCTAACTCTTGGTGCGCTATCTCTCTACCTCTAAATCTTAGTGTTACCTTTGTTTTATCGCCATCACCTAAAAACTTTATTAAATTTCTAAGTTTTATGTTGTAGTCATTGTCATCAGTGCCAGGTCTAAACTTTATTTCTTTAACTTGAACATTTTTTTGTTTAGTCTTCGCTTCATGCATTTTTTTACTTTGTGCATACTTGAACTTTCCATAGTCCATTAAGCGACAAACTGGGGGAGTAGCTTTTGGTGCTATTTCCACTAAATCAGTTTCAAGTTCATCAGCTTTTGCCATAGCTTCTGATAAAGAAACTATGCCTAAAGGCTCAGCCTCTAAACCAACTAGACGAATTTCCTGCGCTTTTATGTCGCTATTAATTCGTACGTCTTTATCTAAAGCTATAGTAGATCCCCTATTTTATAAAAAATTAACCAAATGACCTCGAGATTTATATTCTCGCGTCAATGTCTTTTTTAAGATGTGCAATAAAGCCATCAATTGACATAGAACCAAGGTCTTCACCTTTTTGGGTTCGCACGGTAACTTGTTTTTTTTCCACTTCACGATCCCCCAATACAACAAGGTAAGGAATTCGCTGAATGCTGTGTTCGCGTATTTTATAGGTAATCTTCTCATTTCTCAAGTCTGATTCACATCTAATACCATTTTTTTTAAGGATTTCAATTATATCTTTTGTGTACTCTGTTTGTGAGTCAGCAATATTTAACGCGACAACCTGAATAGGCGCTAACCACAATGGCATTAATCCAGCATAATGCTCAATCAAAATACCAATAAATCTCTCCATAGACCCCACAATTGCTCTGTGAAGCATTACAGGTCTTTTGCGACTATTGTCCTCTGCAATATACTCAGCACCCAATCTTTCTGGTAAATTAAAATCTAACTGAATGGTTCCACATTGCCACAAACGACCCAAGCTATCTTTTAAAGTATATTCAATTTTTGGACCATAAAAGGCTCCCTCACCGGCCTGAATTTCATAATCTAAGCCTGTTTCTTTTAAAGCTAATTCTAATGATTTCTCCGCCTTATCCCAAGTCTCATCTGATCCTATTCTTTTTTCTGGGCGAGTAGATAAAATAACTAAAATATCTTTAAAACCGAAGTCTTCGTATGATTTGTACAACATGTCATTAAAGTCTTTAACTTCTTGTTTTATTTGATCTTCAGTACAAAAAATATGTGCATCATCTTGCGTAAAACCTCTGACCCTCATTAAGCCATGGAGAGCTCCAGATGGCTCATTTCTATGGCAAGAACCAAATTCCGCTAATCTAAAAGGTAAGTCTCTATAACTATGAAGATTTTTATTGAATACTTGAACATGACCCGGGCAATTCATTGGTTTAACTGCATACTCTCTATTTTCCGAGGATGTGGTAAACATATTTTCTTGGTAAGTTTCCCAATGACCAGATTTTTCCCAAAGATTTTTATCTAAAACTGTTGGAGTTTTAATTTCTTGATACCCGTAATCCTGAAACATTTGACGCATATATTTCTCAACCTCCAACCAAATTGCCCATCCTTTTGGATGCCAAAAAACCATTCCTGGGGCATCATCTTGTAAATGAAATAAATCGAGCTGCTTACCTAATTTTCTATGATCACGCTTTTCTGCCTCTTCTAATTCAGCTAAATATAATTTAAGGTCCTCTTTATTAAACCAAGCAGTACCGTAGATTCTTTGTAACATTTCATTTTTTGAATCTCCTTCCCAGTATGCTCCTGCAACTTTCATTAACTTAAATACTTTTAGCTTTCCAGCTGAAGAAACATAAGGTCCTTTTGATATGTCGATAAATTTATCTAGTCCATACAATGATATTTCCTCACCATCTTTTTTTAATTCAATTTCTTTTACTTTATATCCTTCGTCTAGAGCATTAAATAGTTTGAATGCCTGGCTCTTTAATAAAACTTTTTTTGAAATAAGAGTGTCTTTTTTTGATATTTCATACATTTTTTTTTCAATTAAGTTTAAATCTTCTGGTGTAAATGGTCTTTTATAAGAAAAATCATAATAAAAACCATTATTAATATTTATGCCAGCAGCTAATTTAGCTTCAGGGAAAATTTCCTTAACTGCTACAGCAAGTAAATAATTGGTAGAATTTCTTAGTATCTCTATACCTTCCGAGTTTTTTGAAGTGATTATTGCTAGGTCAGAATCATTAATTATTTCATAGCTAAGATCAACTAAATGATTATCAATCTTGCCTGCAAGTGCTGCGCGAGCAAG
>Ga0307998_1001614_pt1 | contig 12085 bp, 11 predicted proteins | sample Davwhametageno37_FD_203147 | JGI IMG/M metagenome (GOLD analysis project Ga0307998, IMG submission 203147) | Marine microbial communities from Davis Island wharf, Antarctic Ocean - #37 | ecosystem: Environmental > Aquatic > Marine > Unclassified | place: Antarctic Ocean: Davis Island wharf...
CTTGATAAGTTTGTACTTGTGATTGGTACTCCTTAGTTAAAGCGGCTAATTTAGTTTCTAAGTCTTGTGCAGTTCTCTTAATATTTTCCTCAACTGCAGCTCTTTCCGGCATAGCCAATAAAAGTTCATTAGAGTTAATGTGCCCAAGTTTCTGACCGAAAGCAGCAGTACTTAAAATAGTTGCTGCTACCAAAATTATGTTCTTAATCTTTTTCATAGTTGTTCGTTTTTGTTTGTTGTTTTAATTTTTAGTTTATCTTGAATCTCCACTTGGTTTAATTCCCATTCTGCGCAGCACATCATCACTCTTATCGTATTTAGGGTTAGAGTAAACCATAGTCGCTGCACTTGCTTTGTCAAATATAACAGAGTACTTCCCAACATTAGCTGTTTCTTGAACTGCTTTGTAAATTTTTTCTTGTATTGGCTTTATTAACTCTTTTCTTTTTTTAAATAACTCACCGTCAACCCCAAATTTCTTTTTTTGAAATTCTCTTGCCTCTTGTTCTTTTATAATAATTTCCTCTTGCCTTTTATTTTTCATGCTTTCGGTCAATAGTATTTCTTCCGATTGCAAATCTGTATACATTTTATCAATTGCTTGATATCTCTTCTCTGCCTGTTTTTGCCATTGATCAGAAAGGGCATCAAGCTGTTTCTGAGCTTCTGTATATTCAGGAATCTTTTCCAAAATATACTCAGTATCTATGTAGGCAAACTTTTGCGCTTGGGTAGCAATAGACAAAAAGAGTACCAAACTTAAAAAAAATGTTTTCTTCATTGTAATTCAGTGTATTAAAATTACCATCCGCCAATATTTCCGCCAATAGAAAAGTGAAACTCTGTTTTACTATTTGGATCTACTCTACCCGGAACATCGTCGAAACGGTAAGCCCAATCCAGCCCAAGTAAACCAAAGAAAGGCATAAATATTCGAACACCAACACCTGCTGCTCTTCTTACTTCAAAGGGATTAAATTCTTCTAGCATAAGCCAGGAATTCCCAGCTTCAGCAAATACTAAACCAAAAATTGTTGCACTTGGATTCAAAGTAAACGGATATCTCACTTCCATGGTATATTTAGAAACTACTGTTGCTCCAGTTTCAGGAGATAATGTTCGGTCGTCATAGCCTCGTTGCGCTATAATCTCACTACCATCAAGATTAAACCCACTCAGTCCGTCTCCGCCTAAATAGAAACGCTCAAAAGGAGACTGGCCTAATCTGTCATTATATTCTCCTAAGTAGCCAAAACCAACCTTGGTATTTAAAACCAGTTTTCTCTCATTACCTGCCAATGGAGTAAACCAAGATGAATTAAACTTCCATTTGTGAAACTCAATAAATTTGTACCGTTCTTGATTATCTAATTCTGCATAGTCATTTTTACCATCAAATAAAGAATAAGGTGGCGTTACCTGAATAGAGAGGGTTGTTTGAGAACCCCTAGTGGTATAAATTGGAGCATCAATAGAATTTCTTGATAAATTAGTTTTGAAACTTAAATTATGGGCAAATCCTGATCTAAAAATAAAGTTCCCCCAATTCTCTAAATCATAATACTGGTAGCTAATTTCATTGTAGAGTGTGAAAAAATCATCAGGCCATTGCAGCCTTTGGCCTAATCCAATAGATGCTCCCCAAATACCAAGTGCTTGTCTATTAGGGTTTGTAATATCCTGACCGTTCGAGCTTATTGTTTGAGGTGCTCCATTCGTTTGTCTAGAAAAATAACCTGTTACATTCAAACTATTTGGTTTCTTGCCTCCTAACCACGGTTCTGTGAACGATATATTGTAGGATTGAAAAAATTCGCCATTCGTTTGTGCACGAACACTTAAACGTTGTCCATCTCCTGCAGGTAAGGGTTTCCAGGAGTCTTTTTTAAACATGTTTTTAGCGCTAAAGTTATTGAACGTAACACCTAAACTACCAACAATCCTACCACCACCCCAGCCACCCGATAGCTCAATTTGATCAGAAGGTTGTTCCTCTACAGTATATTCAATGTCTACAGTTCCACTTTCTTGATCAGGAATTGGATTAATTCCCATTTTTTCTTGATTAAAATAACCCAATTGCATGAGTTCTCTTTGAGATCGAATGATGTCTGCTCGACTAAATAAATCACCTGGATTAGTTCTTAACTCTCTCCGAATGACATGATCGTTTGTTTTGGTGTTACCAATAATCCGTACTTCGTTAATTCTTGCTTGTTGGCCTTCTCTTAAACGAATTTCAAAATCGATAGTATCTCCTCTAACCTGCGTTTCAACTACATTTGGTTGAAAAAATAAATAACCGTCATCAAGGTATAAAGAACTAATATCTCTGCCATTTTGGTCTTGATAAATACGCTGGTCAAATAATTCTTGATTAAATAAATCTCCTCGTTTGATTCCTAAAATCCGATCCAGGTCAGAGTTTGAATACTTTGTATTTCCAATCCATTTTAAATCACCGAAATAATATTGCTTGCCTTCGGAGAATATCATCTCCATCATTATTCTGTTTTCTGAGATTTTATAGAGGGTGTCAAATGAAACTTTCGCATCTCTGTAACCTAAGGCATTATATTTTGCGATAATGCCTTTTTTGTCTTTTTTAAAATTGCTTTTGATATATTTTGAAGGTTTAAAGAGACCGGTAATTCTGGCTTTTTTAGTGTTTTTTAGAAATCGTTGGATTTTTTTGTCTGTAAAAATTTCGTTTCCTTCAATTAAAATATCTTCAATTTTCACCCTCTGTTTTGGGTTAACTTTAATAGTCAAAACTTTTGTGTTGCGAAGAGTAGTATCAGTTTCTTCATCAATTTCTATTTCTGTGTTAAAATAACCTTTATCGATGTAATATTCCTTTATTTTTTGTTTCGTTGTATTAATAAGGTTGGCGGTTATAACTTTCCCTCTAGTTAAATTGATTTCGTCACGAAGACTTTCTTGCTTTCCTTTTTTAACTCCTTTGAACTTATATTTTGATAACCGAGGACGTTCTTCAACATGCAGAGCTAAGAAGATTAATTCCCCTTGAACCTTGGTGGCAGAAATTTTAACGTCTGTAAAAAGCTGTTGTTTCCAAAGGTTGGTAATAGTGGATGATATAATTTCCCCTGGGATCTCGATTTCTTGACCAATTTCTAATCCTGCAATAGCGATTAGCGCACTATGATCAAGGTTCTGAGTTCCGGATACCGTAATTTCAGCGATCTTATATGTTCTTGGAGAGTTATAATCTAGTGTTTCTAATGACTGTCCGGATGTTACCTGTGAGGAGACACTGTTTACAAACAAGAAACCAACAAGTGGAAGAATAAATTTCAAATACCTCATTATAATTGTTCACTGGTTTTTCCGAATCGTCGTTCTCTATTTTGAAAATCACAAATGGCGTCCCAAAGGTGTTCTTTTCTAAAGTCAGGCCACAGCATGTCTGTGAAGTAAAATTCAGAGTATGCGGCTTGCCACAATAAAAAGTTACTTATCCTGTGTTCTCCACTAGTTCTAATTATTAATTCAGGATCTGGAATTGAAGAAGTGCAAAGGTAACTATTGAAGATCCTTTCATCTACAGATGATTCGTCCAAATTTCCTGATTTAACATCAATTAACAGTGATTTGACAGCATTCAGTATTTCCCATCTAGAACTATAGCTTAGCGCTAAGACTAGCGTCATGCCCGTATTTTTAGACGTTTTCTCAATCGCTTTCTCCAACTCTGCTTGGCAGTTTCCCGGCAAGCTAGCTAGATCACCGATAGCATTTAATTGTATATTATTTTTATTCAACGTTTTCGTTTCACCTGCAATTGTAGTCACTAGCAGTTGCATGAGTGCCATTACTTCCGCTTTTGGTCGATTCCAATTTTCAGTTGAGAAAGCGTAAAGCGTTAAGAATTCAACACCTGCCTCAGCAGCGCCTTCTGTTACGCTGCGAACAGATTTTACGCCACTTCTATGTCCAAAAATTCGAGCCTTGCCATTAAGTTTTGCCCACCGTCCGTTACCATCCATAATTATAGCAATATGACGCGGAATATTTTCTGAATTAAAATGAGTTGGGATAGCCATTTACTATATGTTTTCAGGGGGGCAAATATGCGAAATTTAAAGGGAGTTTAAAAATTATAAACAGGGCAAGGACCTTCATTTGTCAATTTGTAGCTTAGCATGAACCCTGATATCACAAACCAATCATTATCATACTCTTTGCCTGTTTCAAAACGATCTTCAATTCTGTTTTCTAACCCGTCAATTAAATCATAGCCTGTTTTTCGAAACCCCCACTCCATGGAGAAGTCCCACTTTTTGCCTAAACTTAGTTTTAAACCTGGGCCAAAAGGCATAGCGAGCTTGCCTCCACCTTCTTGGTTAACTGGAGGTGGATCGAATCCGTCTACTATTACGGAAACGTCATTGAGATAGTAGCTTAATCCAACAAATAAATAGGGGGTAAAGAATTTCTGTTTATCTCCTTTTTTGTAGGGTAAAAAATTGAATTCAAGTACTCCTGCAAATTCAGTAAGGGTGTTTTCGAAGGAAGCTGAGCGTTGTTTGTTAAATTTAAATGTCTCGAATTTGTCGTCGCCACTCAAGGTGGTTCTAACAATGGAGCCTTTTAAAGAGTAACGCTCGTTTAGGTTATATCTAATAACTCCCCCAATTGTAGAACTTCCAACCCCGTCTCCCCAATGTGTTCTAGGATTTAGTTCTCCCAAGTAATAAGATCTACCTAAAAAAATACCAATGTCAGTTGTTTTTTGTGATGCTACTTGAAAGTAGATTGCCAACCAAAGCAATAAGGAAAAGCTTAATTTTCTAAACATTTACGATAAACGAGAAATAGTGAGGATTAGTATTAGAATTTTGGACGACTTCTTCTACGTTTAACAATTTTTCTAGTAACTGTGAACATTAGCGTCATATAAGCGTCATTATCATCCGGGTCGCCTCTTATTTCTCCCTCTAAATCATCTCGATCAGGATCTAGAACACCAGTGAAGGTTTTTCCTGCATTCGCTCCAAGGCCTGTGCTCGGGTCAGATAAAAACGCGAGTCTCTTAATGTCAGCTTCGGAAAGCCTTCCATTGTATGCTGCAGCTATACGTTTTCTGCCGTAATAGTCAGTACTGACGTCATCAATATAGTCAGAGAAAGTTTGCCTAAAAGTCAATTCGGCATTAACACCCCAGTATCTATCAATAGATTTCCCAATGCCTATTCCATAAGGTATTGTAAATGTGGTTCTGCTGTATTTATCGGGTTCGCCCGGCAAGCCTTGACCTTCAGTGCCCATTGGTTGAAGTTTGTGCCATGTGCCTTGATATTCCCCCTTTGGATTGAAGTACATAAATCCGATACCTCCAAAAACATATAGATTAATTTTCAATCCTCTCCTGCCTTTAATTCCACGTAATTTATCTAAGCTACCTCTAGAATTTTGAATCAAATAGAATTCTGCCATTAAATCTAGCTCAATGTAACCTGTTCTAAATTTTAAAGCTCTTCCATTTCTGAAATTTTCCGACGTAAAATCATCATCCGCTTTAAGGATACCCCATTGCAGGTTTGCCCGACCAAACAGGTAACTATTAAATTGATATCTGTAACCTATCATTAACGACGGTCGAGTAGCAGGGAGATCTAAATCCCAAATAAGATCTCGGCCAAGACCGGGTCCTCCACCTAAGTCTCCTAAAAAATTGGTTAGACCAATACCACCAATTACTTGGCTTCGAAATCTCTTCCATCTTTGGGCATCAGCTGAATGGGGAAGTAAAATAACTGCTATTAAGGTAATTAGTAAATGTTTTCTCATATCCTTTAATATACAACATACAAATATAAATAGTTTTTTAAGACTGGGGGAATCTTTGTAACTCTCTAACCGTTTCTTTGATCTAGACCCCAATTTAACTTGTTTCGTAGGCTGTTAACAAAACTTTGGTTTTTTAGTTGCACAATAGCTATTTTAAAAGCTGCTTTCTGAATTGTCAAAATTTCTCCATTTAGCAACTCTTCAGACCTCGAATCCATCGCAACAAGGTTTTTCTCTGCTCTGCTTTCAACTCTAACCTTTAAAATAGCATCATCATCTATTACAATTGGTCTAACATTTAAATTGTGCGGTGCAATTGGGGTAATCACAAAGTTACCTGAGCCGGGCATCATAATTGGACCACCACAACTTAGAGAATATGCAGTAGAACCTGTAGCTGTTGATATGATTAGTCCATCAGTCCAGTAAGAGTTCAAATGAGTCCCATTAAGTTCGGTATGAATTGTAATCATGGAGGAACTGTCACTTTTTAAAATGCTTATCTCATTTAGCGCAAAGTTGTCGTCGCCAAAGTGTTTTTTATCACTTTCTAAACAAAGCATAGAACGCTCTTCGGTTGAATAATTCCCATTCAATAAATCATTTAATGCAGAGGTAATTTCAGAAGTTGGAGTGTTGGATAAAAACCCTAGTCTCCCTGTGTTTATTCCTAAGATTGGGATGTTTAAATCTCTAACTAGTAGAGATGTATCTAAAAATGTTCCATCGCCTCCTATGCTCAACAAAAACGAGATTTCGCTAGAAAGTTCTTTGTGAGCTGAGAAAAATTCTATGGAATTTAATGGAAAAAATGAATGCTGTTCTAAGCTATTCTTCAAGTGATGGTGTACAATAAATGGTATGTTCCTCTCAAGTAGAAAGTCAAATAACTTTTTTATTTGTTGAGAATTACTCGTCTCTATTTTTTTACCGTATATCGCTATTTTCATAACCTAATTAGATTGGTGCTACAAAATGCAGAAATAATCCGCCTTCTCCAAATTTATTAAAGGAATACTCTGCTCTCATTACAATGTCATAGTAACTTACAAAATCTAAAGCAATTCCATGTCCAAATTGAATTTCATTTGCTAATCGATTTTGGTCATATCCTATTTGATCGTCAACATAGGCGAAGTCACTGAAAATTCCCAAGTAGAAGGCATAGTGAAATTTGCCAAAACGCTGAGAAATACCTTTTAGATCTATCGATTTTGGTTGTATTAGTTGATACCTTATTTGAGCCCTGCTCAGCCCCATGCTTTGACCGTCTATTACATAGTACTCATATGATCTGATGCCGAAAGAGCTATACCCTAACCCATTTCGAAGTAGGTACGGTTGATCGCTATTAGGTGTTAATATTGCTCTAATACCTCCGGCGAAATAGAATCGAGGTCCTAACTCTATGTACTTTTTTGCTTCAATGTCTAAATTAAATAAGCTTAAATCAGATAAAATACCTAGACCGTATTGCGTCAATCTAGCTTTCCAAAAATTCCCTTCTAGAGGATAATTTCTTGAATCTCGTTTATCACTTTTAAATTCATAACTCAATTGAACGTATTCCAGACGCTTGTCTTTTTCTGTTAAATAGTTATTGTTTAGAATAAGAATTGAGTCGGTAACTCTATGATTGCTGTAGTTGAATGAAAAAGAATGTGTGTTGAAAATTTTATTTCTGTACGTAAAACTTAATGAGCTAGATAAATTTCTATAGGCATCTTGTTCTTCATCTTTAAATTGGAGTCGCTCATTATTTAGAGAGTTGTATGTAATTTCATCTCTCCGATTGTAAGAGATGTTTATGCGCATGCCTAGTTTTTGGGACTTCGTTAAATAAGGGACTTCGTATCGAAGTCGATAGCGTTCAGTGAACCCATATTTTGCGGTAAGAATTAATTTTTCTTTTCTACCTCGAAAATTATAATGGGTAAGGTGCATGCCGTAATTTATTCTGGATAGGTCTTTTGTTTCTAGCCAAGTATTAAGGTTATTGTCGTCTAATTCGAAAATAGGAAGTGGGAAAATGTACCAACGTTCTGTAAGTTGAATAATAATGTTGGCGCGAACACTGTCTATTAAGGCCACATTTAACTTGGCAAAATTGAAAAGTGAAGTATTGAGTATATTTTTCTTTGATTGAGTTATGGCTGTTACTAATGTATTGTTTGAAAGGCTATCGCCAACCTTAAACGTAAGTTCTCGCAGTATTATTTTCCCTTTGGTTGTCTTATTCCCAACAATATGAATCTGATTAATAATCTTTACCGCAGATTTTTTAAAATCGACGGATTGTTTAAAAGTATCTATCTGAAAGGCCTGGCAAAATAGCAGTTTGCCGCAAACAACGAAAAATAAAAACAGTCCATTTCGAAGCATCTGTTGAGTTAGATATTCAAGTAGTTGATAAACTCATTGTATCTCTTTTTTAATTCGTCTTGCATTTCACTCTTGTGAAAAGATGCGGCAACCTTGTAGTTGTATCGTTCGAATGTTTGAATTATAGGAGACAAGTCGGTTTGGTTAATTTTGATAGTGACATCCATTTTTGTGGAGTCAGTGCGGGTATAAATGTAAGAGCTTAATATTTTGGCGCCATTGCTTTCTACTATTGAAGAAATCTCAGAAAGAGAATAGTCAGCGATGTTTAACTCCAACTGCAGTATTCCTCCCCTATCTTTAATTGCTGCTAAATTGCAGATACTTTCTACTAAATTAGGAAGAGAAATTACTCCTAAGAATGATTTGTCATCATCTAAAATGGGCACAAGGCTCAACTTTAGTTGCGATATTTTTGACAGAACTTCGTAAATGTGCTCGGAAGCATTAACTGCCGGTTCTTCTAACTTAAAGTTATAAGAGCTTATTTGTGCTTCAGGATTGTCGAGATCCAAGATGTCGTTCTCTGTAATTAAGCCTAAAAACTTCGTGTCCTCTACGAGTGGTAGCTCTGTTAGCTTGTAATCACTCATTAAATCAAGAGATTTTTGTCCTGTATCAGAGGGTTTTAAGGATGGTATTTTATCATTAATTAATTCTCTTGCCAACATTTTAATTCTTGCTTTGTATGTTATGTAATAAGGCTAATTTTGAGCGTCATCACACAATATTACTGAAATAATCATGAGTAGATTAAGCGTAAACATTAATAAAATAGCAACATTGAGGAATGCTCGAGGAGAAGATGTCCCTAACTTGGTAAAAGTTGCCTTAGATTGCGAAAAATTTGGTGCTCAGGGCATCACAATTCACCCTAGACCCGATGAGCGGCATATTCGTTACAAAGATGTTTATGACTTGAAAAAAGTTATTACTACTGAATTTAACATCGAAGGGTATCCCAATCGAAAGTTTATTGATCTGGTGTTAGAGGTTAAGCCCGAACAGGTGACCTTGGTGCCCGACCCGCCAGAGGTGTTAACTTCAAATGCAGGTTGGAAAGTAACCGAGAAGAAAGATTTCTTGAACAATGTACTGCAAGAATTTAAAAGTGCAGGAATCAGAACATCGATTTTCATGGAGACAGATGTGGAACAAATTAACTTCTTATCCAACGTAAACACTGATCGTATTGAGTTTTATACTGGGCCGTATGCTGCAAATTACAAACCAAACCCGGCAGAAGCAATTAAGGCGTACGTGACGGCTTCAAAACTAGTTGCACAGTTTGGAATTGGGATAAACGCAGGACACGATTTGGACTCTAAAAACTTAGCTTACTTCAAAAAGCACGTCACAAATTTAGAGGAAGTTTCTATTGGACACGCTTTAATCTCTGATGCATTATATTGGGGTTTAGAGAAAACAATCGGAATCTACTTAAAAGCGATAAGATAATATGAAATTGAATTACAAAATAGTAGGAGAAGGTCAACCGCTAATTATTTTACACGGGTTGTTTGGTTCGTTAGATAATTGGATGACTGTAGCGAAGCAATGGTCCAGTCATTTTAAAGTTATCTTAGTAGATCAACGAAATCACGGTCAATCGCCACATTCTGATGCGTTTTCATATCCCATTATGGCAGCGGATTTAAAAGAGTTGATGGACGACTTAAGTCTAACCAAGGCAATTTTATTAGGACATTCTATGGGAGGCAAAACAGCAATGGAATTTTCCATGCTATTTCCAGAAATGATTGTCAAGTTAATTGTTGTTGATATCGCGCCTGTAAAATATGAAGTTCATCATTATAGCATTATAGATGCTTTAGAAAGTGTCCCACTTGCAGATATTTCAAACCGCAAGGAAGCAGAAACTTATTTGTCGAAATACATTGCCGAACCCGGCACAAGGCAGTTTTTATTGAAAAACCTTTATTGGGAAACAAAGGAACGTTTGGCTTGGCGATTCAACCTGAAAGTATTGGTTCAAGCAATAGTCCCAATTAGTGAATATAGTATTGTCGAAGGGGTTTTTGAAAAAAGCACATTGTTCGTTGCAGGGGAGAAATCAAATTACATAATGCCAGAATATGGAACAAAAATAGAGGATAAATTTCCGAATTATAAGTTGGAAAGTATCGATGGAGCAGGGCACTGGGTGCACGCTGAAAAAATGGTAGAGTTTTCAAAAGTGATCCAGCAATTTTTAATGAAGGAACCTTCTATTTAACAACTTTTCTGTATTCTTAATCAGCACATTTATGGAAATCAGCTTGCCTTTCCCTATTTTTACTTTTTTATAGAGCCATGCCTACTAAATTAGTTATAATTCCCACTTACAATGAACTGGAGAATATCCAAAAAATTATAGCTAAGGTTTTTAGCTTAATAGGGGATTTTCATATTTTGGTAGTAGATGACGGTTCGCCTGATGGGACTGCAGATATTGTTAAAAGCCTTCAGGCAAAGTATGATGGCAAACTTCACATTGAGGAGCGTGAAGGAAAGTTAGGTTTAGGAACTGCGTATATTCATGGTTTTAAGTGGGGTTTGATGCGTAACTATAATTATTTGTTTGAGATGGATGCGGACTTTAGCCATAATCCGGACGACCTAATTAAACTCTACAATGCCTGCGAGATAGATGGAGGAGACGTAGCGATAGGTTCTCGCTATAAAACTGGAGTAAACGTTGTAAATTGGCCTATGGGTCGAGTGCTAATGTCTTACTATGCATCTGTATATGTTCGTTTTATTACCGGAATGCCTTTTAGAGACTCTACTGCGGGCTTTAAATGCTACAAAGCAAAAGTTCTAAATAAAATAGATTTAGATAAAATTCGGTTTAAAGGCTACGCCTTTCAAATTGAAATGAAATTTAGAGCGTGGAAACTTGGCTTTGATGTAGTGGAAGTGCCAATAATTTTCACGGACCGTCTTGAAGGAACGAGTAAAATGAGTGGCGGAATCTTTAAGGAAGCCTTCTTTGGAGTAATCTATTTAAGGTTAGCCAGCCTTTTTAAAAAATAAAAATCAATTTTATGAGCACATCAACCTTAATACAAGGTGCGACCTTGGTAAATGAAAACCAAATTTACGAAGCTGATGTTCGAATAGTTGGTGAAAGAATTTTTGAGGTAAGCAAAACAGGCCTTAAACCGGAAACAAATGAGAAGGTGATTGATGCAAAAGGGCTGCATTTGATACCTGGGATGATAGATGATCAAGTTCATTTTAGAGAGCCAGGTTTGACACATAAGGCGGAAATTTACACAGAATCTAAGGCCGCTGTAGTAGGAGGAATTACAAGTTTTATGGAAATGCCAAATACGGTTCCGAACACATTAACACAACAATTATTAGAACATAAATACCAAATTGCTTCCGAGAAATCATTGGCAAATTACTCCTTTTTTATGGGGGCTTCAAACGATAATTTAGAAGAGGTGTTGAACACGAATCCTAGAAATGTGTGTGGGGTAAAAGTTTTTATGGGCTCGTCTACCGGTAATATGTTGGTGGATGCTGAAGAGGTGCTAGATAATTTATTCAAAAATTGTCAAATGTTAATTGCAACGCATTGCGAAGACGAAGCAACGGTTCGCGCAAATACAGCTATTGCTGTTGAAGAGTTTGGAGAGGATATTCCAATAGCTCAACACCCAATAATCAGAGACGAGTTGGCGTGTTACCGCTCATCTTCTAAAGCGGTTGAGCTTGCAAAAAAACACAATACACGGTTACACATATTGCATATATCATCGGCCAAAGAATTAGGGCTTTTTTCAAATGCCGCTGAGTTAACTGAAAAGAGAATTACTGCAGAAGCTTGTATTCATCATTTATGGTTTACTGATGCAGATTATGATGAGAAGGGGACTCA
>Ga0307998_1001617_pt1 | contig 12045 bp, 14 predicted proteins | sample Davwhametageno37_FD_203147 | JGI IMG/M metagenome (GOLD analysis project Ga0307998, IMG submission 203147) | Marine microbial communities from Davis Island wharf, Antarctic Ocean - #37 | ecosystem: Environmental > Aquatic > Marine > Unclassified | place: Antarctic Ocean: Davis Island wharf...
TTAAATGATCAACATCGCGTCTCCATAAGAATAGAAATTATATTCTTCCTTAATGGCAACTTGATACGCTTCTTTGATGAAATCTGGATCAGCAAAAGCAGAAGCCATCATCAATAAAGTTGATTTGGGGGTATGGAAGTTTGTTATCATACAGTCTGCAATTGAAAATTCGAATGGAGGAAAAATGAATTTGTGGGTCCATCCTTCGTATGGATTTAAAGTACCAATAGAAGAAACTGAACTTTCTAATCCACGCATAACGGTAGTTCCAACTGCACAGATTTTAGTTTTTTTAGCTTTCGCATCATTTACAATTTGTACTGCTTTTTCTTCGATTATGAGTTCTTCCGAATCCATTTTATGCTTCGACAAATCTTCAACCTCAACCGGATTGAAAGTACCTAAACCAACATGCAATGTCAATTCAGCTAAATCAATTCCTTTGATTTCTAGGCGTTTTAATAAATGTTTAGAAAAATGCATCCCAGCTGTAGGGGCAGCAACTGCTCCTTCATTCTTAGCATAAATGGTCTGATAGCGTTCTTTATCGTAAGCCTCTGGATCTCTTTTAATGTATTTTGGAAGCGGAGTTTCGCCCAATTGTTTAAGTTTCTTGCGAAACTCAGTGTAGGAACCATCAAAAAGAAAACGCAAAGTTCTTCCTCTTGAAGTTGTATTGTCAATTACCTCAGCTACTAGACTATCGTCTTCACCAAAGTAAAGCTTATTACCAATTCTAATCTTACGGGCTGGATCAACTAAAACATCCCACAAACGTTGTTCTTCGTTCAATTCTCTTAATAAAAAGACTTCGATACGAGCTCCTGTTTTTTCTTTATTACCAAAAAGACGCGCAGGAAAAACCTTTGTGTTGTTCAAAACCATCACATCTCCTGCTTCGAAGTAATCAATAACGTCTTTGAATTGTTTGTGCTCTATTGTTCTGGTTGCTCTGTTGAGAACCATTAAACGAGATTCGTCGCGGTTTTCAGCGGGGTGCTCGGCTAGTCTTTCTTCTGGTAATGTAAAACCGAAATCAGATAATTTCATAAATAAGCTGTGTTTAGTTACTCCAATACCAGAGAATAAAAATGGTATTAAAAGTACAAATATACTACCTCAGCATAGGGGTTGTCAAGTAAACGGAGTTATTTCGTTCACTTATTTTTCAACAAGCCCAAAACCAACAGATTCCAAGTCATTCCAAAAGTCAGGATACGACTTAGTAACTACATTTGCTTCAGCAATTTGGTGGCTTATTTTTAAGGCTAAGGGAGCAAAAGCCATTGCCATACGATGGTCGCTATAAGTGGCGATGGTTTGATTGGCTTTAAAATCTTGATCAGCACTGAGGTGCAAACTATCTTCGGTCACTCGGATTTGAGCACCAAGTTTGGACAATTCGTTTTCTAGCGCAATGAGTCGATCGGTTTCTTTAATTTTTAGCGTATGCAAACCCGTAAGATCGCATGCAACTCCTAGTCCATAACAACTCACTGCAATAGTTTGAGCAATATCGGGTGCTTCAACTAGATCCAATGTAATGGTTTTTGGTAATTCAAAATCTTTGATTTTCTCCAAAATCATTTGATCATTTTCAAAACGCGTATCAACTCCTAATTTTCCATAGACATCAATCAAAACGGCATCTCCTTGAAGACTATCTTGTCGGTAACTACTTAAAGCTATCCGACCAGCACTACTCAAAGCTACACAACTGAAATGGTAAGACGCCGAACTCCAATCGGACTCAACAACTTGGGTTTGGTTAGTTATTGTTCTTTGTTGGGTGATTTTGATGTTTTTATCTTCAAATTGAGAATGTACTCCAATGCGATCCAACAGAGCCAATGTCATTTTCAAATAAGGCAAGGAGGTGATTTCTCCTTCTAGTGTCAGGTTTAGTCCTTCTTCTAAATGCGGAGCAATTAATAACAAGGCAGAAATGTATTGGCTACTGAGGTTTGCTGGTAAAGAAACCGCACCGCCTTTCAGTGCCTTTCCGGTAATTCTAAGTGGCGGATAGCCCTCTTTTTTTTTGTAGGCAATTTGGGCGCCTAACCTCCTAAGCGCATCTACCAAAACCCCTATGGGTCTTTCTTGCATTCGCGAAGAACCTGTTAAAACAATTTCGCACCCTTCTTGGGTTGCAAAAAAAGCAGTCAAAAAACGCATTGCTGTTCCTGCATGATGAATATCTATTAGATTTGAATCTGTAGTTAGTGCATGACTCATTGCAACGGAATCATCCGAATTCGAACGGTTTTCAATCGTTAATCCCGGATACAATGCTTGTAAAAGCAGCAATCGGTTGGTTTCACTTTTTGATCCTGAAATATTGAGACTTCCCAAACAATTTTGAGAAGGATGGTTAATGTGAAGCAGCATCCGTATTATTTAAGTTTTGGGTTGTTTTGATGGCGGTCGTGATCCCTTTGGGTTTTTAGGTTGAGTTTTTTGTCAAAAGCGTCTTGTAGGTTAATTCCTGTTTGGTTTGCCAAACATAAAACTACAAAAACAACATCTGCGAGCTCTTCTCCTAAGTCTTTGTTTTTATCCGATTCCTTTTCGCTTTGTTCTCCGTAGCGTCTAGCAATAATTCGAGCCACTTCTCCAACCTCTTCAGTCAACTGAGCCATATTGGTGAGTTCATTGAAATATCGAACTCCGTGGTCCTTGATCCATTCGTCTACGGCCTTTTGAGCATCTTGAATTTGCATACTAGAATTTTATGTAAAAATACATTAAGTCAAGAGACTACACAAAAGAGCTGTAGTTCATATCCGAACATTTTACAACAAATTAGTTAAATCTGATAACTGATCAATGATCAAACACTCCTCGTGATACGCTTCCTTATGGGAATTGAAATGTATGGCTTGCATGCCCAATTTCAAAGCCCCTTGAATATCTGCTTCTAGACTATCTCCAATCATCATAGCATGTTCAGGAAGAACTTCAGCTGTTTTCAATGCAGATAGAAATATTGTAGGATGGGGTTTTTTAAAACCAATTTTCTCAGCAGTCAAAACGGTTTTAAAAAACTGAGCAATTCCTGAGTTTTCTAGTTTACGTTGTTGTACATGTTCAAACCCGTTGGTAATGATGTGTAATGTATACTTAGAACTCAAATACTCTAAAACCGAAACGGTACCCTCGAAAAGCTCTGTATGCGAAGAAAGCTGTTGGATGTATAGCTCAGAAACTCGATCAATAAGAGCTGCGGTTGAAGGAACTTTCATTGCTTCAAAAGTTTTTTCTAACCTCAAATAACGTAATTCAACTTCCGAAATTCTATTCTCACGATACTGTTTCCAATAATAATGGTTGATTGGATTATAAAAATCCAAAAACAGCTCAAGAGAAAATTCAAAATTCAATTCTTCGAAAATCGATTTAAATGTTGCACCAGAATTTTTTTCAAAATCCCAAAGCGTATGGTCCAAGTCAAAGAAAATATGCTGGCCTTTATGCGAATTAATCATAGTTTACAATATAGTTGGTATAGGCTTCCTTCCACAAAGTGTTTTTATTATGCGGAGAAAAAATTGCATTCGTTACAGAAAACACATGTACTCCAGTTGAAGTAGGAATTTGTTCTTTAAGGTCTTCTAATTTCTTAAAAGCTGTATGGGCATCCAAAGTTCGTAACGCTTGTTCATTCGCGACAACTGCATAAAGCACCAAAGAGGTTTCTATTTCGTTTCCTAAATCGTAGAATCGAAAAGGTACCGCTGTACTTGCTCGATATCCTATTTTATCATGGTATCCCAGACTAAAATCCTCTACCTGTTCCATTCCCAAAACATTGCGATAAGTATCGAATACTGTTGTTACCCCTCGATTAAAGCGCAAGAATTTAGTATTCCTGTGAATGATGCTTTCAAAACACTCCAATTCCGATTTAAAAATTTTGATTTTCTGACGTGCTTCTGTAGAGACCAACAAAGAAACTTTATGATAATCTGCAACTGATTTTATTAAGGAGTGAAACGTATCGTTGAAAATAGAAATACCTTGATCGTAAAACGTTATTTTAGAAAATAAAAAGAAAAACCTTGGCTTTACTTGAGTGTTTTTAAACAAAGAAAAAAAAGCATTGAAATTATTCCACGGGTCTTTCCAAAAGCCTAACAAAACCATTGTCTGTTCTACAATGCTCCATATTTCAAAGTTGCCTAATGAAATTAGGAACTGTGCGGTATTTCTCAGAAAAGATTTATGCTTGTACTTATAAGCAGATGCAACCTCAACCAAGTGTATACATTGTGCAGTAGACTTTTTAGGTTGTTCAAGTTCTGGAAATTTCTGAAGGAGTAAATCGAATGTTTTCTTAGCCCATAGATCGATAACAGGTAATTCTAAAAAGTTATTCTGAACAGCAAGGCATTGATCGCTCATAAACCGTTCAGAATCATCCTTTACATGCGTTAGGTATTCTTCGTATCTACTAATTAAAAAAAAGTTAGCTGCAAAAACATCAAACGGAAGCATAGAATCTTTACTGCATTCGAAAAAGGCAGGTAAGCCTTCCCATTGGAAAACTGTTATTTCTATATCATGAGCCCCTTGTTCAAACAACAATGCATTTGAATTCACAAAAAACTCATTCCCTAAAGGAGCATTAGCATAGCTCATTTTAGGTCCATTTTGAGCAATAAAAACCTCTAATTTCGTTGTAAAATCTACTTGAATTCCGAGGACACTTTCAAAGAAATGCTTGAAAGTATATCGAAGTCTAGGAGTGATTTTGTGGGTATAAACCAACAGCATAGTTATAGTAGTTTTTCGTCTGCAAAGCTAAAGTAGCCTTTTTTAGAAATAATTAAATGGTCTAAGAGTTTTATATCCATATTTTCTCCTGCTTTTTTAATCTTCTGTGTCAATTGAAAATCACTTGAGCTTGGCTTTAAAACCTATGAAGGATGACTGTGGGGAACAATTATAGCTGTTGCTCCACATTGAAAAGTACTTTTAAATAGCAGTCGAATATCGACTGTGGTTTCTGAAATTCCACCTTTAATTAAATATTTTTTCTCTAAAAAATGATGTTGAGTATTCAACAGCAAAACCCAAAACTCCCCTTGATCTAAGTAAGACAAAACAGTAAATAAAGCATCATAAGCAATTGCACTACTGGTAAAAATTACTTTTCCTTGTGACGGAATTCATTGAATTCTTTTCCCTAATTCCAAAGCTGCTTTTATTTTCAATGCTTAAGCTGAGCCAAATCTCTTCCATTGCAACAACGCATCTAAACTAATTTTGTGGATTGCACTCAAATCATGATCAAGAGAAGTCATTAGGCTCTGCATTAGTTGTACATTGGTTTCTCTGGGGGTTTCCACTCTCAATTAAGAGTGCCAATAACTCTGCATTTGATAGTTGCTGAGACCCTTGGCTGATTAATTTTTTTCGGGGTCGTTCTTCAACAGAACAGTCTTTTGATTTAAATTTGGGAGGAATCATTTTTCATAGTAAAGTAGATTTACGATAGTTTAATGCTGTTTAAAATCAATAATGTTTATAAAAATATAACTTTTTAAATAATGAATTACCCTCCAAAACACCACCAAGAAGAACAGTATAAAAATGCTTTGGAACTAGTTGAAATGTACCCTCTAGCTACTGTAATTACATCCAGTAACAATCGTGTTTTAAGCACCCACATTCCGCTTTTATATTCCACCGAAGGAACTTTAGACACTCTGGCTGGGCACTTAGATGAATTCAGTCTGCAGATCAGTCATTTCCGAGATAAGGATCATAATTTAGAGCTCATTTTTCATGGACCAGAAGTATATATTTCACCTTCAAAATACAGTACAACACAGCTCCCAACTTGGGATTATTTTAAAGTTCATTTGTGAGGGAAAATTAAAATCAAAAAAAACACAAGACGTGAAGGATAGCTTAATAGCCATGACTGCTTTTCTGGAAGATGCACTAGATTATATTGTTGGATTTTATATTGAGATTACATCTTGGAAAGGGAAATACAAAATTTCTCAGCACAAAAACAAAGAAAATCGATCGAGAGCGAAACAAGCGCTAATCGACGGTCAGTCTCAAGTGATCGATCACATCGAACACTTGTATGAAAATCATCAAACTAAAGGCTAAGTACTCGCTTTTTTAAAGTACCCCAATCAATACCTCCGTAGTTTCCAGAACTCATCATCAAGAGGATGCTTTTGTTCCACTGATATTCAAAAAGAAATTCTTGTAAAGCTTTGGGATTAGTAAACACCATGAGATTTTTAGAACCAAAGGCTGTTTTAATTTCCTCTTCACTCAAAGGGCTTCTGTTTTTAACTTTCAACGCCTCGGGATCATAAAAAACAACGGCTTCATCTGCTCCGTTGAGTGCATTTTTATACTGCCCTATAAAGGCTGGATTCAGACTGCTATAGGTATGCAATTCCAAACAATATACTTTATGATGTTTATCAAATTGCTGCGCTACCGCTTCTGAAGTTGCCTTAACCTTACTCGGAGCGTGTGCAAAATCTTTGAATAAAAAAGAAGATCCGTTATTCCCTATTTTCTCCAAACGTTTTGAAGCACCTTTAAAACTCATTATGGCTTCTAAGAAATCATCTTCGTCGACACCCATCAACTGACAAATCCATTTTGCTCCCGCAATATTCGAAAGGTTATGTTCGCCGAAAACTTCAAGTGGTAAATCGCCTTCATCCGTTTTTAAATACGTTACACCTGCATCGATGAAATACTCTGGTAAGCGATAACTTTCTTTTCGAATGGTGTTTTGAGAAGCTTCTGTTATGCGTTCCAAAACAGAATCCGATTCGTTATACACCAGTACACCTCCGGGCATAATCGAATCTATATAGGTTTTAAATTGTTCAATATAATTTTCTTCTGTCGGAAAAACATTGATGTGATCCCAAGCAATACCAGATATTAAAGTGACATGTGGCTTATACCACAGAAATTTTGGACGCCGATCTATAGGGGAAGAAAGGTACTCGTCACCCTCGATAAGCATGAAATCATTTTCTTCTGTCAAATGAACCATAGTATCAAAACCTTCGAGTTGAGCTCCGATCATATAATCAACTTCTTTTTCCCAATAATTTAGAACATGCAAGACCATCGAAGTAATGGTGGTTTTTCCATGACTCCCAGCAATCACAACCCGAGTTTTATTTTTTGTTTGTTCGTAAAGAAACTCAGGATAGGAATAAATTCGAATTCCGAATTCCATTGCTCTTAGGAGTTCCAGATTATCTTCTTTGGCATGCATCCCTAGAATGATTCCGTCTAAGTCTTTAGTGATTTTTTCTGGATACCATCCCACAAATTCTGGAAGTAAACCAGCCTTTGCTAGTCGAGATTTTGAAGGCTCAAAAATAGCATCATCACTTCCACTAATTTCGAAATCTTTGAATTGTAATGCTAATGCTAGGTTGTGCATGGCACTCCCTCCGATAGCTATAAAATGGAATTTCTTCATGGGTGTCTTTTGTATTGTAATCTTATTCAGGATTAAAAGTAGGGTTAATTTATAAAGCCAAAGAACGGTATTGAATCGCTTAATCTTTTTAGTTTATCTTTTCATAAAGTAAAGCTAATTTGTAATAGACCGATTTTTTAGGTAAATTATCATAAACATCAAATTGCTCTAAGTAATATTGAGGTGCACAGATAGAAGTAGTTGAACTCAAGTTAAAGGCAAGTCCAATACTTGCTATTTTATAGCTCAAGTTCTCACTTCTATTTTCAAAATAAATGTTTGCGAATGAATTTTCACATGCATCTAAAAAAGGTAGGAGATCGAAGGCGCTTTTGTATTGCGATTCGGCTTGAATTGGTTTATCTTCTGCTTCTAAAATAAATCCTTGCACCAACAAACCTTCAATAGGGCTAAAATCAAACAGCAATTTTGCGAAGTTTTTTGCCTTACCTAAACTACCACCAAGGAAGTTGGGTAATTTGACGTAAATGCGAACAAGTTCGTTTAGTGTTGGGGTGTGCGTTGGATCTAACTGATGTGCTTTTAAGAAATTAGTTTTAATTGCGTACACATAGGGTAAGGCTTTGAATTTATTGATTTCATCAATTTGGATTCCATTAACACCTGCCAAACGATAATGAAGCTTAACATTATTTAGTCCAATTTTTATGCGTTTAGAATAATCTTTAATTGCAGTTTCAAAATCTTTGTACTCTGTAGCCAAACGAATCATGACATTGTACTGAGGGGTTGAATTGGATTCTTTCTCTAAGGCTGAAAGTTTTTCTAGATATGCTTTATTAGAGGATAAATCATAGGTTGCAAAAAAAGTTTTTTCTTGACCAATACCCGACCAACTCCAAAAAACAAAAATACAAATGATTGAAATACGGAGCATAATAGAATTTATGCAATTGAATTTTCTATTGCCAAAACCTTCCAGAGTTCGTCTTTCAAGGTTTGAAGATTGTATTCACTTATTGCGGAAATCATCGTGTGGGGAGTATTCGGGAAACTCTCATTCATTTCTTCGGCATAAGCTTCACGAAGTTCATCGTCGAGTAAATCGCACTTAGAAAGCACAATCATATATTGTTTGTCCAGTAATTCTGGATTGAATTCTTGTAGTTCTGAACGTAAAATTTCGAATTGTTTTTTCACATCCTTAGCATCTACTGGAATCACATATAATAAAACAGAATTTCGTTCAATATGCCTTAAGAAATAATGACCAAGTCCTTTTCCCTGAGCAGCACCTTCAATAATTCCCGGAATATCGGCCATTACAAAAGAACGGTAATCACGATAATGTACGATCCCTAAATTGGGTTTTAAGGTTGTGAATTCATAGTCAGCAATTTTGGGTCTAGCTGATGTCAAAGCTGCTAAAAGTGTTGACTTTCCAGCATTAGGAAATCCTACCAAACCTACATCTGCAAGTAATTTCAACTCTAAAGTAACTAAACGCTGTACACCCTTCATACCCGGTTGGGCATATCGAGGAGTTTGTCTTGTTGAGGATTTAAAATGCCAGTTTCCACGACCTCCAAGTCCACCTTTAACCAAAATCACTTCTTGATCTTTTTCTGTAATTTCAAAAAGCAAATTTTTAGTTTCAGTATCCTTAACAACAGTCCCTAGGGGAACATCGATGAAAATATCTTCTCCCTGAGCTCCTGAACTTCTGTTTTTACTACCGTGCATTCCATGTTCAGCTCCAAAATGTTTTTTGAATTTAAACGAATACAAGGTCCAAAGATTCGGGTTTCCTCTCAAGATAATGTGGCCTCCTCGACCTCCATCACCTCCATCTGGTCCTCCTTTGGTAATATATTTTTCTCGGTGTAGATGTATCGACCCTTTACCTCCGTTACCAGAGGTCAGGGCTAGCTTTACATAATCGACAAAATTTCCTTCAGTCATTGTATGGTTTTAGAAACGGTCAATAATAAAGGTTAATCGAGCCGTTATTTCGTCGATAGTTCCAATCCCATTAACACTATAAAATTTACTTTGGTCAGAATAAAAGCTACGCAATGGTGCGGTTTTTTGATTGTACTCATCAAAACGATTTCTGATTTTAGCTTCATTTTGATCGTCAGAACGTCCGCTTGTTTCTCCCCGTTTCAATAGGCGCTCTACCAATTCATCGTCACTAGCCTCAAGTGCAATAGTAGCAGTAACCAGCATTTCCTTTTTACTTAAAAAAGAATCTAAAGCTTCAGCCTGGGCAGTAGTCCTTGGAAAGCCATCAAAAATAAAACCTTTGGTATCTTGATTTTTTTCTACCTCAGCTTCGAGCATGTTGATGGTAACATAATCGGGCACCAAATCACCTTGATCCATATAAGACTGGGCAATTTTTCCTAAATCTGTTGCATTTTTAATGTTGTAACGAAACACATCACCCGTTGAAATATGCACCAATTGATATTGAGATTTCAAAAACTCAGCTTGTGTACCTTTACCTGCTCCCGGCTTACCGAAAAGTACGATATTAATCATGATCAAATAGTTTTTAAAAAACAAAGATACCCAAATTAAAGGGCTTTTTGTGTTTGAAATTAAGATATCAAAGATATATACGTATTTTTGTCAAAAAAATATATGTCCTTTTTTTCTACCCATAAAATCTTAGGCATTTTAGGCGGAGGCCAGTTGGGAAAAATGTTACTTTACACTACCCGTAAATGGGATATCAAAACGCATGTTCTAGATCCTAGCGAAGAGGCACCCTCTAAATTAGCTTGTGATTATTTTGAAGTAGGTGATTTCAAAGATTACCAAACCGTTTATGACTTTGGAAAAAAGGTAGATGTACTCACCATTGAAATTGAACACGTAAATCTCGATGCTCTAAAGCAGCTTGAAAAAGAAGGGATACAGGTTTATCCTTCTGCTGTCACTTTAGAATTGATTCAAAACAAAAGCACACAGAAAGACTTCTACTTAGCTAATAATATTCCAACTGCTCCGCATCAAAACTTCAAAAACCTTGAGCAACTGAAAACTGCAGTTCAAAACAATTCGTTAGACTTTCCGTTTGTATGGAAGTCCGCATTAATGGGTTATGACGGAAATGGTGTAAGCGTTGTCCGTAATCAAGAAAAATTAAATGCGCTTCCAGATGTAGTCTGTTTAGCAGAAGATTTAATTCCCTTTACACATGAACTTGCTGTTATTGTTTGTAGAAACCCCTCAGGCAGTGTAGTAGCCTACCCAACTGTTGAAATGGATTTTCATACCGAAGCCCACCAAGTAGAATATGTTCTATGCCCTACTCGATTAGGGGAAGACGTTACTGAAAAAGCTCAAGAAATTGCCCTTCAGGTTTCCGAATCTTTTAAACACGTAGGCCTTCTGGCAGTGGAATTATTCCTAACAGAAACTGGCAAGATCCTTGTTAATGAAGTTGCACCTCGTCCGCACAACAGTGGGCATATAACTATTGAGACTTCCTTTACCGATCAGTTCGAGCAACACATTCGAGCAATTCTAGACTTACCTCTTGGGAATACAGAGAATAAAGTCTCAGGTGTTATGGTAAACTTGGTAGGAGCAGAAAATCATAGTGGAGCTGTTTGTTATGAACAGATGAATACTATCTTAGCTATGCCAGGAGTAATTCCCCATATCTATGGCAAAAAAGATACCCGCCCGTATAGAAAAATGGGCCACGTGACGATCATCAATGAGAATCTTGAAGAGGCACGAAAAATAGCAGAAGACGTAAAAAAAACAATACAAGTAATCTCAAAATAAAATGGCAAAAATCGGAATCATCATGGGAAGTAAATCAGACCTTCCAGTAATGCAAGAAACAATTGACATTCTAAAAGAATTTAATATTGACTTCGAAGTTGATATCGTATCAGCTCATCGTACTCCAGAGAAAATGATTTCTTATGGACAAGAAGCACATACAAGAGGAATTCAGGTTATTATTGCCGGAGCCGGCGGTGCAGCTCACCTTCCGGGTATGATTGCAGCTACAAGCCCACTTCCTGTAATTGGTGTTCCTGTAAAATCAAGTAACTCAATCGATGGATGGGATTCTGTATTATCAATACTTCAGATGCCTGGGGGGGTACCCGTTGCTACTGTTGCTTTAAATGGTGCTAAAAATGCTGGAATTTTAGCGGCTCAAATCCTAGGTATTTACGATAAAGCGGTAAGAAAAACCATACTAGAATTCAAGGAATCCATGAAAACCAAAGTAATTGATTCTGCTAAAAACCTAAACTAAAACCCCATTTACCTTTTGAAAAATATCCTCAACAGCGTTTTTAAGACGCAACATCAAAGTGCTCCTTTCGAACAAATTCAAACTGCTAACTTCATTCCAGCACTTGAGCTAGAAATCAGCAAAACACTTGAAGAAATTGATCACATTTGTTCTAACTCAGAAAAGCCTACTTTCGAGAATACAATTGATGCTCTTGAACAAAGTGGTGAACAACTGGGTATAATCTCAGGAATTTTGTTCAACCTAAACAGTGCAGAAACAAGTAACGAACTCCAAGAGGTAACCCAAAAAGCCGCTCCATTATTAACAAAATTTCAAAATG
>Ga0307998_1001619_pt1 | contig 12042 bp, 12 predicted proteins | sample Davwhametageno37_FD_203147 | JGI IMG/M metagenome (GOLD analysis project Ga0307998, IMG submission 203147) | Marine microbial communities from Davis Island wharf, Antarctic Ocean - #37 | ecosystem: Environmental > Aquatic > Marine > Unclassified | place: Antarctic Ocean: Davis Island wharf...
TTAAAACAACTATCATCTTAGAGTAACTTATGGCTAAAAGAGATTTTTATGACGTCTTAGGTGTTAGCAAAAACGCAAGCCCCGAAGAATTAAAATCAGCATATAGAAAATTAGCAGTAAAACACCACCCTGATAAAAATCCTGGTGATAAGACTTCTGAAGATAAATTTAAAGAAGCTGGTGAGGCATACGGTATTCTTTCTGATCAAGAAAAAAAACAAAACTACGATAACTTTGGCCATGCTGCCTTTGAAGGTGGAGGTGGTGGAAGACAAGGTGGTGGCTTTGGTGGGGGTGATTTTTCAGATATTTTTGAGGACTTTTTTGGAGATTTTGGTGGTGGTGGAAGATCCAGAGGGAGAAGCACCAATAATAGAGGTTCTGATTTAAGATATGATTTGTCAATTACTCTTGAGGAAGCCTATGAAGGTAAAAAACAAGATATAAAATTTTCAACGACAGAGAAATGTAATACTTGCAAAGGAAATGGCTCAAAGCCTGGTCACTCACCAGATAGATGTTCAGTTTGTGGAGGTAATGGTAAAGTGAGATCTAATCAAGGGTTTTTTACTGTTCAACAAACCTGCCCTCAATGTCAAGGAGCTGGAGAAGAAATTACAAACCCATGCACTGATTGTAACGGTCAAGGTAATAAGCAAGCTTCAAAAAAAATATCTGTCACCATACCAAAGGGTGTTGATGATGGAACAAGGATAAGATTAGCCGGTAAGGGTGAGGCTGGAACCAAAGGTGGGGCTAGTGGAGACTTATATCTATTTGTTAACGTACATTCTCATGATCTTTTTAAAAGGTCAGATGAAAATTTATTTTTCGAATTTCCAATTTCTATAGCTGATGCTGCGTTAGGTACTACAATTGAAATACCAACTATTGATGGTGGAAGAGCAAAAATTAAAATACCAGATGGAACTCAAAATGGAAAGCAATTTAGGTTAAGGGGTAAAGGAATGCCTTACATGCGTGGTAGTGGAAATGGTGATCTTTATGTTCAAGTGAATACTGAAGTTCCTATTTCATTGAACAAAGAACAAAAAGAACTGCTTGAAAAATTTAGAGAAATTGAGAATGAAAAGTCAAACCCAAGTATTAAAAAATTCTTTCAAAAAGCTAAAAATTTTTGGAAAAAGTAAAAGACTAATTAACCAAAAAAGGTTAATCTTTAACTAGATGAAAAAAATTAACTTAGCAATTTCTGGCTGCCTTGGGAGAATGGGTCAACAACTTATTAAATCTTCTAAATCTAATAAAAACTTTAAATTAGTAACTCTCACAGAAAATAAAATTATTAATAAAAAAATATCTGGAATTAAACTTAATTTAAATACAGATCAGGCTTTTAAAAAAGCTGATGTGATAATTGATTTTACAGTTCCAAAATGCACTCTCGAGATCCTCAAAATAGCATCAAAACTAAAGAAAAAAGTAGTTATTGGTACAACTGGATTTACTCAAAAAGATGAAGCTTTAATTAAAAAATTTTCAAAAAAGATTCCTATTTTAAAGGCTGGTAATATGAGTTTAGGTATTAATTTATTGATGTACCTAACTGAAATAGCTTCAAAATCACTAAATGAAGAATATTTAAGCAAAGTATTTGAGGTTCATCATAAGCATAAAAAGGATTACCCTTCAGGGACCGCTTTAATGCTTGGAAAGGGTATTGCTGATGGGAAAAATAAAAATCTTTATAATTTAATTGGCAAAAAATTTCTAAATAAAAATAAATTTCCTTATGGAAAAAAGATTAATTTTAACTCAATTAGAAAAGGTGAGATTATTGGAGAGCATGAGGTAACATTCTCTACTGGTAAAGAGATAATAAAATTAAATCATGAAGCCTTTGATAGAGCTCTGTATTCAGATGGTGCTTTGACTGCTGCAAAGTGGTTAATAAATAAAAAACCTGGACTTTATTCAATGAGAGACTTATTGAATTTTGAATAATGGATGAAAAAATAAAAGCAAATAAAATACTTAAAATTTTAAATAAAATTTATCCAACGACCCCTATTCCTCTTGACCATAGAAACAAGTTCACACTTTTAATGTCCGTTCTTTTATCTGCACAGTGTACAGATTTGAATGTTAATAATGTAACTAAAAAAATATATCCAAAATATTATAAACCTGAGCACTTTGTAAAATTAGGCAGAAAAAAAATTGAAAAACTAATTAAAAGTATTGGTATCTTTAGGGTTAAAGCAAAAAGCATTTATTTAATGTCTAAACAGCTTTTGGAAAAACATGGTGGAAAAGTACCTAAAAGCTTCGAAGAACTAGAGAAACTACCTGGTGTAGGTCATAAGACAGCAAGTGTGGTCATGTCTCAAGGCTTTGGCTTACCTGCATTTGCGGTAGATACTCATATACATAGACTTGCTCAAAGATGGGGGCTAACGAATGGTAAAAATGTTGTCCAAACAGAGCGGGACCTAAAAAGATTATTTCCTGAAAAAACATGGAGTAAATTACATTTACAGATAATTTATTATGGAAGAGAATTTTGTAAAGCAAGAGAGTGCTATGGATTGACTTGTAAAATTTGTACGACTTGTTATCCTAAAAGAAAAAATCCAATTAAAATAAAAAAAGCTTAACATGAAAATACTAGGAATAGGAAATGCAATTGTTGATGTTATATGTAAAGTAAATGATCAGTACTTGTTAGAAAATAGTTTAACCAAAAGCACTATGAAGCTAGTGAATGAAGATGAATTCAAAAAACTTTTATCTACTCTCAAAATTGAAGAAACTGTATCTGGTGGATCTGTTGCAAACTCTATTGTTGGTCTTTCTCAATTAGGAAATGATGTTGGCTTTATTGGTAAAATTAATTCTGACGACCTAGGCCAAAAATATGAGGATGGATTGATTAAAGAGAATGTTCAATACTTTTATAATAAAAAAAAAGAAATATCACCAACAGGGACATGTTTAATTTTAATAACACCTGATGCAGAAAGAACAATGGTTACATTTTTGGGGATTGCAGGAAAAATTAGTGAAAAAGATATTAATGAAAAAGCTACAAAAGAAAGTGAAATAATATTTTTAGAAGGGTACTTGTGGGATGAGGGTGAACCAAAATCTGCATTTGATAAGGCAATGATATTGTCTAAAAAAAAAGCAATGTCCTTATCGGATCAATTTTGTGTGGAAAGGCATAAAGATAGTTTTTTAAATCTAGTTAAAAATAGACTTGATATTACTTTTTCAAATGAACAAGAGATTAAATCTTTAATTGATACAGATAATTTTGATGAGGTTATAACATTTGGTAAACAATTAGGAAAACTTCTAATCATTACTCGTGGAGAAAAAGGAAGTGTTGCTATAAAAAATAATGAAGTAGTAGAGTGTGATAGTAAAAAAGATTTAAAGATTATAGATTTAACAGGTGCTGGAGATTTATTTGCAGCAGGATTTCTTCATGGGTTTATTAATGATTTTTCAACAAAAGAGAGTCTTGAAAAAGGTACTGAAATGTCTTCAAAAATAATTCAAAAAGTTGGTGCTAGACTAGATTAGGGATTTTATTCAATAGAATAGCCATTTTTATGGCTTAATATAAAATTATCATCTTTAAATTTATCACTAATTTTTTTTCGAAGCCTATAAATATGTGTTTCAACGGTATGGGTTTCCATGTCTGATGAGTACTCCCATATATTTTTCTGTAAATCTGACACATCATGTTTTGTTTTTGTTTTATTTAAATATAAAATAATTTCAATTTCTTTTTCTGTTAATTTTAAATTAAAATCACCTTTTGAAAAAAATTTAGAATTTAAATTTAATTCATAGTCATTTATATTGATTTTGGACTGATAATTAAATTTTAATTTAATTAATTTAATATTAATTAATTCTAATAGTTTATTTAAAGACAAAGGAAGCTCCTTAAAGTTTAAGAAATTTTTTTCTGTTATATCTTTATTTAGTAATAGTTTCTGATTGGATTTAGATATTATTAGAGAATTTGCTATATCTAAATCAGAGCTTTTAATAAAATGATCTTCTTTTTCTAATTTTATAATTTTAAAAAATAAAATATCTTTAACTTCATATAAAATTTCATATAGTGAATTAAAACCTATAATAAAAACATTTTGCTTAATCATAATTTATAACAACAATGATAATTCATGTAAAAAATAAAAACACCCTTATAATTGATGATTTTAAAATGAAATGTTCCATTGGGAAAAGAGGTTTAAATTCTAATAAAAATGAGGGTGATTATTCAACACCAAGAGGTTTATACAATTTAAAAAAATTATATTTCAGGAAAGATCGAGTTGGTATTCCAAAATGCAAATTAAGTATAAAAGTTATTAAAACAAATATGGCTTGGTGTGATGACTCAAACCACAAAAGATATAATGAAGAAATTAAAACATCTAACAAAAAATGGAGGGAAAACTTATATAGAGATGATTATATATATGATTATATAATTTCAATTAATCATAATGAAAAAAAAATCCCAAATAAAGGGAGTGCTATATTTATTCATTTAACAAAAAATTATAAACCTACAGCTGGATGCATTGCCCTAAAAAAGAAAGACTTTGAAATTTTGCTAAAATTAATAGATAAAAGTACTAAAATTAAGATAGGTTAATCTCTACTACCAAATATTTTAGAGCCTATTCTAACATATGTTGCATTATTTTTGACAGCGTCTAGATAGTCTTTAGACATACCCATACTCAAATCTTTAAAATTTAACCCTTCATTAATTTCCTTCATTTCAGAAAAGTAATTTTCAGTTTTTTCATTATTTGGAGGTATGCACATAGTACCAACAATATCTAAATTCAGGTTTTTACAAAATTTGTAAAAATCATTTAGTTTTTCTTTCTTTAATCCTGATTTTTGATCTTCATTTCCTATATTTATCTGTATGAATATTTTTGGTTTTTTATTTTGTTTTATCTGCTCATCAGAAATTTTTTTTGCTAACTTCTCATTATCCAATGAATGAATATAATCAAATATTCTTAGTGCAAATTTAACTTTATTAGTTTGAAGCCCTCCAATTAAATGAAGTTTGATAGTATTATTATGTTTTTTTACTTCAGTCCACTTATCCAGCGCCTCCTGAACCTTGTTTTCACCATAATGAAGTTGGCCATGCTCTATTAAAGGTAAAATATTTTCAATGGGAAAAGTCTTTGATACAGCAATAATTTTAGGTACCCTATCATCATTTACTTTGGATTTTATGAGGTCTTCTATATAAATTAAATTTTTAACAGTGTTATGCATAATAAAATTTTAAACAAATATTACTTTATAAATAAATTTGACCAAAGTCACATAGATAAACAAAATAAAGAAACAATTATAATCTATAGAAATTATAATCAAGAAATAGATAAAAATTTAATTTTAAGATTAAAAAATTATTGTAAAAAAAAAGGCAATAAATTTTTACTTTCAAATAATGTAAAGTTGGCAATAAATCTTAATTTGGACGGTGTCTATATTCCTTCATTTAATAAGGATAAAAAACATCTTTCTTATTCATTTAAAAAAAAATTTATTATATTGGGATCAGCTCATAATATTTATGAAATGAGAACTAAAGAACAACAAAACGTTAAGATAATTTTTTTATCTTCAATATTTAAAAAGAACAAAAACTATTTAGGTATTTATAAATTCAAATTATTATCTCTTTTAAGCAAAAAACCATTCATAGCTCTTGGAGGAATCTCTATTAACAATTTAAAAAAATTAAATCTAACCGACATCTTGGGATTTGCTGGTATTTCTTTTTTTGAATAAAAAAAAGGCCCCTAAAAGGGGCCCTTTTCAATAATTTGTGTTCTAAGTTAATTAGAATGCAAATGATAAATCTAACGCGTAACCAGAAACATCATTTATAGCCGCTGCACTACCACCTTGGTTGTCAACAGTTACATGTGCTCCAGCTAAAGTCATGCTTCCCATTGTGTATGAGAAGTTAATGCTTGTACTTTCTTCATCAGTTGTATTGTCATCGTCATCATACTCTGACACACCATAACCAATTGATAAGTCATCAGTCACGGCGTAAGTAACACCCATTGCTGTAAACTCATCATCATTAGTTGTGCTAGTAGCTTCTTGTGATGATTGTTGGTAACCAACAGTTACTGGACCATATGCATATTTTGCATACATAGTGTCAACTTCAATGTTAGCAGTTCCTGCTAAACCATTATCATCAACAGCGTAACCAACAGTTAAACCCTCAACACCAGTGTAAGCTGCTGCGTAAGAAACAACGCTTTCAACTATAGTTCCATCTGAAGGAGCGTAAGAAACTGTCATAGATAAACCATCTACTAAAGATGAGTTATTGTATGAAAGCATATTCTCATTACCTGTTCCACCGATAGCTCCTAGTTTAGCTACAGCAGTTTCTAGAACAACACCACCAGTAGTAGTAGTTGCTAGAATGTCCCAAGTTTCACCATATGCAGTAGGCATTACATCATCAACTGCTCCAAATGCACTATCTCCACCATGACCAGAGAAAGTAACAGTTCCTAAATCACCCATACCGATTTCAACAGATCTGTTATCCATGTTGTTTCCAGCAGTAGCACCGTTAGCATTGTTATCTAATTGCATAGAAACATCTACAGTCCAACCATTGTCCATTTCTCCAGAACCAGCAAAAGTGATTTCGTCAGTCATTGAGAAACCATTTCCTTTTGATGTTTTTTCTTGGTTTGCTAAGCCTATTCCAGCAGAACCTGTAACTGTCATTTCACCAGCAAATACTGATGTAGCAACAAGTGAACCAGCTAACGCTGTTAAACCTATTTTTTTAAATGTATTCATATTATTTTCCTTATATTTATTGTTTATGTTTAATATTAAACACCTTCTAATTATCACTTAATGATAAACAAATTAAACAATGCGTGTTTTTTTGTACAATTAACTTAATATTGTTGTATTTTTACAACAGCTTATTTATCTATGTTTTTGGGGTTTTTTCTAATATATTTGATTATATTTCATTAATCTATAAAAAATATCTATGATTTTACACAAATTTTTAAGAATCACTATTTTATTAACCCTTTTAGGCTTTACCTTAAGTTCTTGCAAGGGAGGTTTAAAAGGTGCTGATGCAAGAAAATACCCTCCTAACCCTGAAGAGAGAGTTAAAAAAAATATTGAAGAAGGCAGGGGATTTAGATTAAGTGATAGTTTCGGTACGGGAGGAACTGGAAAATTTGAGTTTGCTAGCTCGAATCCATTATGGAGAGCAACCTTAGATTCTATTGACTTTATGCCTTTAGCATCAGTTAACTATGGTGGTGGTATTATTATTACAGATTGGTACTCAACAAATGATACCGATGAAAGTATTAAAATTTCTGTAAGGTTTTTAACAAATGAAGTTAGATCAGATGCGTTGGATATAAAGATATTTAGTCGAAAATGTAAAACCACCTCTAATTGTATAATATCTGAACAGGGAGGTAAAATAATACCAGAACTAGAGTTAAAGATTCTAAAAACTGCAGCAATTTATTTGAAACAACAAGAAGTTAAAGACTTTAAACCTTATAAAGGTTTCAAAAATGAAAGAAATTAATAAAATTTAATATTTAATTTCTGTGGATAGATATAATTTTAAAACCGTTGAACAAAAATGGCAAAAATTTTGGGATGATAATAAAACTTTTTTAACAAAAGTTGATAAAAACAAAAAAAAATTTTATTGTCTAGAGATGTTTCCTTACCCTTCTGGAAAAATTCATATGGGTCATGTTCGGAATTACACGATAGGAGATGTGCTCGCAAGATTTAAAACTCTACAAGGATATAATGTTCTACATCCAATGGGTTGGGATTCTTTTGGTATGCCAGCTGAAAATGCTGCAAGGCAAAATAACCTGGACCCTAAAACTTGGACAGAGTCAAATATAAAGACCATGAAGTCTCAATTAAAAAAACTTGGCCTTTCTATAGATTGGGATAAAGAGATTTCAACTTCTTCTCCCAATTACTACAAACATCAACAAGAATTTTTTTTAGAACTTTATGATAAAGGATTAGTTTATAGAAAAGAAAATTATGTAAACTGGGATCCGGTTGATGAAACAGTTTTGGCTAATGAGCAAGTTATTGATGGCAAAGGATGGAGGTCTGGCGCTATCGTTGAAAGAAAAAAATTAAATCAGTGGTTTTTTAATATATCTAAATTTTCAGAAGATCTCCTAAAAGGCTTAGATTCATTGGACAATTGGCCAAATAAAGTAAAGGTGATGCAAAAAAACTGGATAGGTAAATCTTTTGGTTGTGAGGTTAAGTTTAAAATTGAAAGCGAAAAACCTATCGATAATATTAAATGCTACACAACACGACCAGACACTTTATTTGGATTCTCTTTTCTTGCACTATCAGTTGATCACCCCCTATCAAAATTTTATGAACAAGATAAAAAGTTTCAAACTTTTAAAAAAGAATGCTCAAAGACTGGGACGACAGAAGAGTCTATTGCTGCTGCTGTTAAAATTGGTTTTAAAACTGATTTAATCGCAATAAATCCATTAGATTCAAGTATTAAGGTTCCAGTTTATTTTGCAAATTTTGTTTTGATGGACTACGGACTTGGAGCTGTCTTTGGTTGCCCGGCTCACGATCAAAGAGATTTAGATTTTGCAAAAAAATATAATTTAAAAATCATACCTGTTGTGAAACCAGAGAAAGATGTAGAATTAGAAATTAAAGATGAGGCTTTTACTGGTGAAGGATATCTTTATAATTCAAAATTTTTAGATGGTCTTAAGGCTCCAAGTGATTCTATTATTAAAACAATAGAATATCTTGAAAAAAATAATCTTGGAGAAAAAAAAACTAATTACCGGTTAAAAGATTGGGGAATATCAAGACAACGTTTTTGGGGATGTCCGATACCAATCGCTTATGATGAAAATAATAAGCCAATTAAAATTCCCAATAAAATGCTGCCAGTTGAACTACCTAAAATAGAAAAATTAGAAAATACTGGCAATCCACTAGATTCTGCAGATGATTGGAAGTATTTCACCCTTGATGGTAAAAAATATAAAAGAGAAACGGATACTTTAGATACATTTGTTGATTCTTCATGGTATTTTTTAAGATTCTGTTCATCAAAAAATAAAGATTATGGGTTTAATCAAGAAGAGGTTGATTACTGGATGCCAGTTGATCAATATATAGGTGGAGTTGAACATGCAATTTTACATCTTCTATATTCACGATTTTTTATGCAAGCTCTTTCTTATAAAAACAAAAAATTTAAATTAAAAGAACCTTTTGATGGTTTGTTTACACAAGGAATGATTTGTCATGAAACTTATAAAGACCAAAATGATAACTGGCTAAATCCAGATGACGTTTTTTCTGATGACGGTAAAATTTTTTTTAATAAAAAAAACCCAAACGAGACTGTCATTGTGGGTCCAGCAGAATCAATGTCTAAATCAAAAAAAAATACAATAGACCCTGAAAACATAATTAAAAATTATGGAGCAGATGCAGTAAGACTATTCATTCTTTCTGATAGTCCTCCAGAAAAAGATGTTCAATGGTCGGATCAAGGAATGTTGGCTTCTTTTAAGTTTATGCAAAAATTGTGGGTACTGCATTCTAAAATTCTAAATAAAATTCATGCTAATGAAAAGGGGAATAGTGAAGAAACATTATCAAAATTCACCAATCAGTTAATTAGTAAGATTACTCAAAACCTTGAGAAGTTTCATTACAATGTAATAATTGCTAACTTACATGAGATATATAATTATTTAATTAAAGAGATTAATGGACCTATGGATAGTAGAAATTTAGAGGAAAATTATAAAAAATTACTTGTTGTATTAATCCCATTTATTCCTCATTTTGCTAACGAATGCCTAGAAAGTGTTACAAAAGATCAAGCAAAATGGCCTAAAATTTCAAAAAATCAATTAATGGAAGATAGAATAAATTTTGTAGTTCAAATAAATGGAAAAAAAAGAGCACTATTAGATATTAAGAGAGGCACTGATGAAAAAACCTTATTAAAAGAAATAATAGAAAAAAATAATGAATTAGAAAAATTTTTAAAAAACCAGACAATAAAAAAAACAATTTTTGTATCGAATAGGTTGATAAATATTATATTATAAAAAAAATGCTTAAAAATTTTATCTTATTAATTTTATTTACATTTACAGTAGGCTGTGGGTATGAGGCTGTATATTCAAAAAAATATATAATTAAAAATAGCAATTTTTCAGTTGGCAAGGTTGTTTCTTCTGGTGACAGAACTTTAAATATAAAAATTGAAAGAAGACTTAAGAATTATTCAGGTATAAAACGAGATAAAATATATGCATTGGATATTACAAGTGAATCCTTGAGAACTGTCATTGCAAAAAATATAAAAGGAGATCCAGAAATTTATAAATTAGATATAAATATAAATGTAATGGCCGTTGATCAAAATAAAAAAGAAACAATGATGCGATTTTCCAAAAGTTTTAAATATAATAATAGTGATGACAAAATTGAGCTAAAAACAAACGAAGAAGAAATCAAAAACAATTTGGCTGAATCGATTACGCGAGATCTAGTTTCTAGATTAGCAAATAATTAATGATCATAAAGTCATTTGAGCTGAATAAAATAAAATTAGTTAATCATAATTTTTATCTTTTTTATGGAAATAATGAGGGTCTAAAAGAGGAAATTATCAGGAATTTATTTGAAAAAAACTATCAAAACAAGATTTATAAATATGAAGAAAAAGAAATACTAGAGAATACGAATGATTTTTTTAATAGTATTCTATCTAAATCTTTTTTTGATAATGAAAAACTTATAATCATAAATAGAGCTACTGATAGAATTAAAGAAGTTATAGTAAGCCTAATAGAAAAAAATCCACATGATGTTCAGTTTATATTAAATTCAAAAAATCTTGAAAAAAAATCAACCATACGAAAACTTTTCGAAAAAGAAAAGTCTGTAATATGTGTTCCTTTCTATGAAGATAATAATCAAACCTTAAACTCTATTATCAGCAAATTTTTTAGAGATAAAAAAATTCCAATTTCACAACAATTGATAAATATTTTAATAGAAAGAAGTAGAGGAGATAGAAAGAATTTAAATAATGAATTGGTAAAAATTGAAAGTTATGCCTTAAATAAGAAAAATATTAATCTTCAAGAAATAATTAGATTAACTAATCTTGCAGATAATTATGGCGCATCAGAGCTTATTGATCATTGTCTAGCCAAAAATACCAGAAAAACTGTCACTATTTTGAATGAAAATAACTATTCTGATGAGGACAATATTATAATTATCAGAACATTATTAACTAAGCTCAAAAGACTAGTTAAAATTCATGAATTAGTTGATGAAAAAAACAATATTGAACTAGCTGTTTCTGCAAGTAAGCCTCCCGTTTTCTGGAAAGATAAGCCTCTTGTTATTCAACAAATAAGATCTTGGAAAAAAGAACATCTAGAAAATCTAATTTATAAAACTAGTGAAATTGAGCTTTTGATTAAAAAAAACTCTACCATGGCTAAAAATATATTATCAGATTTTATAATTAATAATTCAAAAAACACTAATAATTAGATTTTATAATTTCAATTATTTTATTTAACTGATCTAAATCTTTATATTCTAATAACAGAGATCCTGAATTATTTTTTTTATTTCTAATTAAAACATTAAGACCAATTTTTTCTCTAATTGAAGTCTCTAAGGCTTGTAAATTTGTATCTCTCAAGGGCTTAAGAGAGTGTTTTTTTGTCTTAAAAATTTTAACGAGATTTTCTGATTGTCGAACAGAAAGATTTTTTTCAATTATTTTATTTGCAACAAACTCTGCATTATCTAGGCCTACTAAAATTTTTGCATGTCCTGCTGATAATTTTTGATTTTCAATTAACTTTAAAACTGCTTCTGGAAGGTTGAGTAGCCTTAAAAAATTAGCAATATGACTTCTACTTTTCCCAATAAATTGTG
>Ga0307998_1001620_pt1 | contig 12042 bp, 21 predicted proteins | sample Davwhametageno37_FD_203147 | JGI IMG/M metagenome (GOLD analysis project Ga0307998, IMG submission 203147) | Marine microbial communities from Davis Island wharf, Antarctic Ocean - #37 | ecosystem: Environmental > Aquatic > Marine > Unclassified | place: Antarctic Ocean: Davis Island wharf...
TGGCGACTCTTGGAGAATGAATAGCGGTATTACTAAAGTTGATGAAGACGAAGACTTCTACTGTTTCTATGGTTCTAGTGGTTCTTGTTATCGTTGCGGTAAAGGTTCTTACACACTAAGAATGAACAATGCTCACATCTGGACGCAACTACAAGAACTACACGGTGACAAAGTAGAAATGATGCCAGAAGACACCGACTGGGTAAACATGGATTGGATTATCAAATGACTAGGCTAGAAGAACTGAAAGCTGCTCGTTATGCTTATGCTGCTGCTGCTTTTGCCGCCTTTTCTGCTGTTGCTGATGATGCTTCTGATGCTGCTAAGGATGCTGCTTATAAGGCTGAACTGGACAAGGAAACATAATATGAATATTTTTATCCTCGATACAGACCCAATACGCGCAGCACAGCAACAATGCGACAAGCATGTTGTTAAGATGATACTAGAGTCAGGGCAAATGCTATCAACAGCACATCGTGTACTCGATGGAATAAAAAGCAGAGGTCCATCTAAATCTGGTAAACGTCAGGTAGACAAATGGCACATGACGCATCGTATTAATGAGGATACTCTATATAAAGCTGTTCACGTTAATCATCCGTGTACAGCCTGGACCATGGAATCTATATCAAACTATGCTTGGCACTATGAGCATTTCTGCGCTCTTGCTGTAGAATACGAGTATCGGTACGAAAAGACTCATGCCACGCATCGGAAACTAGCAGATATTCTTTCCATTCCACCTAAAAATATTTCACATAGTGTTGGTCAAACGCCATTCCGCCTAGCAATGCAGCATGAGCCACAGTGTATGCACGAAGAAGATCCAGTTCGGTCATACCGTGAATATTATGCCACAAAGCAAACACGATTTGGTATGTCTTGGACCAAACGTGATGTACCAGACTGGTTTGCATTAGCATGAAACACTATAGATTCAAGTGCGGTGTGTTCATACAAGCAGCCAACTTTAAAGAGGCACAGAATATCTTTGTGAATAATATAATGATGGAAGAACACGACCCGCGACGATGGCACGACTGCAAATGTGTTGGTTTTATTCACGAATGGAACTGCCCTTCTAAACCAAAGCAAAGCAGTTTGGATCCAAATTGTAATTATTAACAGTTACAACAAAAAGAAAGCTATATTATGTTTCCTATCTTTAAATCAGGTGTTCCAGTAACTTTTGTCAGAATGAATCGAATTCAACAAGGAGAAACAGAATGAACTATAGGATTGACGCCGCCACTAAAGAAGAATGGGCTGAAAGAGCCTTATCTGGTGAGAAGAAGTTGGCTATTTTAGAAAATAGTATTAAAGAAACGCATGATAACGACATGACAAAATTAGAAGAACTAGCAGATTGTTATGATGCTGCTTTCGATGCTGCTGAAGCTGCTGATTGGGCTGCCTTTTCCGCTACTACTGATAATCGTGATGCCACTGAATCTGCTCATGCTGTTGCTATTGTTGCTGCTAAAGCGGCTTGGACTGCTTATAGGGCTGAACTAAAGAAAACTGCTAATGACTAAAGACTATGTGGTAGTAACAACAATATCATCTTTTCGTCATCGCTATGTGATGCACAAAGATGACCTGCGCAAAATGAATGGTAATGTAGAACCAAGTGATGCTGAACTGGGTGAGTGGGCTATAGATACTGTTACTTGTGAAGAATGTGACGGGTTCTCTCAAGAGCATATGGGTGAAATGCCCCTTGATACATATGAATGTTCTGAAGATGAGATGCTGACCCTCTTTGATCGGGACAACGATTATCTCAAAGGATGGGAACGAGATCAAAAAATCAAATGGGTTCGAGATACTGTAAAGAATGGTGAAGTTGTGGAGGTGATTTCAAATGAGCTTGAAAAGTAAGTGCGACCAGTACGACGTGTTGGTTAAAGAACTGTTTATTCTTCTTGATACAACCGAAGAAACAGACGAGGGGCGTGTGTACAAACCTATTCGTATAGTCTGTAACCGTAGTGATATGGTAAAGAAATTAGGCGAAGTGTTAGACTTGTTGAAAAGCACAATGAAGGATACGGGGTGATTTTAAATGAAGTTTACTAATTCCAATATAAACGGTGTAACAAATGAAACTGAAATTCCCGATGATAGCACACTCGATCAAGTCCTTGAAGAATTTCAAAACTTTCTTCGTGGATGTGGATATGTGATTGAATATAATAAATGTCTAATATTAGAGGATATGGACGAATGAAAGTTAAAATTGGTGGATATCCAAAATATTTCTATCCAAAATATTTCTATTGGTTAGATAGGTTGTTTGGTTGGAACCCCAAACAAATGATAAGTGTTCGTATTGACCCATATGACACCTGGAGTATGGATCATACCCTTGCTCCTATCATCCTGCCTATGCTAGTACAACTTAAAGATACTAATCACGGCGCTCCAAATGTAGACGCCGCTGATGTACCAAAAGAACTTCGTGCTACTAAAAAACAACTAGACGCATATGGTAAAAATGGCGATGTTGATCCTAAACACTTTGAACGTTGGAATTGGATCATGGACGAAATGATTTGGACATTTGAACAAAAGTGCAGAGATGATTGGACAATGGATTACTATGGCCCATACATCGAAGGCGAAGATGGTAAATTTTTGAGCGGTCGCTTCGAATGGACAGATCGTGAAGGCAAACAAGCACACCAACTACGAATGACCAACGGTTTTAAACTGTTTGGAAAATACTTCGAACAATTATGGGATTGATAGTGCAACAAAGGGAGAATATACGATGAGTATGGCTGGAGAAATAGAAAACATTGATCACGAAATCAAGCAAATCGAAATTAGGTTGGAATCATTACGCCACCGTCGAACGGGACTGATGGATCAATCAAGATTCGATTTTCCAAATATCAGTAGGATTGAAATCATTAATTCTGAAGGTCGGGCGTGGGTTGCGTATCTCGACGAAAAGGGTGTTGATGTTCAAATACAAGATGGAGACAGAACAATGAAAGTTTTTTATAATAAATAGAAATTAGTGCTTGACGCTGCGTGCTTCATATACTATTAATAGTGTATAGACAAAAACAAAGAAAGAGACGCACAATGTCAATCGCAAAAACAATCCTTTCACAAATCAAAGCAATCGACGCAATGAGCCTTTGGGCTTGGGGCGCGAAAAACCTTGTGGATACTGGCGACGGACTGCGGTTCAAAAGCAGTGGGATGGTTGGCTGGAAAGGTTTCGTTCATGTTAAATATGATGAAGGCCAAGACCTTTATAATATCGACTTCTTCAAGGTTCGTGCTGGTAAGACTACCTATGCAGATCAACTAGAAGGCGTTTTTGTTGAAGACCTTGTACACTTAATTGATCAACAAGTTCGTTAAATTCATGTTAATATTTGAGGATGAAGAAATTGAATTCAATCACGAAATCCGTAATCGCATTAGACTTTCACTTGCCGCTTATGCTTATGAACATGACAACATTTCTATTATGTCTGATGACGACTTTGATCAGTTATCATTAAAGATCAGGCCAAAAGAAAAGACTGGTAATGTTAAACTAGACAATTTCTTTAGGAACCACTTTGAACCTGCGACGGGTATGTGGATCAGAAAACATCCAGAGAAACATAAGTTGAAATTCATACTCGAACGATACATAAAAATTAATTGAATTATGACTTGACAACAAACACCCAAGTATGTTAATATTGTACATCATCGAAGGAAATATATTATGAAATTTGCGACAAATCAAGCTGATCGAATTGCTTTGATCAAAGAAATTGCAGAACGCAAAAAGAAACTAAGTCGCATTAAAGCAAAGTCTAAAGGTACTTTGGCGAAGGTCAAGCTTGATAGTGTGCCTCGAAAGAAGCCAAAAAACACTATTAATGCTTTAGATGATACTTCACAAAATCCAAACTATTACACAGACTCAAGCAAATATGCCAAGCAATATTATGGCGAAACAATGTATGAGACTACACGATTCGATAACGACTGGGGCGATTATTAAGTATCGCTAAACGAATAACACAAAGGATTATACTATGACCGAAGAAGAACGCATCGACGCATCGACCAAACGCGCAGAGCATTTTCTCCCTCAGTTCCGCATGATTATGGCAGACGAATTGAAAAAGCGAATTTGTCGCGTGGTGTTTACAAAGCTAAATGGTGAACAACGAGATATGAGTTGCACTCTGAGCGCAGACATCATTCCACAAGCACCCGAAACTGATGTTGATAAAGCACCACGACCAGTGAATGAATCGGTTCTTTCTGCGTGGGATACCAACGCACAAGGCTGGCGATCATTTCGAGTTGAAAATGTTATTTCCTTCACATGAATTGGTTCACATATATTAAGTATATGATCATCCTCCGCTGGAATTTATTGTTTCAGCGGAAAGATGAAAAGGGCCAAGTCTATATTTATGAACGAGATAAAGACGATTAGCACTATACAATCATTATCATATGCGCTATAATGTGAATAACAAAGGGAATAATTATGGACAACATAACAATCGCAATGCTACTCGCTATATGTGCATGTTCTTGGTGCGCGTATATGATCGGAATAAATGTAGCCAAGTCCACGCGTGACGATGCAATAAGTGACACCATCACATATCTATGCGTTGAAGGATATATTAGACATTATCAAACAGATAATGGTGAACTTGAAATCTTAAAGTTGAATGGAGATGATGATGGCCAAGAAGAAGACTCAGCCGCGTAAAGTCAAAACAGGCATTGCCGCCGCACCAACGGATTCATTCCATTGGTTTTCATCGCACTTGCGTATGGATGTGGATAAGAAAGAAATTGCTGTTGTTCTGAAAGACTACATCAAGGCAAATTATCAAGGCAAAGAACGCGCATTGTTGTTGTCAGGCCCTGATTACATTTATGCTGGTGAAGCTGGTGTTGCTGCGACTATTGCTTGGAAATCTATGGGTCACGAATGGGACGCTAAGTGGAATGGCAAACGACACATTGAAACATATATCGGACGCGTTCGAGCATTAGCTGATGCAAAGGCTTTGACGAAACCCGATGATTCAATTATTGTTATTCCAAAGCGATCACCGATGCAAATCGTACAAGAGAAATCGTCTGACTTCATTGCAGAAATTGAAGAAGTTGTCGATATGTTTGGCACAGGTGACATGTTTGTTGATTGGAAAAACTATTCGGTCTATAATGAAATGGTTAAGGTTGAATTAAATTCAATTTCAGCTAAACATGTGTTAGATTACTACAAGCCTCTTTTGTCTGAAATGGAAGAACTTGTGAATGACAAGACGGATGATCTACTAGAAGCATATTGCCACTGGACAGTTCCAGAGCGTAAGGACTTTTTGAAAATCATTTCCGACATTGTTAATGATGCCGAAAAGTATGTTATGTCTAAGAAAGCATCACGCAAGCCGAAAAAGCCTCGTGTGAAGTCAGCAGACAAACAAGTCACGAAACTAAACTATTTGAAAGACTCAGGCGAGTTTAAACTCACTTCGATTAACCCTGCTTTGATCATTGGTGAAACTCGACTTTATACATTTAATGTCAAAACAAAAACCTTAACTGAATACATCACTGAACGACCAAAGGGTTTTGAAGTGAAAGGCAGCACGATCTATGGTATTGATTTGGATCGTTCACGAAGTATCCGTTTGCGTAAACCTGAAGAACATCTAAGCGTTTTTCAAACCAAGACCCCAACTGCAATCAACAAGTTTTGGGCAACATTAACAACAAAGACCAACGAGACTATCAATGGTCGCGTGAACAAGGATACAATAATTTTGAGGGTACTTAACAAATGAATGGATTTCTTACAAAGGCCGAATTTGCTAAGTTGGTGGAAAGGGGCGTTATTGAACAAAAAAACACCTATATGGATGTGGTACTCGACTTGTGTGTCCAACACGGCATTGATCCAGAAGATTCAAAGAAGTTTATTTCAATACCAATTATGGAAAAACTTGAAGCCGAAGCAATGAATATGAATTTGATTCCACGCGGAAACCAATTGGTTTTCGAATGAAAAAGTTTATCGTTACTGGATGCCCAAGGTCAGGCACAAATAAATTTTGTGACACCCTAAACCAATATGCAGATATTAATATGTGGGAGGATCGTAACGACTTTGAACCGATAACCAACACATTCGATGAAATTGGTTGGACAAAAAACTTTCTAGATGACAATAAGTCTGATTGGGCCGGGTTCAAACAATTCAGTGGAGATACTATCTGCGTTCAACGGATGGCAGAAAAGTTTGATATGTCCATAATTCCTGTATTGCGAAAAGATATAATTTCTGTATATCTGAGTTGGGCAATATACCAAACGAAAGTGTCTCTCAATAACTTACATGACCACGGCTCACTAGGCACCACCTATGACTATGAAACGATTCTAAAAGAAGTTGGCGGTTTGAAGCGTTTGAGGAAAAACGCCTATTTCGTCTTAAAGCAATACTATTTATGGGAAAACAATCCATCATATCAAAAGGTGTATTTCGAAGATATGATAGAAGGGAAAGAATATCCTAAGTTGAATGAATTTTTCAATAGGACAATCAAGTTTGGCCTAGATGGATATACGCCAATGCAATATGAACATTATACAAAGGATTGGGAAAAACTAATAGAACCTCTTATGATGGTACTACACGACGCAAAAAAGTCTGGATTATTTCCAGATTACATCAATAAAATTGATATATAGTCTATACATCCTAACAGATGTATGATACAATGCTAATATATCGCAATACACTGCAATACAAATACATACAATGCAATACAAGGAAATATAAATGTCTTTTGCAAATCTAAAACGAAACCGTGGCTCTATTGATAAACTCGTTAAGGCGGCTGAAGCTGCTGGTGGTGGTTCCACAAAGAGTTACAAAGATGAACGGGTCTGGAAACCTACTGTAGATAAAGCAGGCAATGGCTATGCTGTTCTGCGTTTTCTTCCAGCCGCTGAAGGCGAACCTTTACCATTTGTCAAATATTGGGATCACGGATTTAAAGGTCCAACTGGTAAATGGTACATCGAACGGTCACTTACAACAATCGGTCTCGAAGACCCTGTAGGTGAAATGAACTCTCGTTTGTGGAATATGGTTGATGACGATAAGTCACCAACACGCAAGCAAGCCCGTGATCAAAAGCGTCGTCTGCACTATTCTTCAAATATTATGGTAATTTCTGATCCAAGCAATCCAGAAAATGAAGGCAAAGTATTCCTTTATGAATATGGTAAGAAAATCCACGACAAGATCATGGATTCTTGGCAACCGTCTTTTGCAGATGAAAAACCTGTTGATCCATTTGATATGTGGGAAGGTGCCAATTTCAAGTTGAAAATTCGTCAAGTTGAAGGCTATCGCAACTACGACAAATCTGAGTTTGATGCACAATCTGCATTGAATGAAAGTGACGAATACCTCGAAGGCATCTACGATTCTATGCATTCTTTGGCATCATATACTGATCCAGCGCAATTCAAATCATATGATGATTTGAAGAAAAAGTTGGAAAGTGTTCTTGGCGTGGCGTCTGAACCATCAATGCAGCAACAAGCGCAGATGAACGCAGAAATGCCACAAGCACCCGCGCGTTCAATGCCTGCCCAATCTATTGAAGAAATGGCTTCAAGTGTTGATGATGGTGACGCAGGAACAGAAGACACGATGAGTTACTTTGCCAAACTTGCTTCTGGCGACTAATAACTAACAATATCGTTATAAGAATACAAAAGGCAGCTTTCGAGTTGCCTTTTTTTAATACCTTTATTTTGAACCTAATTACCTAATGCCAAGCCATCGTCTAGAAGATTTGAAGTTGATCCACTGGGCATTACCATACCAGTATTGTTGTTAGTGACAGTAGAACTATTATCATCCATAGATACATTACCCCCACGCCCTGACCCAGTACCAACTGTTGCCAAATACTTTTCAATTTCACTCACTTGCGTTTCTCGATCTCTTTGGATTAGTGGAAATGTTAAGCCACTAATGCCAGTCATTGGTTCGACTGATGCGGGAATTGCTGGTTGACGACCATTCGTGAAACTGTTGCCCGTTCCAAATGGATTCAAATCACCCACGCCCGTTTCTGAAAATGTTGCGGCACCAACAGGTGAAGGTTTTGCCAATAAAGATGCTTGAGGCTTATGTCTTTTTTCGGGAGCATCTCCGCCTAACAAAAAGTCTGCCATACCTTCAGCTAGATATTCTCCACTAAGCGCTCCAGCAACACCGCCAAGCGTGGCGACAATCAAATTACCTATACCGCTTTGACCAACAACTGGGATCGCTGGGGATAATGCACCCGCGCCAATGAAACCAAGAGTACCACCACCTAAACTTCCCAACGCACCAGCAAGTTGTTTCTTTATTTCATCTTCAGGTGCGTTGTTTGCAATAGCAAGAATTGGATCAACAAAGTTCAGGGCAATGGCCGTGGGTAGCAATCCTCTAGATGTCATAGCGCCCAATTGCTTAACGAATTTCAACGCTTTCGCATATTTGGCTGATTGCTTAGATGCTTCAGCAACTTTTAATGCATCCATTAGATTTTTTGGTCTAGGTGTGCCTGCTTTGCCTTTATCTAGTGCAGCGGCTGTGGCTTTGGCTATATTGGATGGCGGTTTAGGCAATTTATTAAACCTGCCTCGTGGGCCACGACCAACAGTTGGGGTATTCTTTGCTGCCTTTGCTGCGGCTGTTGCAATGTCATCTGCCCTTTGTGCCGCTGCGATGGCGGCTTGGGTGCCTTTTGTAGTTGCTTTTGTAGTTGCTTCTAATATACTTTTTGGAATTACTACTCCTTTGAGTCCTTTCCATACTGCTCTACCTAAAGGCGCTAGGGCCAAACTCCAAGCACCTTTCAACAGAAATTTGGTAAGCGATGGAAGCAATACAACACTCAATAAACCTAGACCAGCGGAACCTAGAGCGGTCTCCATAGCATCTTTCTTATCTTGGGGCATTTTATCATACCAATCCGTTGGCATCCCAAATGCTTTCATACCATTCATAAGCCATTCGCCAGCACCTTCAGAAAACTCAGGTGCGAGATGTGCAAACGCAGCACCGACGATACCAGCAAGAATAGTTTTACCGAGTATCTTGCCCCCTGCGCCTAATAAGCTGCCTAGACCAAGACCTGGTAATAGACCTTTGAATGTGTTTGAAATGCTATCTAAAAAGCCTAATCCAAGACCATCTTTAAGTCCGTCCTTGAAAGAATTTGGCCCAACTTTTCTAACTTTATTGGTTAAACGCGTTGGTTTGGCGTTCAAGTCTATTAATCTATCCTTTTCCGCGCCTTCCATTTGCGCAGAGATTTTCGATACCAATGAAGTGATGGCCCCATTAGTGTCATGTTGCTCATCAACCTGCTTTATCAGGGTCTTATTAATATCGGCTAAAGTGATCTCTGCCATTGGTTATTCCTTTTAAATGCCTTGCATTTGTTTTTGGCTCTCAGCACGTTGTTTCATATCTTCAATTAACATAGTAACATAAACTTCCCTCTCCCACGGCATCATACAGTCTAATTCAGTTAAAGAGTATTTGTGGTTTTCCATTAACTGATAATTTGTCTGATAATAATTAATTAGCGATTCGTGTGAAAGGTTCACATAAAAAAACTTTGAATTCCTTCAATTACTTGCTCATTTTCTTGATCGCATTTTTCGCAATTAAAAACAATATCCTGAGTAAGTTGTGGTAGAGCCATAGCAAAGTCGCCAATCGCCTTAAATTGATCTGGATTCAAACCATCTAAAAACTTAACAACCTCTTCTTTCGACTCATCGTCAAAATTTAGTAATTCGTCTTCGCCCATAAGTTTATCGAGACACGCAATAACCGTGCTGAAGATCAAGCTAGATGCGTTCTCATCATCAGAATTCAAAGTCTTTACAGCGTCGGTCATACTCTTATATGATGGGTATTTCATTTGTATGGTGTATTGATCATTCAGTTTAACTTGTAAGTCAGACTTAGGAATGATAACTTCCACTTTATCCAAATCGACAGGAACCGTGTTCACATGTTCACAGCTAGAACAATAAATACCAATCGACGCGTGTTCACCCACAGATTTCGCTCTGATTTTTGTGAAGATATATTCCGAATCAAATGTACTCAACTTTTCAACATCAATATCATCAAACACGCAACTCCTAATTGTGTTGTGCATTGCTTCTACCATATTTTCAGCGTCGCGTGACTCTAAAGCCATTAGTAATATCTTTTGTTCTTTTACCAAAAAGGGTCTAAACTTGACTTCTCGTTTCGTTGATGGTATTGTAACTTTATAGGTGGGGGTGTCATTAACTACTGGCAATGCCATAATATATTCCTCATATTATTTAATTCGCTTCCAATTCATATACGATAAATCAATTGATACTTCTACCGTCTGGTCCGTGCTGGCATCGCCTAAGTCGATACCATTTAGTGTTGTGGGAAATGCGTTCTCTAACTCAACGCCATAGATAGCATTCGCTTCTGAAAATGATTCTATGTCAACATTAATGTCTATTCCGAAAACATCGAATGTTCGATCAAAAATTTGAAACGATTGTCCCTTTTTCATCTGAAATATCTTCACACTATACTTATATTCATTTGCATATGATATTTGCTGAGTGTCTTGATTGACAACAAGATTTTGCCATGCATCAAAATATGACTTTGCTTTGTAATCATTTAAAACATGAAACGACAATCCAACATCAGCGTTTGCATAACCATGCGCCATCTTTTGATTCATTAACCCAATTTGACGATCATGTGTTATGATTTGTCTGCCGGGCAATCTAGCAACTCGACATAACACATTGCGTTCCCGCGCAGAAAAGTTGCTGCCCGGAATACTAGGAAGTTGAACCATATATTGGTTAGCAAGGGCCACACCGCCGCCAGCGGATATTTGTCCCTTAAATTCTTCAATACTAGCCATCTATCTTCCCTTTATCTTCATTCTAGAATCTTTCCAAACTTGCGACGCACTTGCTTTTTGGAAGTCCGCTGTCGGAAGAAAAGTTGCAATTTCCCATTCAGGAGCCTCGACAAGAGCAAATCGCGATCTAACATGTTTCGTTAGATAGTGTTTAACGCAAGGTTTGAAGTAATTCGCCTTAGACGCAGCTTGCAACATTTCATACGATAGTTTAAACTTTGTTGTTTCATCATATCGTTTATTGTTAGTAATCCCCATCAATTGATCAAGGAACTTTGCTCTAAGAGGCAAGGGCAAATAGTGTAAATTTAGACCTAGAAACCCACCTTTCGCTGGACCAATTACAATTACCAAAGGAAACGAATCATAGTATGGTAGTGTCTTTTTATGTTTTGGGTCATAAAAATACATATACATATTGCCAATGCCGTGCCTATTCCTAAGTTGAACTGGTTCTTCTTTCATCAACGCAGCACGATCAACGCCTTTCATTGTCTTCGCCTTTTGACGAAACCAATCTTGAGATGCTTTTGATCTTAAAGTAAGCCCCTTACGGAAAGCTTCAATTTCTAGCGTGTGGAATAAATTGCTCATATGCGCCGATTATGCTTTGTTTGTTTCATACTTCTATTTATATCTTTTTCTTGGTCTTTTTATATGGCTTTAGGGGTTTGGTTGATTTAGGCTTAATGCCCATTTTATGTAGTGTGTCTTCTGTCCATATCTGAAAGGTCCAACCACGATCCTCTGCATATGTTTTTGCAGCGGCCCACTTATTCATATTCTTAACATAAGTCAACCCTTCAGTGATATATCGCTTTGTCTTACGACCATTAAAGGCGGGTGGTCTAGTTTCTTTATCTGGTTTAATTTCAATTAAGACAGTACGACCATCCTTATATATGACTTTGAGGTCCATAAAATATCTGTGGTATCTCTTGTCAACATCATAGATATATGGTATCACGACTTCTTCGCTGGACCAAGATTTTACATCTGGATTTGCATCACACCATTGAAAGCTGTATTTTTCCCATAACGA
>Ga0307998_1001623_pt1 | contig 12027 bp, 6 predicted proteins | sample Davwhametageno37_FD_203147 | JGI IMG/M metagenome (GOLD analysis project Ga0307998, IMG submission 203147) | Marine microbial communities from Davis Island wharf, Antarctic Ocean - #37 | ecosystem: Environmental > Aquatic > Marine > Unclassified | place: Antarctic Ocean: Davis Island wharf...
TTGACCCAGCAAGTTTGGACGTGAACATTCATCCAACAAAAACAGAAGTTAAATTCGAGGATGAAAGATCCATATATGCTGTATTAAGAAGTGCTGGCAGACATGCAATTGGACAATTTAATGTCGGACCAGCTATCGATTTTAATGCTGAAGCCAGTTTTCAGATACCTCCGCTACCGAACGGACATTTTCCTAAGGTACCTGAGATCAGAGTAAATCCTAATTTCAACCCCTTCTTAAGTAATTCAGAGGATAGACCGCGTTTGAGAACTCCTGACCAGCAATATGAGAGCATGCAGTCTGAGAGAAATCTGAATACAAATCAAGAGTTCGCCGCGATGGAACGGCAAGAAGACCTCACTTCTTTTTGGAACCAGCGTAATGAGATTACTGAGACCCTCCCCCAAGTATTTAATGGACTTAAAATGCTTCCTTGGGGTAAATATGCAGTAACCACGCTAGGAGATAAGTTGCTTTTAATCGACATAGCAGCAGCTCGATTTAGAATTTTATTTGATCAAATCTGGTTAAAACTTCAACATACCACCTTAGCCTCGCAACAAATTCTCTTCCCAATTGAAATGAATTTAAATGTTTCCGAATTTGAATTACTTCAGCTACATGCATCTCACTTTGCGGTAGTAGGATTTGATTGGAGCAATACTGGAAACTCAACATCTATCGAACTCACTGGAATTCCAATGGTTATTTCTATGGAGCAGGCCGTACCTGCCATGGAAAAATTATTAGAAAACATGAGTGAATTGGAGAACCTTGCAGAAACTGAATTAATCAAAAATTTAGCCACGTCATTGTCCAAGCAAGCAGCCGGTTCTTTGATCCCAAGTAGCCCTGAAGAGTTAAATGCATTAAGAGAACAACTCCTCAGCAGTAGTAATCCTCAATATTCACCTAGCGGTAAAAAAATTATTGCTGAACTCTCTCAGGAAGATTTAGTTAAACTATTATGATTTCACAACAACGATTCAGTTTGATGCCCACCGTGGTAAAGAATTTGCTTATTATAAATGGGTTAGTTTTCCTTGGAATGGTAAGCATACGTTCAACTTTTGGAGTAGATATTACCCAATGGTTGGGACTTTATTTCCCGGCTTCAGAAAGCTTCAATCCGTTCCAGCTGATATCTCACATGTTCATGCATGGAAACTTTCGTCATATCATTTCTAATATGATCATGCTGTGGTTTTTAGGAAGTGCTATGGAAAACCATTGGGGATCGCAAAGGTTTCTTATTTATTACATACTTACTGGCTTAGGAGCAAGTGCTCTCCAAATCGGAGTTAATGGCTATGAATACTATAACATTTTAGCGCAAGTAAGTGCTGATAACGCACAACTGGTACTTTCCGAAGGAGCAGACTTAATCCAACGAAACTATAATTATTCAGACCCGAGTATGGGGGCTCTAAACAGGTTACTAAACACCCCAATGGTTGGAGCATCTGGTGCTGTTTTTGGGGTATTACTGGCGTTTGGAATGACCTTCCCCAACCAGGTTATATACCTTAACTTCTTCTTTCCTATCAAGGCTAAATACTTTGTGATCGGTTACGGATTATTTGAACTATACAATGGATTTAGTGTCAGTAATAGTGGTGTCGCTCACTTTGCGCATCTTGGGGGCATGTTGTTTGGTTATATTCTGATTCGACGTTGGAAAAAAAGTAGGTATTTATAACACCCATTAAAGACAATCATGAGCGAGTTTTTTGATAAGGTTAAGCACGATGCATTTAAGGGCGATTATTTGACGCGACTCTTATACCTGAATATTAGTGTTTTCTTGTTATACACCTTAGTCAATGCATTTACCAGTCTGCTGACTGGTGATTTCAGTCTCGTTCCGAAATTAGCTGATCGGATTCTCGCGCTGCCTTCTGATCCTTTAAAGGCCATTCTAAAGCCTTGGACTTTTCTGACTTATATGTTTACGCATTTTTCGTTTCGACACCTTTTGTTCAATATGATCATCTTGTATTTTTCCGGTAAAATGCTCATGGAATACCTTGGAGAAAAACGAATGCTCGCCCTTTATATCTATGGAGGACTGGCAGGTGGAATTCTTTATATCGTTTTATATAACCTCAGCCCTATACTAGTATCAGGATCTATGGTAGGCGCTAGCGCAGGCGTGATTGCGATCCTTGTAGCTGGTGCTTTGTACATGCCGCAAATGCCTGTAAAGCTTTGGGGTATTATTGAAATAAAATACTGGATGCTGGCCGCAGGGCTGGTGCTATTGGACATTCTTAGTCTAACCGGATCCAATGCAGGAGGGCACATTGCCCATCTCGGTGGTGCTGTGGTAGCGTACTTCTTCATCCAAAGTATGAGAAAAGGCAACGAATGGAATGTCTACCTGTTCCAGGTAATTGATCATATCCGCGGTATAATTTATTCCTCAGGAAAGAAAAATAGAAAGCGAGGCTTCAGCTTCGGGGATCGTAGCTATGTTAAACACAAAGACGTGAAGAAAAAAAAGCACAGTTCAAGTGGACAACCAGCTCCTGAGGAATCAGCTCTTATGGATGAAATTCTAGAGAAGATCAAAAACAGTGGTTACGATAGCTTGAGCAAGGATGAGAAGGCTTTTTTATTTAAAATCTCCAAGGAGTAGTGAAAAAGAGACGTTTCCTAATACGGTGGGCCAATCGCGTAGTGTTTCTCACTACACTTCTTGTAGGGCTGGGGTCCTTAGTTTCTTCTAATTGGTTACCAGGCGCAAGTCTCTTGTCCCTGATATTTCCCCTTTTAATTTTACCTAATGTCGTTTTACTGCTTTTGTCTTTGCGATATATGGCTCGTAAATCACCAATAACTATGATAGGAATTGGTTTAACTATAATACCTGTACTTGCGCAATTACCCTTCGCTACGGCCCCTGAGGAGCAATTAGACGATATTAAAATAGCGACCTATAATGTAAGAGGCTTTTATCAAGAAGCCTCAGTCTCAGAACAAATAGCCAAATGGACGTCCGAACAAAATATAGATATTTTGTGCATGCAAGAAATTCGAAAAAGTGCAGCTTCTCCAATAGCAGAACGTTTTCCTTTCAGAACCCATGCTCCAAAATGGAGTGGCTACAGTGTAGGAATCTATTCTACCTATGCCATAATTAACAGTGGTTCACTCGAGTTTGATCGGGTAGAAAAGCAATCGTACGCGAGGTTTAGTGCTGGATTTGCAGACATCATATTACCATTTGACACCGTGCGCGTACTTAATGTTCACCTCAGCTCCACTGGGGTTCAAGATGGAGATATGACCGTTGAGCCTACAAGAGAAGACTTACTGGAGGCGAGCCAATTTGTAGCTAAGAAAATAGCCGCTTCGGATCTAAACAGAGGTTTGCAGGCAGAACACATCGTAGAATGGGTCGAAGACAGCCCACATCCTGTTATACTTTGTGGGGATTTCAATGGAGTTCCAGGAGGTAATCTTTACGCTAGACTATTGACCAATCTTATAGATCCTTACATATTTAAAGGTCATGGGCCTATGGGTACTTTTGAACCTTTACAAAGGCGGCACCTACCTATTCGTATCGATTGGACCTTGCATAGTAAAGAATTAATCGCCACTGGCCAATATGTAGATCATATCTACCTCAGTGACCATTTTCCGCTGGTCACTACTATTTCAGGTTTATATCAAGTTGAACCTCCGTTAGAATAAGTGCATTTAGCGCATTCGTCTTTATTCCCGATACTCGGTTTGGGAGTACTCGTAAGACCTCATCGTAATACAATGGTACACAAGCAGCATCTTCCATAAGCAGCATATCCGCTTTTTTAGCCAAAGAAAGTCGCTCCATTTCTGAAGTACTTTTTGACAATGCCTGATATAATGAATCAAACAGTGGGTTGTCATAGCGACTGTAGTTAGGGCCATTTGGTGCTTTTAACCCTGAAAAAAAGAGCATTAAATAATTCTCAGCATCCGGGTAGTCTGCAATCCAAGATGCCCTAAAAAAACCAATATTTCCAGCACTCTTATCGCTTCTCAAAGTTGCCGATGGGACAACATTTATCTCAATATCCCAACCTACATCACTCAAGGCTCCCTGAACAAACTCGCATAGATCTCTATAGTTAGAAACCGTAACCAGTGTAAGGTCTGGAAGCGTATCATAACGAGATATGACTGACATTGCGCTATCTCTTTGGTAATCAACTCCAATATTGCTCTGGTGCTCCTTGAGACCGAATGGTATGATTCCACCCTTTGCGGGGATACCGATACCGCTCCTGAGGCTTTTTATCATGACCTCTCTATCAATAGCAGCGTGAATAGCCCACCTTAAATCTTTGGGCAGCTTCATATCAGCATTGAACACCAGATATTCCGTATTCAAAAAAGGACCACGTTCAAGTCTATGACCGCCTTCATACTTCGAGCGTAACAAACCATCGCGATTGAGTAAGTCATCTTTGAAGCTTGGATCAATATTTGGCACGATTTCTAGATTACCACTCAAGTACTCCAGAAAGGCACTTTGCTGATCGGGTAGAAAAGAAATACTAATACCATCTAAGTAAGGAAGCGTTTGACCTATTGAATCCTTAGCCCAGTAATCTTCGTTGCGATGCAGAATAAGCTTCTCTCCAAAGTGCCAACGATGAAATTTAAAAGGTCCACTGCCTCCACCATGAGTTGCTAGTCTTCCTGCCTCAGCCTGAGTCGTATCTACAACGCTGCAATAAGGCATGGTCAAAAGTGACAATAGGGATGAGTAAGGTCTGTCTAGTGTAATGGTGAGTACTCTTTCTCCATGCGCCTCAATACGTTTTACACGCTCTAAAACCCAACTACCGGGTGAAGCCACTTGAGGATCTTTTAATCTTTTAAGAGCGTAGCATACATCTTTAGCAGTCACCTTTCTACCAGAGTGAAATTGTGCTTCGCGTAATAAAAACGTATATGATCTACCCGTAGAGTCGATGGTCCAACTTTCTGCTAAAGCAGGTACCACCTCATTTTCCTCGTTCAACATCACGAGACCTTCATAGAGCTGCTGAACAGCCCATATTGTGCTCTTATCTCTAGCGAAGGCAGGATCTAGCGTAGGTATACCTGCAGGTTCATTATATCTAAACACCATCTTATCAGATGACGAAACATTCGTACATGCTAATAAGACGGCACTACATGCTACAAAAAAGCCCCCAATTAAGGAGGCTTTCCAGTCGATATAGAGTTGCCTAAGCATCAATATTAGCGTATTTAGCATTTTTCTCGATGAACTCTCGACGCGGCGGAACTTCATCCCCCATGAGCATGGAGAAAATTCTATCCGCTTCTGCACTATCGTCAATGGTTACTTGCTTCAAGATTCGCTCATCCGGATTCATCGTTGTTTCCCACAGTTGATCCGCGTTCATTTCTCCAAGACCTTTATAGCGTTGAATCCCCACACCTTGGGCATTCTCACCACCAAATTCAAATTGAAGACCCTCACGCTGCTGATCAGACCAAGCATAGGCTGATTTAGCTCCTTTCTTGACTAAATAGAGCGGTGGATTTGCTATGTACACATAGCCTCTGTCCACTAGTTCTCTCATATAACGGAAGAAGAAGGTTAAAATAAGGGTTGAAATGTGACTACCATCAACATCTGCATCGGTCATGATGACAATTTTGTGATAGCGTAATTTCTTAATATTTAAAGCTCTTGGATCTTCATCTGTTCCTACACTTACACCAAGTGCCGTGTACATATTCTTAATTTCTTCGTTCTCAAAAACCTTGTGCGAAATAGCTTTCTCAACATTTAAAATTTTACCACGAAGAGGCAAGATCGCTTGGAAATTACGATCACGGCCCTGTTTTGCTGTACCGCCTGCAGAATCTCCCTCGACAAGAAAGATTTCACATACTTCAGGATCAGTTTCGGAACAGTCACTAAGTTTTCCAGGTAAGCCCATAGAAGACATCGTTCCCTTGCGCTGGACCATTTCACGTGCTTTTTTAGCGGCAACGCGAGCGCGAGCTGCTAATAACACCTTCTCTACAATCATTCTGGCCTCAGCTGGATGCTCCTCTAAGAAATTAGTAAGCATTTCACCCACTAATTTATCCACTGCACCGGCAACTTCTCTGTTACCAAGTTTAGTTTTGGTCTGTCCCTCAAATTGAGGCTCCATTACTTTCACTGAAACAACGGCAGTCAAACCTTCGCGGAAATCATCACCGCTAACTTCCACTTTTTCTTTGGCAAGAAAACCACTTTCGTCAGCGTACTTTTTAAGCGTACGAGTTAGTGCCCGACGGAAACCAGCCAAGTGTGTTCCACCTTCGTGTGTATTGATATTATTCACGTAAGAGTGAATATTTTCCGTATAAGACGTGTTGTAGTGCATGGCTACTTCAACTGGAATACCATCACGCTCACCTTCCATACACATCACTTGAGGAATAATCACCTCACGTGAAGCATCTATATATTTCACAAATCCAGCGAGACCATCTTGAGAATGGAAACGATGCCCTAGAAATTCGCCTTTTTCGTCTTTTTCGCGTTTATCTACAAGAGTGATACTGATTCCCTTATTTAGAAAAGCCAATTCACGCATGCGTTTTGCTAGAATCTCGTACTGGTATTCTAACACTTCAAAAATCTCGTGATCTGGCTTGAAGGTTACAATAGTACCGCGGTAATCTGTGGTACCAATTTCGCGAGTAGGATACTTCGCCGCACCACGACAAAATTCTACCTCATGTACCTTACCATCTTTATGTACCTCAGCATGAAGCATGGAGGAGAGTGCATTCACACAACTCACACCTACACCGTGTAAACCACCAGAAACTTTGTAGGAATCTTTATCAAATTTCCCACCCGCATGAAGTACAGTCATGACGACTTCTAGAGAAGATCTACCATCTTTCGGGTGAATGTCAATTGGAATACCACGTCCATCATCTTTTACGGTGACACTATCGTCCTCGTTAATGGTTACATAGATGTCATTAGCATGTCCTGCTAATGCTTCATCAATAGAGTTATCTACGACCTCATACACCAGGTGATGGAGACCTTTAACGCCTATGTCGCCAATGTACATGGCAGGACGCTTTCGAACGGCTTCTAGTCCTTCAAGTATTTGAATCGACCCGCCGTCATAGTTCTTTTGCTCTTCGCTCATATTCGTGTTGAGTGTTGTGCTTTTATGCTATCCTATCAAAGATAACTTTTCGGGCTCCATAAAGCGACTAAACAGGCCTAAAAGCGAGATCCACTTACCAACATGTTTATTAACATATTAAAGATCTTAAAGACCATGTTCCTACTAAAATTGATAGTTTAAAATGAACAGTCCTCTAGCTCCACGCACGTAGTAACCTTCCCACATTTGATATCGTTGATTGAGTAGATTAAAACCTCTAAGACTAACACTAAGGTTTGGGTTTATTTCGTAATGAATAGAGGCACTCCAATCCGTGTAATCCTCTAAAGAATATCCGCTTTCCATGTATCTGCCGCCAGCATATTTTAGATTCGAAGTAATACTTAGCTCATTAATCCTATAGCTGATCATCGCTCCTAGGATTCGACCTTCTTTGCCTATGTAATCATCTCCAGAGAACGAGTTTAACTGGGCATATGTACTGGCGGTAAATGACTTTAACGGAATACTTAATTCTCCCCTTACACTTGTCTGTACAACGTTATTCGCATATCCCACTTGTAAAGCAGCCAATTGAGCATCACCAACAGAGACTAATTCTTGAATGGAATCTCTTGTGAATACCACGGCATCATTAAGGAAGGTCATGGCACCTTCTACTCGGTATTGCAGCTTACCTATAAGTGCTCCTTGCATACCTACATAACCCTTATTCTGACCAGATAGACGCAGCTCTTGGTTCATGCTCAAGAAAGGTGATCTAGACACTAGTCCTTGAAGGGTATTTTGCTCTGTAAGTCCGTCCCAACCACCATAAATAGCTAACGTTCTGCGTAAGAGCTCTGCCTGTAAATTTATCCTTGGGAAAACATAAAACTCAAAAGAGTTCGTACCTGTTACGTTACGCTGTGTACCAGAAAAATTCAAGCCAAATTCATAAGTAAGAATGCCGTTTTTACCTCTGGTAACAGGAGCTATGGTGAAATTGTGGTATTGTGAAGCTCCTGTGTCCTGCGCCCATCCGTTGTAGTCGGAGAATTGGTAACCAAGATCTAAGAACACTGTTTTATCATCTGCATACAGCTCAAATTGGTGGGCTGTTTTGGCTAAATGTTCAAACGTATTTAATCCAGCATGCGTAAAGTTATAAACTGCACCGCCGGATCTATACATCGCGGAGACCTTACTCGTTGGATTGCTCGTGCGCAACCATTGCTGGGAAAGACCATATTGTTGCTGCCAAACACCCGGCACAGAATCGAGTGGGTTAGTAGAGACTACATTAGCTCCGTAAAACGAAACATAATCGGCCTTAAGTAGCGACTGTGTTTTTAAATTCCAGTTTTTTGTAGCACGTTGGAAATCAGCAAGTACCTCATTATTATAACTTGGCTGTCTGGCATAATCTACCTCTTTAACCCCACTCAAAGCACCCTCATGTAAAGCTCGCACACCCCATACATTCTTTTTTGACCGGGGAGACGAAAGTACGAAACTAGCATAGGTACCGGAATAATTACCACCACCTACACTGGCCTTTTGAGTAGGTAATTTAGGGAGTTTAACACGTCCCAAACGAATGGAGGGAATAGGTTCTGGTGTGAAATCTAAGATCATTGCCTTTGGCTGAATTCGAACATTCACCGACAATTTTGCCGAAGTAGTATCTTCAAACGAAGGTTGTTCAGAAATCTTATGTGCACTGCGAACCTGAGCTTTGTAATCCTCTACAACGCGAATCTCTACACTTTTTACCTGGTCTCCGGTTTCTTCTTGCGCGGACAATGTTAATTGGCCACCAAATAAAACAAGTAGGATCAATATATATTTAGTTCTCATATCTTTTAATGCCATCATTAGAAAATTAATCATCTAGTTCATCTCCTTCTTCTTGAAGGAACTCATCCATGCTCAAGCTGTCCACCCCAACAGTCTGCTGAGCCTCTCTTTCACGCTGTAGCGCTAATTCAGACTTATAATTTTGTGCTTCTGTGGAGTAATTTTCTATGTCCGCATTATCAATAACGAAGTCCAATGTATAATTGGCTTGGAAATCATCACCTAGTCCAGCGTAGTTTTTGGCCATTAGAATCAAGGATTTCCAACGCCATTTGGGGTAAGAGGGTAGATTGTCTATCATCCAGAAAATCTCGTCGTTAGACGCCTGATACTTTCCTGTAACCCAATCAAATTCAGAGAGTACATAGGAAGCTTCCGCCTGGGCCTCGCCCTTAACCTCGTTTTTCACCTGAGTAAAATACAGTTTAGCGTTTGCACTGTCACCCAATTCAAAGGCACTTCGCGCTGCATTGAGTAAGGCCTCTGTTCTCCAATCACCTGGGAGCCCATCATCTTGTAGCAAGCTTTCTGCATACTGGAGTATTACCGCTGTGTTCTGTAAAGACTTTGCACAACGCATCAGACCAAGACGAGCCCTACGGCCCTCATCAGCATTACCCACTAACCCCAATACCTGCTGGTAGTAGAAGAACGCCTTTTGAAAGTTTTGTTCTGCATAATACAAACTAGCCAGTCGTTCTACCGTTTGTTTTCGAAAACTCAATTCTCCAGAAGATGCAACAAATTCATAGGCTTCACGGGCAATACTATCTAGGCCATCATTGAAGGCACATTGCGCTAAATAATAATTTGCAGGCACCCTGAAAATCCCGTCTGGAAATTTAGATAGATAATCCTGCATCCCCTTTAGAGCCGCGGGATAGTCACCAAAGCTATAACGGTCATAAGCGCCATTGTATAGCGTAGAATCCAACTGGCCTTGACCTATTTCCGTACCTGTAAGGTTTTGAATCCAATCCACATAATCCGTGAGCTGATCGAGCTCTGAGTATTGGATTTTGGCTAGCCCAAGAGCCTCTCTACTTTCAGAAGTGTTGGGGTAATCTTCCACTACTTTTTTAAATGCAGTCAACGCATCCTGGCCATTACCTTGAATTCGATAAATCAATCCCAATGCAATGTGTGCATTCTTAATAAATCTAGATTTAGGGTAATCTGCAATAAACGAGGTGAAGATTTGACTCGCCTGTTTGTTTTGATCCATTTTCATGTAAGTCTCCCCTAATTCGAAATAGGCATCTGTAGCATATACCGAATTTGGATAACGCTTTACCAATTGTTCTAAGGAACGTGCCTTTTTCTCCGACTCATCAACTAAACCAAAACACAAACTTTGCTGGAAACTCGCATAATCCGCATCAGGTACATTCCGGCCCAAGTAGGTTTGGTAATAATTGATAGCATTACCATATTGCCCAGTCATGAAATACGAATCTGCCAGACGTAATTCCGCATCATTCGCCAGCTTTGTATTTGGTTTTTGCTGACCTAAAAAGAGGCGAAATGCCGTGGCGGATTTAGTGTAATCCTCTTTAGCAAAATGCGCATAAGCCTTGCTGTAAAGACTTCTTTTATATTGACTCAATGTAGCGGAGCCAGGGGTTGCTTGAAACTTAGACAACTCTACCAATGTTCCCTCAAAGTCATCAGCACGAAAAGCGATTTCCGCTAACCAGTAATGGGCTAGAGCAGAATACACATTATTCATAGGATACTCCAGGGATTTCAAGAAGAGTTTTTTCGCGGCAGTATACTGAATGGCATTAAAGTGCTGAACTGCTCTAAAATAAGATACCTTTTGATAGGCACCTTGCATGGTTGGCTGCTCCAAACCTGCCGCCGATATAGCCTTTAAGGCATTTTGATAGTCCTTAGAGTTTAAATATAAGTTCGCTAAAAACTCATTGGCCTCTTGGCGATGCTTGCTGTTTGGATACTTTTGAAGGAACTCCTTAAAGATATCCAGTGGCTGTTCAAAAGGAGTACTACTGTCATAGGCTAATTTCGCATAGTTAAAATATGCGTCTTCTCTCAATCGAATATCGTCTCCACTTTGACTCGCTTTAAAAAACGCTGTTTGTGCCTCCGTCTTTTTATCAACTTTTAAATAACAATCTGCCAAGTGATAGAAAGCACTTTGACCCAATGCGTCCCCACGGTTGTCAATTTTACTAAACTCCTGAATAGCCTCAGAATACCGGCGTGTTTTGTACAAAACAAACCCTAATTTATAGTGGTCCTGAATAGCTAACCTTCCACCTAATTCCTTATGCTTCTCTAAATACAAGACTGCTTGCAGCCAATTCGACTTCTGGTAGTAACCCTCCCCTATTAATTTGGCGACTTCAGCGGCGCGGCTTGGCACGGCTTGAGAAAGCAAGGATTCTCCTACACGAAGTAATTCCTCAATATCTCCGGTTTTATAGTAGATCTGACTCAAGTAGTAAGGCACAACACCGCCAAACTTCTCGTCACCAATCAAAAGTTTAAACTGCGCCATTGCGGTAGAGTACTGCTCTGCCTGATAAGCAATGTGCCCGTAATAATAACGATGATGGCTCTGGTATTCTCCTTTATATTCGGTTCCTTGAAAAAATAAGTTGCGTGCTTTTTCAACATCTTTAATCATCAGCTGGCTGTAGGCCAACTTGAAGTAATATTCACTACGGAATGCTTTTGTAACATCTGCTGCATCTATAGCACCAAGCCATTGCACCACCTTCTTGTACCGACGGTTGTTGAAGTAATAATTCGCCGCCGTGACATGGGCTTCTTGCCAACGTGGACTCAATGGATAGGTCTGCGCAAAGTGGGTCAAGAAATACTCGCTGTTCTCATTCATGAGATACAATGCACACAAGGCTCTATAAAAGCTACCCTGCTCTTTCAAGAAGCTCTGCGTAGGTAAATCAGAAGACAACAACTCATCAAAGCCGACGCGCGCTGCGGCATACAATCCGTCATTAAAAAGATCCACACTGGTGTTATACGTGGCCTCTTCTCCTTGTTCTAAAGA
>Ga0307998_1001624_pt1 | contig 12027 bp, 9 predicted proteins | sample Davwhametageno37_FD_203147 | JGI IMG/M metagenome (GOLD analysis project Ga0307998, IMG submission 203147) | Marine microbial communities from Davis Island wharf, Antarctic Ocean - #37 | ecosystem: Environmental > Aquatic > Marine > Unclassified | place: Antarctic Ocean: Davis Island wharf...
CCGACCACATGCTCGTGGTGGCGCGCACCACACGCGCCGCCGAGGTCAAAAACCGCACCGAAGGCATGTCGCTGTTCGTGCTGGACATGAAGACGCCCGGCATCCAGCTGACGCAACTCAACATCCAAGTCGAGACCGCCGAGCGCCAGTACATGGTGTTCTTCGACAACGTCAAGCTGCCCGCCGACGCGCTGATCGGCGAGGCCGGCAAGGGCGCCAAGCTGATGTTCGAGGGCCTGAACTCCGAGCGCCTCCTGGCCGCTGGCGCCGCCATCGGCCTGGGTGACTATGCGCTGGCCAAGGCGGTGGCCTATGCGAAGGATCGCAAGCCCTTCGGCAAGCCGATCGGCTCGTATCAGGCGCTGCAGCACCGCATGGCGCAGGCCAAGGCCCAGATCGAGGCGGCGCGCCTGATGACCTACAACGCCGCCGAACGCTTCGACGCTGGCGAAGATGCCGGCGCGCACGCCAACATGGCCAAGCTGCTGGGCTCGCAGGCTGCCGTGGCCGCCGTCGAGGCTGCGCTGCAAACCCACGGCGGTTACGGTTTTGACCGCGACTACGACATCGTGACGCTTTGGCCGATGGTGCGTCTGCTGGAGATCGCGCCGATCAACAACGAAATGCTGCTCAACTACATCGGCGAACACGTGCTGGGTTTGCCAAAGTCGTATTGAACCTGGAAACCCCAGTTGACCGGATGAACGCCATCCCCGGCATCAGGCTCCCGAACCGGGACTCGCGGCACTGCGGCTGTCGGTCGCAATTTTCAGAAATTCACGTGTTTGTGCACCGCTGCTATTGGCAGGTGCAGCCACCTGCTCTCTGAACATGTGCTCCACTCGCTCCCGACCCGCTTCCGCAGCGGCCAAGCGACCGCGAGGCCGACCGCGCAAGACACCAGACCAGCGCGACGACGGCAACCGCCGACAAGACCTCATCCAGGCCGCGGCGAATTTGTTTCGGCGTCATGGCTTCAACGGTACAAGCACACGTCACATCGCCTCTGCCGCCGGCATGCATTCCGGGTCGCTCTTTTGTCACTTCAAGAGCAAGGAGGCGCTGTTGTACGAGGTGATGCAGAAAGGCATGCGCAGCGCTCTGGCGCGCCAGACGATTGTCCTGCGTGGGAAACACGACTCTGCGGCCACGCTGCGGCAGCTGATCCGTTTGCATTTCGAAACGCTACTGGAATCGAACAGCGACTTCATGTGGGCAGTACTCTACGAGTCGCGCGCACTCAACACTCGGCAGCTCCGTCTCATCGAAGAGCTTCAAGGCAACTACGAAGCAGCATGGACGCCCGTGCTCCATGAACTCGCATCAACCGGCTGTCTGCGGGCCGAGGTACCCTTGGCGCGCCATTTGATCTTCGGCTCACTGAACTGGTCATTACAGTGGTTCGACGCAAAGAATGGAGCTTCGCTGGATGACCTGACCGACGCGATGGTGGCGCTGGTGATGCACGACACGTCGCGATAGCATATGGCGACTGACGAACCTGACACAGTTTGACTCGACCTGCCTGCTGCCAGTTTGCAACTTACCCTGGGTTGTCGGATTCTCATGGCCACAGCTTTTTGTAGTTGCCCAGTATTTTTACTGCCCGTCTGCTCCCACCGAAACAAGATAGCCAACAGAGGAGTCAGGCTCGATTCCTAGACACCCCCCTCGGAGGGCATTTGCGGGCCGACCGCTTACTTGTTGTAGTCGGCAACCACCTTCCACTTGCCATCGACAATTTGCGACAGGCGCGACGCATCGCTGCCAAGCCGCTTGGTCGGTGAAAAGATCATCTGCGGGCCGCCAAAGATGTCAGGCGGGAAGGTCATCGCATCCATCGCCTTGATGAAGCTGTCGGTCGTCAGATTCTGGCCAGCTTTTTGAGCCGCCTTGCCAAAGATGTCAATGGTGTTGTAACCATAGACCGAGAACACCCCCGGGTCTTCGTTGAACTTGGTCTTGTATTTGTTGGCCCAGAAGCGGATCGGCTGCGAATCGTCGTCCAGATAAGGGTTTTGCACCGTCATGGTCGCGTACAGCCCGTCCATGGCTTTGCCGCCGAGTTTGTGGATCAGGTCGGCGTAGGTCGCCGTGGAACCGATAAACGTTGGGTTGTAGCCAAGCTTACGAGCCGTCGCAATGCCGCCAATGGTTTCACGAATGACGGTGCCCAGCACCACCAGATCACATTCGGATGCCTTGAGCTTGGCGACCTGCGACGAAAAATCCGTGGCGCCGCGCTTGAACGTGGTCTTCTCGACCATGGTCATGCCAATGGCTTTGAGGCCTTCGTCCGCGCCGCGCTGCACTTCCAGTCCGTACTCATCGTCCTGGTACATCGAGCAAACTTTTTTGGCATTCTTCTCCTTGACGAGCCTGGGCAGGGAGAGTCTCATCCCGTCGTAGTAAGAGGCCAATTGGGAGTACTTGAGTCTGTGAAACGGCTCATACATTTCACGGGCCGCAGTCAAGGGAAAGAAGTTGATCACGTTTTTGTCAAACTGCACCGGCATGGCGGCCAGGTTTTGCGCCGTTCCGATATGGCCCATCATCATGAAAATTTTGTCTTGGTTGACCAGCTTCTGCGCGGCCAGCACGGCTTTTTTGGGGTCATAAGCCGAGTCTTCCACAATGAGTTTGAGCTTGCGGCCATTGATGCCACCCTGCTCATTGATTTCATCCACCCGCAGCATCATGCCAAGACGGGCCTGCTTTCCAGCACTCGCCAGCGGACCCGAGAGATCCTGAATCGAGCCCAGGGTGATCTCGGTCTTGCTGACGCCCTGACTTTGGGCCTGGGCAAGTGTCGCCGACAAACCAGTGGCCAGTGCCAGGGCGGCAAGCGTCATTGTCGATTTAGGTTTCATCACTTATCTCCATAAAAATCAAAAAATTACCGGTACATCGCCTCAATTTGGCAAGCGTACTTCTTTTCCACCAACTTGCGTTTTAGCTTCATCGTCGGAGTCAGTTCTTCGTCTTCTGCCGTCAGTTGCGTGTCGAGCAGGAAAAACTTCTTGATCTGTTCTACTCTGGCAAATTTCTTGTTGACCCGTTCAATCTCGGACTGGATTAATCCCAGTACTTCGGTGGTGCGCGTCAAGCTGGCGTAATTGCTGAAGGGTATGTCCCCATCCTGGGCAAACTTTTCGACGTTTTCCTGATCGATCATGATGATGGCTGTCAGGTAGGGGCGCTTGTCGCCAATGATCACGGCATCGGTGATGTAGGGCGAAAACTTCAGCTCGTTTTCGAGCTCGCTCGGCGTGACGTTTTTGCCGCCGGCCGTGATGATGATGTCTTTCATCCGGTCGGTGATGCGGAAAAATCCGTCTTCGTCCATGAGGCCGACGTCGCCGGTGTGCAGCCAGCCCTCAGCGTCAATTGCCTCGGCGGTTTTTTCGGGCTGGTTCAGGTAACCCATGAACACATTGGTGCCACGCACGAGGATTTCCCCGGTGGTGGGGTCTAGTTTGACTTCGTTGTAACTGGCCGCCGGGCCGATGGAGCCGGGTTTGATGCGGCTGGCCGGCACGCCGGTCGAGGCGCCGCCGGTTTCCGTCATGCCCCAGACCTCCAGCATGGGCACGCCCAGCGCCATGTACCACTTGACCAGTTCGGGCGAGATCGGGGCGGCACCGGTCACGCAAAAGCGCGCGCGGTGTATGCCTATCAGCTTGCGCGCATTGTCCAGCGCGATCCAGCTGGCGATCATGAACTGCAGTTTGAGCCAACGGCTGATCGGCTGACCCGCCATGACCTTGTCGGCGATCCGGCTGCCCACGCCGATGCTCCAAGCGTAGGCGGCCTGCTGCAGCCGGCTGGATTCTTTCAGGGCGATCATCACACCGGAGTAGAACTTTTCCCAGACGCGGGGCACCGCCAGAAATACGGTCGGTGCGATCTCGCGCACGTTTTCTGGAATGGTCTCGGGGTTTTCGACAAAGTTGAGTTTGGCGCCCGTATAGAGCGCAAGGTATTCCCCTCCCATGCGCTCAGCAATATGGCACAGAGGCAGAAAACACATGCGCTCATCGTGCTCGTCCTGCGCCATCAGCGTGTTGAAGCCGCGCGCCGTGAACACCAAGCCCTTGTGGCTGTGCATGGCACCCTTGGGCTTGCCGGTGGTGCCCGAGGTGTAGACCAGGATGGCCAGGTCCTCGGGCCGGCAGGCCCGGCCGCGCGCCTCGACCGCGCCCGGATGCTGGGCGAGGTACCCGCGCCCGAGCTCGCGCAGATCGGCGAGACTGATGACATCGGGCTCGTCCAGATCGCGCAGGCCTTCCATGTCAAACACCACGATCTTGCGCAGGCCGGCAAGCGCGCTGCGCACTTCGAGGGCCTTGTCGAGCTGTTCATCATCCTCGACAAACAGTATGGCGGTTCGGGAGTCTTCGCAGAGGTAATGCACCTGCGACGCAGCGTCGGTGGGGTAAATGCCGTTGGCCACGCCGCCGCAGCTCAGCACGGCCAGATCGGCCAGCACCCATTCGATCACGGTGTTCGACAGGATGGACGCGCATTGCCCCGGCGCAAAACCCAGGCTCAGCAGGCCGCCGGCGATCTCGCGCACGGCCTCGCCGGTCTGGTTCCAGCTCCAGCTGCGCCAGATGCCGAGTTTTTTCTGCCGCAGCCAGATTTTGTCCCGGCGCTGTTCGACCGCGTTCCAGAACATCGCCGGAATGGTCTCACCCTCAAGCACCACGCGGGTTTCGGGCTGGACGTGGGAGAGATCCCAAAGATTAGACATAGAGCCCCCACGCTTGCCACTGCGTGTGCTGCGCTGCCCCTCGAGGGGGCGCAGCGCCTGCGGACTGGCAAAGCCTGATCCGCGGCTCCGGCTTGGCGAATTCTTCGGTCATCTTCATCTCCATGTTTTTTTCTTCTTCCAGCGCCGCTCGCTGCGCACGCCGTCTTCCTTCATGCCCAGATAGAACTCCTTGATGTCTTCCTTTTCCCGTAGCCGGGCACAGGTGTCTTCCATCACGATGCGCCCGTTTTCCAGCACGTAGCCGTAGTCGGAAGCGTTCAGGGCCATGTTGGCGTTTTGTTCGACCAGCAAGATGGTGGTACCGCGCTCGCGGTTGATGCGCACCACGATCTCGAAGATTTCCTTGGTCAGCTTGGGCGACAGGCCCAGGCTGGGCTCGTCGAGCAGGATCAGGTCCGGATTGGCCATCAGCGCCCGGGAAATGGCCAGCATCTGCTGCTGTCCGCCCGAGAGCAGGCCTGCATCCTGCATGGCGCGCTCCTTGAGGATGGGGAAGTACCGGTACACCGTTTCCATGTCGCGCGCCACGCCGTCGCGGTCCCTGCGTGTGTAGGCGCCCATGAGCAGGTTGTCATGCACGCTCAGCAGTGGAAACACCTCGCGGCCCTCCGGCACATGACTCAGGCCCTGCTGGACGATGTAGACCGGGTCCTGCGCCGTGATGTTGCCGCCCTTGAACTCGATCGAGCCTTTGCGTGGATCGATGATGCCGGAGATGGTTTTCAGAATGGTGGTTTTGCCGGCGCCGTTGGAGCCCAGCACGGTGGCAATTTCGCCGCGGCGCACCTGCAGGCTGACGCCGCGTATGGCCTTGATCGGGCCGTAGGCACTCTCCACGTTGAGCAGCTTGAGCATGGGCTGGTCGTTGACGGGCGGCGTTGCGGCGCTCATTGGGCACCCCCGCGCAGATCAGGTGCCTGGTACGGTCGGCGCAGCGAGGACACATCGTCGATGGAGCCGAGGTAGGCCTCGATCACGCCAGGGTCGTTCTGCACTTCGCGCGGGGTGCCCATGGCCAGGACCTCGCCCTGGTTCATGGCCAGCACACGGTCGGAGACCTTGGAGACCAGCGTCATGTCGTGCTCCACCATCAGCACGGTGATGCCCAGTTCGTTCTTGATGTCCTGGATCCAGAAGGCCATGTCGTCGGTTTCCTCCACATTGAGCCCCGAGGACGGTTCGTCGAGCAGCAGCAGTCTGGGTTCGGTGCACAGTGCCCGGGCCAGCTCCACCACCTTGCGCACGCCGTAGGGGAGGCCGGCGACAAATGAATCGCGGTGGTGCTGCAGGTCCAGCAGGTCAATGACCTGCTCGGCTTTTTCGCGCGCCTGCAGCTCGGCTGCGCGGGTTTTCCCGGTGAAAAATATTTCGCTCCAGAGACCCGTCTGCCGGTGCGTGTGCCTGCCGATCAGCAGGTTGTGCAGCACCGTGGCATGTTCAAACAGTTCGATGTTCTGGAAGGTGCGCGCAATGCCCAGCGCCGCAATCTTGTGGGGCGGCTGATCCGTCAGCTTCACGCGCATGTAGTCGATCTCGCCGGAGGTCGGTGTGTAGATGCGGCTGATCAGGTTGAACAAGGTGGTTTTACCCGCGCCGTTGGGTCCGATCAGCGTGAACACCTCGCCCTGCTTCACGTCGAAGCTGACGTTGTTGACGGCCAGCACGCCACCGAAACGGACGCTGAGGTTTCGTGCCGATAGCAGGGGCTGGTCGGCAGTTTGTTGGGTGTCGGTCATTTCAAGCGATCCGATTTCTGGTAGGTTTTTTGACGCTTGAACATGCCTTTGCGGTAGAACGGAAAGGTCTGCAGGTAGGTGCGTATCTTCAACCAGCGTCCATACAGCCCCAGCGGTTCAAACAGAACGAAGGCAATCAGCACCATGCCGTACACCACGCCTTGCAGGCCCGGCGCCTGTCCGATGGCCGCGGGGAGGTAGTCCTTGACCAGCGCAATGGCCTGCGGCATGGAGATCAGGAAGATGGCGCCCAGAAAAGCGCCGTGCACCGAGCCCAGGCCGCCCACCACGATCATCAGCAGCAGGTCGATCGACTGCAGGAGGTTGAACTGATCGGGCGAGATAAACTGCAGCTTGTGGGCATACAGCGCGCCCGCAATGCCGGCCAGCGCGGCAGACAGCGCAAACGACAGCGTCTTGTAGCGGGCCAGGTGAATGCCCATGCTTTGTGCCGAGATTTCCGAATCGCGGATGGCCACAAAGGCGCGGCCGGTCGGCGAGCGCAGCAGATTGAGAATGGCCAGCGTCGCGCCGATGGCGATCACCAGGCAGAGAAAGTAAAAGGCTTCCCCGCTACCCAGTTTCCAGCCAAACAGGTCGGGCGCCTTGATGTGGATACCGGCATTGCCGCCGGTGACGGATTCCCAGCGCGCAAATACTTCTTCGACGATGAAGCCGAACGACAGTGTGGCCATCCCCAGGTAAATGCCTTTGACGCGCAGTGCCGGCAGCCCCACGATCAGCCCGACTGCGGCGGACAGGCCCGCAGCGCAGGCCAATGCGATCGGGAAGGGCAGGCCGGCGTTCGTCAGGACCGCCTGCGTGTAGGCACCGACGCCGAGAAAGGCCGCGTGGCCCAACGAAAACAGACCGGTAAACCCGACCGCCAGCATCAGTCCGAGTCCGGCGACGGCGTAGATCAGGATGAAAGTCAACTGGGCCAAGTAGTACTCGGCAAACAGCCACGGTGCTGCGAGCAGCAGCAGCAACAGGACGCTGTACCAGAACACATGGCCGCCATGCTTGGCAAGATTGATGTCCTGCCCGTAGTCGGTCTTGAAGATAAATCTCATGTCTTTTGTTTTTCTGGTTGCAGTGAGCGACACGAAGTGAAAGCGTGGGGGTTCATACTTTCTTACGGAGTTTTTCGCCGAACAGGCCGTTGGGTTTGACCATCAGCATGATCAGCACCACCACATAGGGAGCAATGTCCTTGAAGCCGTCGGGCAGGTAAAAACCCGACAGCGACTCGACGATGCCGATGATCAGGCCGCCCACAATCGCGCCGGGCAGGCTGCCAAAACCGCCGACCACCGCCGCCGGAAAAGCCTTCAGGCCGATGAAGCCCATGTTGGCGTGCACATAAGTAATCGGTGCCAGCAGCAGGCCGGCGATGGCCGCCACGGCAGCAGCCAAGCCCCACACCAGGCCGTTGAGCCGCTTGACCGGAATGCCCATGTAATACGCAGCCAGCTGGTTTTGCGACGAGGCCTGCATGGCGATGCCCAGTTTGCTGTACTTGAAAAGTGCAAACAGCATCAGGCACAGCACGGCGGTGCTGCCGATGACGGCCATCTGCTCGACGTTGAGGATCAACGCACCTTGCGCGTTTGCGTCCCCGCCGATTTTCCAGATCATGTCCTTGTACGGCACGGGCAGGGTGTGGGTTTCGGTGCCTATGCCCGGGATCATGGTGATCAGGCCGCGCGCCGTGTAGCCGACGCCGATGGTCAGCATCACAATCGAAAACGCCGGCTGGCCGAGGATGGGCCGGATCACCAGCCGCTCCAGCAGCACGCCAAACAGCGCCATGCCGGCGATAGAGCTGAGTACCGCCAGCCAGAACGGAAAACCGAGCAGGGCCATACTGGCAAGCCCGCCAAACGCGCCCAGCATCATCAGCTCGCCTTGCGCGAAGCTCACGGTTTCGGTGGCCTTGTAGATGAGAACGAAACCCAGGGCAATGAGCCCGTAAATGCAGCCTTGCGCGATGCCGCTGATGATCAGTTGGAGTAATTGCACTTTGTCTCCAGAATTTTCTTTCTAACTGTCATTTGTTTGACGAGGCGGATTCTATCGTTGAAAAAGGAGGGCACAAGAAATTTGCCCCAGGGCTAACCCTTGGGTGATTCGATGCATGGCCCAGCGAAACCCGTAGCAGTCGTTCAAGGCCTGACATCGGCCTTGGCCGCAACGAAGTCAGGGCCCGGTGACGACAGCCGCACCGCTTGCCACCAGCGCCTCGATGTCGCTGGCCGAACAGCCGCTCTCGCGCAGCACGGCGGCGGTGTGCTCGCCCAGACGCGGCGCCGGCACCAGTTCGCCCACGTCGTGACCAACCCAGCGCGCGGGCACGCCGAAGGTGCGCAGGGGGCCTTCGCTCGGATGCTCTACATGGTGGAAGAAGCCGACGGCAGACAGGTGCGGGTCATCGAGCAGGGACTCCATGGTGTTCAGTGGCATGGCGGGCACGTCAATGCGTTCGAACAGCGCCAGCCAGTGCGCCGAGCTGCATTCGCGCAGCGTCTCGCCGAGAAAGCCATACACCTCGTCGATGTGCCGGGTGCGGCTCGCCAGATCGGCGAACCGCGGATCGGCCAGCAGGTCGTCGCGCTCGACGCTGCGCAGAAAACGCTGCCAGTGTCCGTCGTTGTAGACCAGCGCACAGATGTAGCCATCGCTGGTGGCGTACGGCCGCCGCCCCTGCGACAACAGCCTCACATAGCCGCAGCCGCCGCTGGGCGGCTCGAAGGTGTGCCCGTAAAGATGGTCGGAGAGCACGACGCTGGCCATGGTTTCGAACATCGGCACGTCGATGCGGCAGCCCCGCCCGGTTCGCTCGCGCGCGTACAGCGCCATCGCAACGCTGTGCGCGGCGTGCAGCCCCACCATCCGGTCGGCGATGGTCAGCGGCACGTAGCGCGGTTCGGGCAGTCCGGCACGGCGTTGCAGATCGGCGATCCCGACAGCTCCCTGGATCAGGTCGTCGTAGGCCGGCCGGCCCGCGTAGGGGCCGTCCTCGCCATAGCCGTACATGCCGCACCAGACGATGCGCGGGTTCAGCGCCGAGACGCTCTCGAAGTCCAGTCCGAGCCGCTCGATCGATGCCGGTCGCAGGTTGTGGATGAACACATCGGCATCCGCAATCAAACGCCGCATGGCCGCCAGGCCGCCCGGCTGCTTGAGATCGAGCACGACGCTGCGCTTGTTGCGGTTCAGGTGGAGGAACATCGGACCCATGCCAGCGTTGCGGCCGGGGCCGATGTGGCGCGTCGAATCGCCCTCGGGGGATTCGATCTTGATCACGTCCGCACCATGGTCACCGAAAATTTGTGTCGCATACGGCCCCATCAACACTGCGCTAAGGTCGATCACACGCACGCCAGCCAGTGGCCCTGCGGGCGCAGCCTTGTCTTGTTCGTTCGTCATCAGCTCCTCCGATCGATTTGAGGCTTCCTCAGCGTCATGTTGTGAGGAAAACCCGGTTGACGGCTGTGCATCCTACCGATATTCTCATACTTGAATGGGTATTCCGATATCAGAACAAGCAGGGGGCATCAATCCAATGAGCATGTCAATAGCCTCCCAGCGGGAACAAACGGGCGTTGCGCACCGCGACCGCGTGGATCAGACGCCGATGTCGGTGACACGCGTTCTGCAACTGCTGCGGCTGCTGGCCGACCAGCCCGGCGGCCTGGCGCTTGCGCCTTTGTGCGTTTCAATGAATGCGCCGAAGACCAGCGTGCTCTCGCTGTTACGGGGCCTCACGGCCCATGGCTACCTGCAACGCAGCGACGCGGTGTATCGATTGGGCCCCGAATCGTTCTCTCTCGGGGCTTCGCTGTTGTTGGCACGCTCGCTCGACATCGTGGCCATGCCGTTCCTGCGCGAAGCGGCAACGCGATCCGGCGAGACGGCCCTGATCGCCACGATCGACCGCACCGCTGGCCAACTCATCTACAGCCCGATCATCGAGAGCACGAGAACGATTCGATACGCCGTGCCGGCCGGAACGACGCGACCGCTGTTTGCCTCATCCGCCGGTCGCGTACTGCTCGCGTTCCAGGACGAGGCATGGCGCCGCGAATACCTGCAAAACGCCGACCTGCGTGCAATGACCGAGCACTCTGTCACCGACCGAAAGCAACTTGCGCGCATCATCGAACAGGTCCGGGTGGACGGCGTGGCCGTCACGATCGGCGAGGTGGCTCCCGACGTTGCGGGCTTTTCAGCCCCGATCTTCGAACCCGATGGGCGCGTGAACGCGGCGCTGATCGTCGCCGCGCCGCTTGAGCGCGGTCGCGCCGCGGCCGGTGACCTGCAGCGCCTGGTGGTGGAGTTGGCAGCCAATATCTCTCATGCGCTCGGATATCCGCGCGGGACAGGCATTATGAGAGATGGCAGCTCGTCACGTCCGAAAAACGAATCGAATCCGCCGCTTGCGGCATGACGAGGCGGTACAGAAGCGCGCAACGACTTGAAAAGGAGACTGAGCCCATGAACAACGAACTTCTCTACGAGGTGAGCGACGGCATCGCCGTCATCACCATCAACCGCCCAGAGCGCCGCAATGCACTGAGCCGGTCCGTGCGCGAAGGCTTTTTCGAGGTCTGGCGCCGCTTCGAAGCCGACGCCGATGCCCAGGTGGCCATCCTCACCGGAGCCGGCGACAACTTCTGCGCCGGCATGGATCTGGTCGAAGCGGCCGATACCCAACTGCGCATCCCACCGCCGGGCTTCATGGCCGTACTCGGCGACACCGTCGAAGTCACCAAGCCCGTCATCGCCGCGGTGCAGGGCTATGCCTATGCTGGCGGCTGGCTGCTGGCGCAGATGTGCGACCTGTGCGTAGCCGACGAGACCGCCAGGTTCGCCATCACCGAAGCCAAGGTCGGGCGGGGAATGCCGTGGGCTGCGCCGGTCATCCACATGCTTCCGCAGCGCATCCTGATGGAAGTAGCAATGACCGGCGACCCGCTGACGGCGCAGCGCGCCTACGAACTCGGTTACATCAACCGCCTGATGCCCAAGGGACAGGCGCTGCAAGGTGCCAAAGAGCTGGCCGCCAGACTCATGGCCAACGCGCCGCTGACGGTGCGCGCGGCCAAGGAAATGGTCCGCATGTCCACCGAAATGGGGCGGACCGCCGCGCTACGGGCCTCCAATCGCGCGTTCGACGCCGTCTATCTCAGCGAAGACGCGCTTGAGGGTCCGCGTTCGTTCCGCGAAAAGCGCAAGCCCCAGTGGAAGGGCCGTTGAAATGAGCGCTCTCACGGCTACACGCATTCCATCGTCGGCCACAGGCCTCCCCCCCCGCATCACGCAGGAACTGGCCGCGCGCAGCGCCGCCCTGTGTTATACCGATCTGCCCGAGGATGTGCGTCTGCGGGTCTGTCAGTGTCTGCTCGACTGGATCGGGGTGACGCTGGCTGGCGCGTGCGAGCCGCTGGTGCACATGCTTGCCGAAGAGGCGCGCGAGCAAGGCGGCCACGCCCAGGCCACGGTAGTTGGGCATGC
>Ga0307998_1001625_pt1 | contig 12026 bp, 8 predicted proteins | sample Davwhametageno37_FD_203147 | JGI IMG/M metagenome (GOLD analysis project Ga0307998, IMG submission 203147) | Marine microbial communities from Davis Island wharf, Antarctic Ocean - #37 | ecosystem: Environmental > Aquatic > Marine > Unclassified | place: Antarctic Ocean: Davis Island wharf...
CCCTTTTATAATTACTTCAATAACAAGAGGGAAGTAATAAAGACACTGCCTAAACAATGATAAACAAAGATAAATATTTTTGTTCATATCATCGTTTAGTGCGATCGATTCTTTTTGAAACGATTTTCAAAAAATTAAACAATAAAAACTAACTATTAACAACGTATGAAAATTAAATCTCACTTAACACTGCTGTTTGCTCTTCTGGGAGTAGCCTTTGGATTTGCACAAACACAAATCAGTGGATCAGTTACAGATGCAAACGGTGAACCAATACCAGGTGCAACTATAATTGTACAAGAAACTAGCAATGGAACAACATCTGATTTTGATGGAAACTTTTCTATTGCAGTAGATCAAGATCAAAACCTAGAAATTTCTTATTTGGGATACACTACTCAAATAGTACAATTTACAGGTCAAGATAATTTAAGCGTAAGCTTAGTTGAAGATCTAAATGAATTGGATGAAATTGTTGTGACAGGATACGGTAGTCGTAGAAAAAGTGATATCACAGGATCTGTTGCTTCAATTAAGTCCGAAGAATTAACGGCTTTTCCTGTATTAGATGCAGCCTTAGCATTGCAAGGACGAGCAGCTGGTGTAGCTGTACAGTCTAATAATGGTGGTGAGCCTGGAGCTCCTATCAGTATTAGTATTAGAGGGAATACGTCTATTAGAGCAAGTAGTGCTCCACTAATTGTAGTTGATGGTTTTGTAGGCGCAAGTATGCCTCAAGCAAATGATATTAAATCTTTAGAGATACTAAAAGATGCATCCGCTACCGCTATATATGGATCTAGAGGCTCGAATGGTGTTATCATGGTAACAACTAAAAAGGGAAAAATAGGCAAATTCTCTGTTGAGGTAAACTCTACTTATGCAGTTCAAAACACAGCTAATAAATTAGATTTATTAAATGCTAGTGAGTTTGCAGATTACCAAACTCGAATTAGTGCTAACCAAGGTAGTAGCAGTGTTTATAGCCAAGGATCAGCTAATACAGATTGGCAAGACCTTATTTATACTTCTGGTAATACATCCAACCAACAAGTTTCTTTTTCTGGAGGTACAGAAACATCAAATGTTTATGCTTCAGCTAACTATTTTAAGCAAGATGGTATTTTGGTTAATTCAGGTTTCGAGCGATTTACATTTTTAACAAATTTTGAAGCCAAAGTAACGGATAAATTAAATTTGGGCTTGAATATTTTTGGGAGTAGAGGCACTAAAAATGGTGTTGCAACTCAATCTAACGGTTCAGTTACTGTGGGTGGAGATGACGTTGTTTCTATTGCAATGAGATTTGCACCAGATCTTGCTGTTCGAGATGCGAGTGGAGCTTTCACAACAAACTCTATTGGTGATGCTGTTGATAATCCTTTTGCTGTAGCAACGGAAAGACAAGACGAAACTAGAACAGATAACTTTAGAGCCAATCTTTCTGCCGGATATGATATTTTAGATAACCTTACCTTTAAATCAACTTTTGGTTTAAGTACTAGAAACATAACAAGGGGAATTTACCAGCCATCTACATTACAAGTTACAGCAAGCGGTGTAGGAGGTAGAGCAAGTATCAGCAATGCTAACAGAACAAACGTTTTGTTTGAAAACTATTTGACTTACACACAAGAAATAGGTAAAGGTGATTTGACTGTGTTGGGAGGTCTTTCTTACCAACAAACAGTAACAGAAGCGTTTTATTCTGCTGGGACAGGTTTTCTCTCAGATAGCTTTTCTTACCATGCCCTAGATAAAGCTACAAGTATATTGCAACCAGACTCTTCTTATTCAGAAGTAGAGATTCAATCTCAATTTGGAAGAATTAACTACGATTTCGATGATAGGTATTTATTGACAGCTACCGTAAGACGAGATGGCGCTTCTAACTTTTCAGCAAATAATAAATATGCAATTTTTCCTTCTGGAGCATTTGGATGGAGAGTTTCTAATGAGGAATTCCTGAAAAATAATGAAACTATTTCTAATCTAAAAATAAGAGCAAGTTATGGTGTTACAGGTAACCCATCAATTTCTCCTTACGAATCTTTGGCAAGACTTTCTAGTCTTTATGCTTCTAGAAATGGATCAACTGTAAATGCAATTTCTACTGATCAAGCCGCTAACCCAGATTTGAAATGGGAGTCTTCTTACCAATCAAACTTTGGTGTTGATTTAGGTCTATATAATGGTAGAGTTACTGTTGGATTAGATTACTATAATATTGACACAAAAGACTTGATTTTAGGTAATGCTGGTATTCCAGAATTTTTCGGAAATATAAACACAGCAAGTTTAGCTAACTTAGGAGAAATTAACAATAGTGGATTTGAATTAACTTTAAACACTAGAAATATTTCGAATGACAACTTTAGCTGGTCTACTGATTTTAATTTGTCTATCAATAAAAGTAAAGTAGTTGCTTTGGTTAACGATGCAGATGTTTTTAACAATGGTGCACCAAGTTATTTTAGTGTTGATAGAAGTAATGTTTTGAGAGTAGGAGAAGAGGTTGGTCTTTTCTGGGGCTTTGAGTATGCAGGTGTATACCAAGGCGGCGCATTGCCAGATGGGACTGTTGTAATTCCAGGCGGTGTTGCAGGAGATCCTTTGTTTACAGATGTAGATGGTTCTGGAGATTATGGAGCTGATGATAGAACAATTATTGGAAACCCTAACGCTGATTACACTTTTGGGTTTACCAACAATTTTATATACAAAAATTTCGACCTGAATATCTTTTTCCAAGGATCTCAAGGGGGTGATATTTTTAATATGACCAATGTGCAGTTGTTTAACGGTGATGCTAATACAACAAGAGAATATTACAACAATGCTTGGACACCTTCTAATGCAGATACAAATATGCCACGTGTTGGGAACAATAGTAACAGAGAGATTTCTTCTCGTTTTGTAGAAGATGGAAGTTATATTAGATTAAAAAACATCGCTCTAGGATATAATTTACCTTCGGATATTTCTAGTAAATTAGGAATGGATTCAGTTAGATTAACTTTAAGTGGACAAAACTTATTGACGATTACAGATTACTCAGGCTTAGACCCTGAAGTGAATTATGCTGGTGCTTCTGGTAGTAATAATACCTCTAGAAATACTGTAAATGGTTTTGATTTTGGAAATTACCCAACAATTAAATCTGTGAATTTCAGCATTAACATAAAATTATAATTAATAATAAAAACTTTAAATATGAAAACAACATATAAATTCCTATTCTTATTATTGATAAGTTTATCAATAGTTGGATGTTCAGATTTAGAAGAAACCCCAATTGGTGTATTAGCTCCAGATGGTTTCTTTAGTGCTACAAAAGATATACAAACAGCTGTAGATGGTGCTTTTACTCACGCTATTAACGAGAAGTTTTGGGGGAGAAAATTATCTATTGCATTGATGTTACGTTCAGACATGGTAAACCTCAATTCTACTGAAACAAGGAGAATGGAGCACAATGATCTTACTACGTTATCAAATAACGGAATGATCAGCGAATTTTGGTTAAAAACATACCAAGGTATTGCTGCAGCAAATTTAGCGATAGATGGTGCTACTTATGTGACAGCAGACGATAACGTTAAGAATCCAGTTACAGCTCAAGCGCATTTTATTAGAGCATTTTACTATTTTCACCTTGTAAGACAATTTGGTGCTGTTCCATACATCGATAGTCCAGTTAATGATGTGGCGGCAACAACTTCCATTAGCAGAACTCCTGTATCAGAAGTTTATGCTAATATTATTGCAGATCTAGAATATGCTAAGACTTGGTTACCAAACACGCAAACTTCTAGAGCTATACCAGCAAAATCTGCTGCAAGTGCCTATTTAGCTTTAGTGCATTTAACAATGGGGGTTGATTATCAACTTGCTTTTAATGAAGCAAAAGAGATTATTGATAATAAAGCTACTTATAATTTGGGCTTAGATACAAACTTCCAAAACTTATTTAATGCTGAAGTGATTGATGCTTCTATTGAACCAATCTTTGCATTAGATTATAACAATGTTGAAGCATCGAATAACGCTTACGATCAAATTGCTCCAATGCTTGGTATTAGAGGAGATGAGAGAGGTAGTGGTGGTGGATGGTCTGTAGCTGGTCCTACTCTTGAAGTTCACACAGCTTGGGATGCCGGAGATTACAGAAGAGCTGTTAGTTTAGATGAAGAAGCTAGTATTAAAGATGGATCTGGTGTATATGCTACAGTACCTTATACTGATTATCAAAGAAGTGGGCATAAGTTTGCTAAAAACCGTCCATATGTTGCAAAGTATATGCGCTACCCTGGAGCTTTTGCTAGAGGAAGTGCAAGAGCAACAAGTCATAATTACTCTATGATGCGTTATGCTGAAGTATTATTAATTGCAGCCGAAGCAGCAGTTGAGCTTAATAATAATAATTCTGCACTAGCATACTTAAATGAAGTTAGAGAAAGAGCTAGAAAAGGTGGTGCGACAAAAACCGGAGCTAGCGTAGACTATACTTTTGCTCCTAGTACTATACCTGCAGATCATACAGGGACAGTTACTGTCAATGATGTATTGGAAGAGCGTAGATTAGAGCTCGCTTTTGAAGGTAAAAGATGGTATGACATAGCTAGAAGACAGTTAGGTTCAACTGTGTTTAGCGCTTCTGGTTTTGAAGGAGCTAAACCAGGATTTACAGCCGATGATTACTTAATGCCACTCCCTGGAGATGAGATAGAAAGAAACCCTAATTTAACACAAAATCCTGGTTACTAAGGATTAGTTAGATTAGTTTACTTTACAAAACACTTACTAACCTCATTTGAGGTTAGTAAGTGTTTTTTTTTGCATTAAATTCATGATTTAATGGTCATAATATGTAATTTTTGTTTGTAAAAAGTAGGTTTTTTACAAAAGATTTCCTCAGTTCGTTTCTTTGGCAATGCCAACAACAATTCGTAATTTCATAACAGTTTTAATTAGTAAAAGTTTTTTTAAAGCCATCTTAAGACAAACACTTAATGTCATGTCAATAAAAATTTCAACATTTAAAAATAAAATCCAAAACACCCTCAAAGACTTTGGTCCAGCATTTTTCATCATCGGTTATGTAGTTGGAACCGGAAGTGTCACTTCGATGATTATCTCCGGAGCAAACTATGGATTAAGTCTTGCATGGGCGTTATTATTGTCTTGTTTCTTTACCTATTTTCTTTTGGTATCGATCAGTAAACTTACCATTGTGACAGGCGACACTCTGATGTATAACTTTAAGAAAGCCTTTGGGAAATTGCTAACCATATTCATTATAACCGCTTTACTTGTTTCTATAGTATCCTCTTGTATTGGAGTTATGGGAGTTGTTGCAGAGGTAACCATGGAATGGATAACGGTTAACACCTCGATTTCCTTTCTGAATGGTCCCATTGTTTCGATCTTTTTTATTGCACTGTTGGTTGGTCTTTTTTGGACCGGGAAGCATGATAATTTCATTAAAGCCATGAGTATAATGGTTGGCTTTATGGCACTTGCATTTATAGTAACCAGTGTTATGGTTGTTTCAGGTGCTCAAGCTTCTCTTACAGAATTTTTCCCAGAATTGCCCGGTGGGGATAACAGCGGACTAGTAATTGCAGGAATTGTAGGGACTACAATGGCAGGGGTTTGTTTGGCTTCTCGTAGTATTTTAGTTCAAGAACAACAATGGGGTTTAGGCGATCTGAAAAAAGAAAATAAAGATGCAATGTCGTCTATGGTGATGACCTTTTTGATCAGTTTAGCTATTATGATTAGCGCTACAGGAACACTCTATTTCCAAGGCACAAAAGTTGATGCTGCTACCAATATGATGCAAGCCTTAGGGTCATGGGCAGGAGATTTTGCTTTGACTTTATTTACGCTCGGAATTATCGGAGCGGGATTGTCTTCTATTTTCCCAAACCTATTACTTTTTCCGTGGTTAATTTCGGATTATTCCAATACGGAACGCGATATGAAAAGACCACTGTATAAGTTTTTAGTAATCCTAATTGCATTATCTGGTTTAATTGTACCTCTAGTAGGAGGGAAGCCCGTATGGATCTTGATTGCTTCTCAGGCCCTCAGTCCATTCGTAATGCCGCTTATTACTCTATTTTTATTGATCCTACTCAACCGATCGGATATCATGAAGGAACATAAGATTGGTGCAGGGATGAATATCGCATTAGGTGCTACTTTTATTTTTAACTGTTATATGTTGTATGTCGCACTAAAAGGATTTATGAATTTCATATAGTTCAGCTTAAACACAATATTGGGTTATCGCCATAATTATAAGGAATATGAATAACAAGCTAGAAAAGCACGCATACATGCCATTAAAGCAATTGCCTAACAGGGTTTGGAGAACCTATGAGGGAGGTGCCTTGATTGATAAATGGAAAAAAACGACTCCAGAAACTGATGGTAGTACACCGGAACAATGGATCATGTCTACCATTACAGCTCGTGGGAACAATAGACCAGAAAATGAAGGCCTTTCTTATGTTGAAACAACAGATGGAATCATATCTCTTAAAGATTTAATTAATTCGAATCCTGAGTTATACTTAGGAAAAGAATTAGCTCAAAAATATGGAACAACAGGAGTGCTTATTAAGATGCTAGATTCTATGGAGCGTCTCACAATTCAGGTTCACCCAGACAAGCAATATGCTAAAACTGTATTGAACTCAGAATTTGGAAAAACAGAATCTTGGTATGTGTTAAATACTCGTAAAATAAATGGAGAAGAAAGCTATGTTTATATGGGCTTTAAAAAACATGTGACAAAAGAAAATTGGAAATTGTATTTTGAAAATCAGCATCTTCAAGGAATGCTTAGTTGTTTGCATAAAATTGAAGTAAAGCCCGGAGATGCCTTTATGATTTATGGTGGAGTACCGCATGCAATAGGAGCGGGTTGTTTTTTAATGGAGGTCCAAGAACCTACAGATTATACCATGCGCGTAGAAAAAACAACGCCGAGTGGCTTAAATATTGGATCTGAACTTATTCATCAAGGCGTAGGAGAAGAAAAAATGTTGGAATGTTTTCATTACGATACTCATACCATAGATGAAGCCTTATCTAAGTGGAAAATAACACCAGAAGTCTTGGATAGCTCAAACGATTATACTTTAAAAACACTTTTTAATGAAAAACACACTAATTGTTTTGGTTTAAGTGAATTACTTTTAGAAGGAAAGTATACCCTCAAAGGGAATGACTGTTTCTTCGTGGTTGTTATTTATTCTGGTAACGGAATTGTGAATTATAATGAAAAAGAGTATGAGTATTCCCAAGGAGATGAACTGTTTATTTCTGCGGCTATTTCTGAGATGGGTTTTATTGCTAAAAATCCATCAAAAATTCTACTTTGCTACCCTCCAAAATAATAGATACCTTAACTTAATTATATAAAAAGAACAAAATGGGTTTATTTAATTTAGAGAATAAAATAATTGTTATAACGGGGGGATGTGGAATTCTCGGTGGCGGCATTGCGAAATATTTATTAGAAAATAATGCAACCGTAATCTTATTGCATTATAAAGAAACACCATTGTTAGATGCTGTGAATGAGTTAAAAACAATAAGCGATCGAGTTCAAGGTTATGTGTGTAATGTGGTTGAAGAAAAAAGCCTTCTAACAGTGTCAAAAAAAATCATGAATACTTATGGTAAAATAGATGTGCTCATAAACGCAGCTGGAGGAAATAAACCCGGGGCTACTGTTGGTTTGGATCAATCCGTATTTGAGGTTGATATTGAGCAATTCAAACAAGTTATAGATTTAAATTTATTTGGAAGTATTATCCCTTCATTAGTTTTTGGAAAAGAAATGTCTGAAAACAAGAAAGGTGTTATTATTAATCTTTCTTCAATGGCAGCAGATAGAGCAATTACCAGAATAATGGGATACTCAACCTCTAAAGCAGCCATAGATAATTTTACAAAATGGATGTCTGTTGAATTGGCTCAAAAATATGGTGATGGTATGCGTGTAAATGCAATAGCTCCTGGGTTTTTTATAGGCAATCAAAACAGATCCTTATTAACAAATGAAGATGGAAGCTACTCGGATAGGGGGAATACAATTATTCAAAATACTCCAATGAAGCGTTTTGGAAATTCAGACGAATTAAATGGAGCGATTCATTATTTATGTACCGATGCATCAAAATTTGTTACAGGAATTGTAATTCCTATAGATGGTGGTTTTAGTGCTTTTAGCGGAGTATAATTATTATTAAGAATTATGGAACAAACATGGCGCTGGTTCGGACCTAAAGACATCGTAACATTATCGGATATAAGACAAGCAGGGGCAACCGGAATTGTTTCTGCATTACATCACATTCCAAATGGTCAAATTTGGACCGTTAAAGCAATTAAAGAACGAAAAAAAATCATAGAACAATCGGGCCTTACTTGGAGAGTTGTTGAGAGCATCCCCGTGCACGAAAACATCAAAACACGTTCAGGGAATTTTCAAATATATATTGAGAATTTTAAAACGAGCATTGTGAATTTGGCTAGGTGTGGCGTGAAGACTATCTGTTATAATTTTATGCCTGTTTTAGACTGGACAAGAACTTCTTTAGATTTCGAACTTGAAGATGGTTCTAGGGCATTGCTTTTTGATAACACAGCATTTGCTGCATTTGAGCTTTTTATTTTAAAAAGACCTGGTGCTGAATCTTCATATACTACTAAAGAAAAAAAAACTGCACAAACCTATTTTAACAATCTTTCTAAAGATGAAACAGAAAAATTATCTAATACTATTATTGCAGGTTTACCTGGCGCTGAAGAAGGATACACCATACAACAATTCCAAAGCATATTGAATACCTATGATGAAATAGATAACACCATTTTAAAAGAAAATTTAGTTGAATTTTTAAAAGAAATTATACCAATAGCTTCACAAAACAGTGTTTTAATGTGCATTCATCCCGATGATCCTCCAATGCCTATTTTAGGTTTACCAAGAGTCGTAAGTACTGAAGAAGATTGCGAATATTTGTTTGGACAAGTTCTAGATAGAGCGAACGGACTCACTTTTTGTACAGGTTCTTTAGGTGTTCGAGAGGATAATGATTTAGCGAAAATATTTAAACGATTTGCAGATAGAGTTCATTTCTTACATTTAAGGAGTACACAAAGAGATACTAATGGCAGTTTTTATGAAGCCAATCATTTAGAAGGGGATGTTGATATGTATGCTGTGATAAAAGCAGTAATTACAGAAGAAAGAAGAAGAGTTAAGGAAGGGAGATCTGATTTTAAAATTCCAATGAGACCAGATCACGGACATCAAATGCTAGATGATTTACACAAAATCAATAACCCAGGTTATTCTGGAATTGGAAGATTGAAAGGTTTAGCTGAGTTAAGAGGCTTAGAATTTGGTGTTTCAAAGAGTGTATAAATCACAAATGATCAATAATAATATTTGATTTTACTTGTTAGTAATATATATATCTATATATTTGGTAAACCAATCTGGATAACCAGTTAATTTGGTTGAATGGAAATTTAAAGTTTAGGAATATTAAAGCTTTTATGAATTGAATTGCAAAAACGAGAATGACATATACATTTACAGTTGAACGTTTCGAAAATTATTTAAAGGTTATTAATTGCTTTCAAAGCCTAGAGAATGATTACTTTGTTAATGTAAAATAATATGAGTCAGAATTCGCACACGATTAATGTTGAAGTGAATTCGTTATTTTTTGAAATGTCTTATATTCGTGAAGTATAACAATAAATAATGAATATGGTAATAGATAGCGAAATTCAGAGTACAAAAAAGAAGATAATATCGGCACTAAGAGATTTAATTAATTTTAAAAACCTAGAACCTGGTGATAAGCTTCCTTCTGAACGCATGTTATCCGAAAAATTCAATGTATCTCGAGGGAATCTTCGTGATGCGCTTCATACCTTAGAGTATTACGGTTTAGTGAAGTCTATTCCTCAGAGTGGAACATTTGTTGCCGATATCGGTATCACAGCTCTCAACGGAATGATTGACGATATCTTGAGTTTACCTGCACCTTCTTTTAAGGAACTGGTTGAGGCCAGAATTTTCTTAGAACTCAAAGGTGTAAAATTAGCTGCGATTAGAAGAACCACTGACGATTTGGTCCGGATGGAAAACGCTTTAACAGCATATACAGATAAAGTTATAGCTGGAGAAGATGCTGTTCAAGAAGATTTACTCTTCCATTTGGCTATAGCTCGAGCAAGCGGAAACCCTAACTTGAATACTTTTATGCTTAAAATCACACCCGAAATTATCAATAATTTCGAAAAACATCATGTTTGTGACAAAGACACAGCATTTATAGGGATTGAAGAGCATAATGCCATTATTCATGCCATTCGAGAGAATGATCCAGATGCTGCAAAAGACGCCATGAAAAAACACTTCAAGGCACTTTACCAGTATTGCTATAATATCGAGTAAAACAGTACGGGTGTTGTACCACCCATAGAAGTAATAAGAGGGAACCAAAGCGATGTATAGATTCTGAATCTATGCTGCTTTAATATTAAAGACATTATGAAAATTAAAGGATTGAGGTGGTGGATTATAATATTAATATTTATAGCTACTGTCATAAATTATATTGACAGAACTGCGTTTGCTTTGTTATGGCCAGAAATGGGGAAAGACCTTGGAATGGATAATTCTGATTATGCCATTATGCTTAATATTTTTCTTGCAACCTATGCCGTTGGAAAATTCTTATCAGGAAAACTATATGACAAAATTGGTACACGCCTAGGTTTCGTAGTCTCTATAGTTGTTTGGTCTTTAGCCTCTGCTTTTCATGCATTCGCAAGAGGGCTAATCTCTTTGTCTATTGTTCGGGGTCTACTGGGTTTAGGTGAAGCCGGGAATTGGCCTGGAGCGGTAAAGAGTAATGGCGAATGGTTTCCTGTTAGAGAGAGAGCAATCGCTCAAGGAATTTTCAATTCAGGTGCTTCTATTGGAAACGTTATTGCGCCTTTTGTCATCGTATTTCTTTACGCTGAATTTGGTTGGAAAACTACTTATATCATTTTAGGTGCTATAGGTTTATTATGGGTAATACCGTGGATGTTTCTCAATAAGTCAACACCCGAGAAGCACCCTTGGGTAACTCAAGAAGAAAGAGACCTAATACTTGCCGATAGAATAGATAAGGATGTAGTTCTAAGCGATAAGAATTCAAATAGTCTGTCTGTAGCTAAAATATTAAGTTACAAACAATCTTGGGGCGTTCTGCTATGCCGGTTTTTTATAGAACCCATTTGGTGGTTTTTTGCAGGATGGATGCCCATATACTTAAATAAAACTTTTGACCTTAGTATTGAACAAATTGCTGGGACCATGTGGATTTCGTATTTGATGGCAGCTGCAGGGAGTTTAATTGGAGGATGGTTTTCAGGTTTTCTCATGAAAACAATGTCTGTAGATGCTGCAAGGAAAATCACAATTTCCTTAGGAGGTTTATTTGTCTTTATAGGATTTGTTTGCATTATTCAATATGTAGGCGAAGACAATTTCATGACATTCATATACTTAGCTGGTTTGGTTCTTTTCGGTTTTCAATTTTCAATTGGTAACGTCCAAACAATTTCAAGCGACTTGTTTAGAGGGCCATCAGTAGGAACATTAGCAGGATTAGCTGGTACAATAGCTGCAGTTTCACCCATGATTATGAATTGGTTTATCGGTAGAATAACAACCGAATCATATACTCCAGCATTTATTGCAATAACAGTATCTGTTATTTTGGGTGTTTTATCAATTTTTATCTTAATAAAAACGATTGAACCAGTTCGAAAAACAACAGAAGAATAGAATTATAATTTAATAAATAAAAATACATAATGAGTAAATTAAACAATAGGGTAGCCCTTGTTACTGGTGCAACCGGAGGTATTGGCTTTGAAGTAGCAAAAAGATTAGGTAAAGACGGTTATACCGTAATTTTAAATGGTATCGAAGATGA
>Ga0307998_1001626_pt1 | contig 12020 bp, 13 predicted proteins | sample Davwhametageno37_FD_203147 | JGI IMG/M metagenome (GOLD analysis project Ga0307998, IMG submission 203147) | Marine microbial communities from Davis Island wharf, Antarctic Ocean - #37 | ecosystem: Environmental > Aquatic > Marine > Unclassified | place: Antarctic Ocean: Davis Island wharf...
AGCAATTGCCACATAGCGTCTAAACCAAGGCAACCTGGCATAACTGGGTCTGATTCAAAATGACATTGAAAAAACCATAAGTCTTTATTAATATCTAATTCTGCAATAATTTGTCCGTTACCGTACTTACCACCTTCTTCAGTGATGGAGGTAATTCTATCAAACATTAACATTGGTGGTGATGGTAAACGGGCATTCTCTTCACCAAACAGTTCCCCACGACCACAAGCCAATAACTCTTCATTTGTATAGCTTTCTTTTTTCATAAATCCCTTTATGTTTTAACGATTTTACTAATAAATTTGGTTGAAATTATGTCAATAAATATGTTGAATTATATGTTAAATTAACAATCACATCTTTGCTGAATAATAATTAGGAATATATCACAATGAGCGACCAAAAACTTACGGATTGGCGAAAACTTGCTATAACTTTAGAGAGTGAAATTAACAAAGTTATTGTTGGGCAAGAGGGTCCTATCAGGCTCATAACTAATGCTATCTTTTCAAGAGGTCACGTGCTCCTCGAAGGAGATGTAGGTGTCGGTAAAACAACATTACTTAAAGCCTTTGCAAGAGCAATAGGTGGGGGCTATCAAAGAATAGAAGGTACGATTGACTTAATGCCTAATGATTTAATTTACCATACTTACCTTGGTGAAGACGGAAAACCGCATGTTAGCGAAGGTCCTATTTTAAAATCTGGTGAAGATCTTTCAATATTCTTTTTTAACGAAATAAATCGAGCAAGGCCCCAAGTTCACTCTTTGCTATTAAGGATAATGGCAGAAAAAACTTTGTCAGCGTTTAATAAAGAATTTTATTTTCCTCATTTAGTTGTCTTTGCGGACAGGAATCAAGTTGAAAGAGAAGAAACATTTGAAATACCTTCTGCTGCAAGAGATAGGTTTATGATGGAAATACCAATTGTTATCCCTCCAGAAGATCAAATCATGACCAACTTAATATTTGATACGAAATTTCACGATGGAGATAAATTAATTGAGAGTGTGCCTTCAAATTTAATTCAGTTCGATGCATTAAATGATTTATCTCATATAATTCAAAGTAGTATCAAAGCAACAAAGTCATTGGAGGAGTACACATTAAATTTATGGAAAGCAACAAAAAATCCAGAAAACTATAATATCAAAATTAGTGGTATTGATATACAGCTACTAATAATTTCTGGTGCAAGCCCAAGAGGTATTAGTATGATGATGAAAACGGCTAGAGTTAATGCTTGGCTTAATAATAGAACTTCAGTCCTTCCAGAGGATATTCATGCTATTTTCCATGAAACAATGGCCCATAGGCTTGTTTTCAATCCAGTATATGAGCTCAGAAGAACTGAAATAGCTAGAGAGCTTTCAAATCAAATACTAAATAAAGTGTCTGCTCCTTAATGGGATTTCAAACAGATACATTTGATTATCATATAAGCTGGAAAACCAGAGGACATCATCCTGGTCAGCATAAAAGTGATCAACGAGGTATGGGTCTAGAATTCGCTGGTCATTCAAATCTACTTGATTACCCAGATCCAAGGAGAATTGATTTAAGGCAGACTATAAGGGACCCATTGGAGCAAATATACGTCAGAATATTTAATCAAAGAAGCTCTACTCCAGTCATGATAGCTTCTGACCTATCATCGAGCATGAATTTCGGCTTTGAAAAATCAAAACTTTGTTTTGCTTCTGAAATATCAAAAGTTATATCTAACTCTGTTGCAACTAGGAGTGATGCTATTGGATTCATAGGTTTTAATGACCAAACTGAGACAAAATGGTGGGCTCCAATTTCTTATAGGCCCCATAGAGCTAATTTACTTATTGATAAACTTAGAAACTATCATCCAAAAAATTCTAGTCACAAAGGCATTAAAAGAGTTTTTAAGGTCCTACCAAAGGACCACACATTAGTATTTTTAATATCTGACTTTCATATGCCGATTGCCGATATTGAGGAAAGTTTATCAAAGCTAACTAAACATACTATTGTCCCCATAGTTATTTGGAGTAAAGCTGAATATCAGGATTTACCAAATTTCGGAATTATGAATTTAAATGATCCAGAATCTGGTGAGAGTACAACTCTTTTTTTAAGAAAAAAACTTAAAGCGCAAATCATTGATAAATTTCAACAAAGAAAAGTTGAGCTTAAAAATATATTCCTTAAATATAACTCCCCCCCATTTTTTGTAGAAGATACATTCAACCCATTAGATATGTCTCAATACTTTAATGAGTACTTTTATGCATAAATATCTATTAATCTTTATCATATTATTTTTTTCATCAAGTATTTTTTCTTTTGAGGATCCAAAAAAGTATAAAGATATAAATCCAAGCTTTATAAAAATGACAATTAAAGACCCGAAGCAAAAAGTTGGTTACACCGTAGGAGATAAAATATCAAGAGAGATAATATTCTCTGTAAAAAAACCTTACCAACTTGTAGAAGAATCTTTACCTATCGAGGGCTATGAAAAAAGATACCGCGGTCAAAAGTTAGGTGTAGTTCTTCAAAATATAAAATTTACTAAGGAAGATAAAGATGATGAGGTTAATTATAAAATCAATCTTATTTATCAAATTTTTACTAACAATGTGGTTGCTAAGCCCGCATCTGTTACGGCCGACTACTATCGCTTGATTAACCCTACCGACCCAGAAAATATTGTCAAATATAGAATTCCTTCATTTACATTTGCCATTTCTCCTATAGCAATTTTTGGAGATATTAAAATTGAAAATGATATGAGTCCTTTTAGAGGGCCTTTTTATATAAACATTAATAACGAAAAAGAGTTTCTTAAAAAGACTATCGTTGCATTGGCTTTAATACTGATTTTTCTTGGTTACATTTGGGGTCGTTTTACATGGATTCCTGGGCAAAATAAAATTTTTAGCGCCATATATAAGGAGAATAAGAAACTATCGCCCAACCCAGAGAGCATTAAAAAATTTATATCTGATTTACATAATGGATTCAATAAAACAGTTAATCAGTCTTTGTTCGAAAGTAACCTTGAGATTCTTTTTAAAAAAAATAAAAGCTTTATTAATATCAAACAGGAGTTACATATCTTTTTTGATATTTCAAGATCTATTTTTTTTGAAAATTCAAAATCACTTGACTATGAAAAAATTCATTCTTGGCTTAAATCATTTTCTTTGCATTGTAGAATGTGTGAAAGAAAACTAATAGTCGATTCAAAAGACGTCATTGGTAAAACTCCAAAATGAATTTTGTAAATTCATGGGCCTTACTCTTACTCCCGCTTTCTTTGATTCCAATATTAATTAGGCAAAAAAATACAAATATTTACACTTGGAATGAGATGTTTCCTGCTGATCCCTTGTCAAAAGTGATTGGATTTTTATTGAAAATTTTAGGATCTCTCATTATTCTTTTTATTATTATCACCATAAGTGAGCCATTTGATAACCAAAGCACAGTGATTAAAGTTGGTAAAGGAGCCCAAATTGGATTAGTTTTAGATAGAAGTGCGTCAATGGATGATCCTTTCTCTGGCGGAGATTCCGATAAAAAAGCAGGGGAAACGAAATCAGCTGCAGCAAGTCGATTGATTGTTGATTTTTTTGATTCGAGAACCAATGATATGGTGGGTGTGATTACTTTTAGTAATTCTTCAATGTTTGTATTACCTCTGACTCAAAATAAAGAAGCAATCAAAGCTGCGGTAAATGCAACAGCGGGTAATTCTTTATTTCAAACGAATATTGGGGCAGGTTTAACTACTAGTGCAGAATTATTTACAAACGTTGAGGATTCTGGTTCTAGAGCAGTTATTCTTCTGTCTGATGGTGGTGGTCGTATTGATGAGAAAACGCAACAAAGTATCAAGGATTGGTTTTATCAGTATCAAATTGGTTTATATTGGATTGTAATAAGGCAGCCTGGTGGCATCAGTATTTTTGACGAAAACTTTGTAGCAAGAGATGAGACCCAACCACCACCTCAAATTGAATTATTTGAATACTTTAATACATTTAAATCTCCTTTCCAGGCATACGAAGCTGAAGATCCTAAATCCCTTGAGAAAGCAATTAAAGATATCAATCTAAAAGAAAGAAAATCAATTACATACAAAGAACAAATTCCTGGAAAACAATATTCTGCATTTAGCTTGATAATTGCTATTTTATTAACATTAACATTGCTTTTTCTTAAGGCACTTGAGGTAAAATCTTTAAGATGATTTTAAATAAAATTTTTAGTGTGAAAAAAGTATCCTATACGTTATGTGTAATTGGATTATTTCTTTTAATTCTTACATCTAGTTCTGTCTTTAAATTAAACCAAATAAAGTTTTTCAACGATATTATTAAAGCTGGGGATACTCCAGAAATATACTCACAATCTTATCAAGCAAGATTTTCTGCAGCATTTAGATTAGCTGAAAAAGATTACTATAAAGAAGCGACAAATTTGTTTAATAATCTAACAAGTGAGGGGTCTGACAATCAAAAATCTGCGGTTCATTATAATATTGGTAATATATTCTTTAAAAGAGGATTGTTTATCAATGGAACAAGCAATGATAGTAAGGTTGCGGCAGAGGCTGAATATCTTTTCAGGCAAGCAAAAAAAGCATACGAACAATCACTAAGGTATGATAATACTCATTGGGATACTAAACATAACCTAGATAGGCTTCTCACCCTCCTCCCTTCTGAGCCAACTCCTGGAGTTGGTGATTCAGATTCTCCTGGACTGATCATGGGAAATATTCCAGTGGGTCTTCCATAAGTTTATGAGTGAATACATTAAAAAAATTAAGGGAAATAAAAATCTCATATATTTGTCTTTAACTTTTGCATGCTTAGTATTAGCTTTTATTAATCCAAAATTTACAATGAAAAAAGATATATCAAACTATATTTTTGTAGTAGATATAACTCAAAGCATGTTGACAAAAGATACTAAAATTGAGGGTGAAGTAGTTTCTAGATTAAAGTACGCTAAAAATATGCTACGCCAAGTTCTAGAGCAATTACCATGCAAAACAAAAGTAAGTATTGGGATGTTTGCTGGGGTCAGTGTTGCTGCGACATACACACCTATTGAAATATGTGATAATTTTAGTGCAATTAATGAGACTGTTGAACGTCTTGATTGGCGCTCTGTCTGGGCTGGGAATTCTCGACTTAGGTCCTCAATGATTAATCTAGCGCGCCTAATTAGAAGCTTTCCAGAAGCAGCTCAAGTAGTCTACTTTACTGATGGTGAAGAAGCTCCAAAGTTGCATGCTTTCAATACGGAAGACCTCAAGCAATTCCAAGGTGCGAATAATTGGCTATTTGTGGGTATTGGTTCTGATAAGGGCACACCAATACCAAAATATGATAACAAAAATCAACTTATTGGTTACTGGTCAAACGAAAGTTTTGCATTACAACCAGGGGTTGCTCAAATATCAGCACAAAACGCTGGTGGACGAGATAACAATGTATCGAGTGCAAGTTATGATCGTTATTTATCAAGACTGGATGAGACATATTTAAAATCTCTTGCGCAAGAAGTTAAAGGTGGGTATGTTAATGGAGATAATACAAAAAAAATACTTGCCGCTATGAAGAAGCAACCGGCAGCATGGAGAGACAATACTGATGTTCAGTTACGAAACTTTTTTTCATTCTTAGCTCTATTCTTCTTTATAGTTCAATTTTTGACAATTGATAAAATTACATCTCTAATAAGTTTTAAAAATGATAGATAATAAAATACAAATAAACAATCTTGATATTCTCGTTATTAAGGGTAAAGATGCAGAGGTATTCCTTCAAGGCCAAATTACTAACGATATTAAAATTACAAAAGAAGAAGATAGAGCAATTTATTCTGGATATTGCAGTCCAAAGGGTCGGTTAGTTGCCTTCTTCTTAATTATTAAAGCTAAAGATAATTATTATTTAGTTTGTCCGTCCTCTATAGGAGAAGAGATTAGTAAAAAACTCTCAATGTATATTATGCGTTCAGAAGTTTCGCTTAGTAGAGCAACAGAAGTTTCATTCTTTACCTTTTATGCTAACGGAAAAGAGGATAAGGCTTTTAAAGGTTTATTAGATCAATTGCCAAATAAGCTAATGCAAACCTTTAAACATATAAGTTCAACAGAGGGAACAAACTACTTTGCAATCACTAAACTACCCGGGGAAAAAAATAGATATTTTATGTTGGGTGAAGGTGAACTTATTAAATCAATATACAACGAAATAAATCAGAGTGTAGGTGTGGGTGATTTCGATAGTTGGAATTCCTCAGATATTGAAGCTAACATTCCAAATATATTCAAGGAATCTCAAGATAAATTTATACCTCAATCATTAAACTTAGATATCTTGGACGCAGTCAATTTTAAAAAGGGGTGCTATACGGGTCAGGAAATCGTTGCTAGAACACACTACCTAGGAGTTTCCAAAAGAAGAATGTTTCAAGCAGATGTATTGATAGATGAATTATTTAATATTGGTGATCCTATAATATCAAACAACAATACAGTTGGGCAGGTAGTTAATTACTATGAAAAAAAACCTGGGTCATTCAGACTCTTGATTGAGCTTCGCCTAGACCAAGCCGAATCCATTCTTCTCTTAAAAAATAATACTTTATCTATAAATTTATCAGACATACACCTTTTTAATTAAAAAAAACCCAACATTATTTTCATAATGTTGGGAAATAAAAAAATATTAGGAGTATTTTTTTAATTATTTACGTTTGTTTTATTTTTTATCAGGTCTAATGCTGTGGTAATTAAAGCGAACCATTCCTGATATGTTTCTACATCCAGCTGATTTTTACGCATTTTCTCTGCCATATCATCAAGGTCTTCAGTAAGTCCTCGAACATATTGCTTTATATGCTTATTATTTTTACTTTCTATAATATTTTTGTTAACCATAAACAGTATTGTAAATGAGAATCATTCGCATTACAAGACAAACATTGAATTATTTTTTCTTATTGATTATCTGAAAAAAAACCTCACCTTTTTTAATCATACCTAACTCGTCTCTTGCCCTTTCTTCAATAGCTTTTGTTCCCCTTTTAAGATCATTAACTTCAGCTAATAGGGCATCATTCTCTTTTTTTAAATTAGCGTTTATTTGTTGTTGGACTTTTATTTGTGAATTTTTTTTAATAACAGTTTTAAAGCCTCCATCTGCAAACCATAATGGGTATTGAATTAAAATGATTAATAAAAAAAAAATAAAAGTAAGTTTATTCAATTATTTGATGTTGAAGCCTGATAATCCAGAATAAACCGCATTAGTGCCTAATAACTCCTCAATCCTTAGTAGCTGATTATATTTTGCTACCCTTTCTGATCTAGACATTGACCCAGTCTTAATTTGCATTGCATTAAATGCGACTGCGATGTCTGCAATTGATGTATCTTCCGTTTCACCTGATCTATGTGAAATTACAGTAGAGTATCCCGCACTTTTCGCTAAATTTATTGTTTCGAATGTTTCTGTTAGAGTTCCTATCTGATTAACTTTAATTAGAACAGAATTAGCAATATTCTTATCAATACCTTGTTGAAGTATCCTAGGATTTGTTACAAATAAATCATCTCCTACAAGTTGAATATCCTTTCCTAACTTATTAGTTAGGGAAGCCCAACCTTCCCAATCATCCTCACTCATTCCATCTTCAATACTTAGGATTGGATATTTGTTACAGAGATTGTAAAGATAATCTACCATCTGATTTGAATTTAGAGTGAGGCTTTCTGAAGTCAAATGATATTTATCATTTTTATAATATTCTGTACTAGCGCAGTCAAGACCTAAAAAAACATCTTCACCGGGTTCGTAGCCTGCATTCTCAATTGATTTCATAATAAGTTGCAAAGCTGCTTCATTTGAATCTAAATTGGGGGCAAATCCACCTTCATCCCCAACAGTAGTTGCTAATTTTTTTTTACTTAAAATAGACTTAAGGGAATGAAAAATCTCTGCTCCACATCGTATTGCCTCTGAAAAATTTGGTCTCCCAGCTGGGATAATCATAAATTCCTGGATATTGATATTATTATCTGCATGCATTCCGCCGTTAATAATATTCATCATTGGTGTTGGAAGTGAATAAGGGCCATTAGGGTTTAAATATTCAAACAAATTCTTTTTTTGATTATTTGCTCCAGCATGAGCCGATGCCATAGAGACTGCAAGAATAGAATTAGCGCCTAGATTTTTTTTATTATCTGTGCCATCTAAAGATATCATAGCTGCATCAATAGCGCCTTGGTCATCAATTTCCATTCCTTCAATTTCTTTTGCAATTTTCTCATTAACATTATTAATCGCTTTTTTTACATCTTGACCAAGATATCGTTGCTCATCATTATCTCTTAACTCTATTGCCTCCTTGCTACCTGTAGATGCACCTGACGGAACAGCAGCTCTACCAATTATTCCATTTGTAAGGGTTATATCAGCTTCAAGTGTTGGATTTCCTCGTGAGTCAATTATCATTCGACTATGAATTTTTTTTATCTTACTCATTTAGCTTACCTTTAAAAAATACTTTTAGATTTAACAATTTCATCAAGCTCTTTAATGGTCTCTAAAAGAATAGCCATCTCATTTAAAGGGACCGCATTTGGCCCGTCTGATAAAGCTTCTTTTGGGTTTGGATGTGTTTCCATAAAAATTCCAGAAATCCCACAAGCAACTGCAGCTCTTGCAAGTAAGGGGACAAATTCACTTTGGCCACCACTTCGATCTCCCTGACCCCCTGGTTGCTGAACTGAATGTGTTGCATCAAACACGACTGGGCATTTGGTGTCGCGCATAATTGATAAACTTCGCATATCTGAAACTAAGGTATTGTAACCAAACGACGCGCCGCGCTCACACACCATAATATTGTCAACGCCACCATTGGCATCTTTTGCTTTTTGAACAACTTGCAGCATATCCTCGGGGGCTAGGAATTGGCCTTTTTTTATGTTCACTGGTTTGCCTGAGTTTGCTACAGCAGAAATAAAATCTGTTTGTCTACATAAAAAAGCAGGAGTTTGTAATACGTCAACAATTTTTGCTACAGGTTTAATTTGGGCTTCTGTATGAATATCTGTTAATACGGAAACGTCTAATTGCTTTTTAACTGCCTCTAAAATTCTTAACCCTTCCTCCAAACCAAAACCTCTAAATGTTTTATTAGAACTTCTGTTGGCTTTATCAAAAGAAGATTTAAAAATAAATGGAATTTTTAATTTATCTGTCATTTCTTTTAATTGTCCTGCAACATCAATAGTCATATCTTCTGACTCAATAACACAAGGTCCTGCAATTAAAAAAAGTGGTTGGTCTAGCCCTGCTTTAAAATTACATAATTTCATTTAATTACCTTTTAAGTGTTGGTGTTCAAGTGCTGCTTTTAAATATGATATGAATAAAGGATGGCCATCCTTTGGATTTGATGTGAACTCAGGATGGAATTGGCATCCCAAAAACCAAGGATGATCATTTTTTGGTAACTCAATAATTTCACATAAATCTTCCGATGGTGTTCTTGCCGAAACTACTAAACCAGCTTTAATAAGTTGGTCAACATATTCATTATTAACTTCATATCTATGGCGATGCCTCTCATTAACTGTTTTTCCATAGATTGTATTGGCTAGAGTTTTACTTTTGACTGGAGCTTTTTGAGAGCCAAGTCGCATTGTGCCACCCATATTGGAATTTTCATCTCTAGTCTCAAGTTTTCCATCATGTGTTTTCCATTCAGTTATTAATCCAATAACCGGGTACTTTGTTTTATTGTTAAATTCTGTGCTATTTGCCCCAATTAAGCCAGCTCGATTCCTTGAGAATTCAACAACTGCTAATTGCATTCCTAGACAAATACCTAAAAAAGGTATCTTATGCTCCCTTGCAAATTGAATAGCTTTGATTTTACCTTCAGTTCCTCTTTTTCCAAAGCCACCAGGAATTAATATTCCATCCAGCCTTTTTAATTTCGCTACCCCTTTTTTTTCAATATCTTCTGAATCGATGTAGTGAACTTTTACTTTGGCATTATTATGAATACCTGCGTGAATAAGAGCTTCAGTTAATGATTTATAAGATTCAGTGAGATCCACGTACTTTCCTACAAAGGCTATATTTATTTCATAAACTGCTTTATCCAGTAACTTAGTTATTTTCTTCCACTGAGATAGATTAGCTTTTTTTGCTTTTACTTTTAATTTATGACAAACAATTTCATCAATCATTTGCTCATGAAGCATCGCTGGTATTTTATAAATTGAGTCTGCATCAGTTGCTGAGATAACAGCCTTTGGTGCTACGTTAGTAAACAATGCAATTTTTTGCCTTTCTTCTTCTGGAAGTGGTCGTTCTGATCTACAAATAAGAATATCTGGCTGAATACCAATTTGTCTAAGCTCTTTAACAGAATGCTGCGTAGGTTTTGTTTTAAGCTCTCCTGCTGCCGCCATCCATGGGAGAAGTGTAAGATGGATATAGCATGCATTTTCGCTTCCACCCTCAAAGCCCATCTGGCGAATAGCTTCTAAAAAAGGGAGTGACTCAATATCACCAACGGTTCCACCAACCTCTACAATTGCTATATCTGCTTTTTTTGCGCCCTCACGAATATGCAACTTAATTTGATCTGTTATATGAGGGATTACCTGCACAGTTTTACCTAAATATTCCCCTCGACGCTCTTTTTTAATGACGGTATCGTAAATTTGCCCAGTAGTAAAATTATTTTTTTTGGTCATTTTTGAAGAAATAAATCTTTCGTAATGCCCTAAGTCTAAATCTGTTTCAGCCCCATCTTCAGTCACAAAAACTTCTCCATGCTGAAATGGGCTCATTGTTCCTGGGTCCACATTAATATACGGATCAAGTTTTAGCATGGTTACTTTGAGATTTCTAGACTCTAGAATAGCGCCTAAACTTGCTGCAGCAATACCCTTCCCTAGAGAAGAAACTACACCGCCTGTTACAAAAACATATTTGGTCATTTGATAGCCATCTTAAAAGTATTACTGACGGGATATTATTTTACTTTAAACAGAATGGTCCTACAATGAATAGTTTAATCTTTTGTCCATCGACTATACGTTTGAAAACGCTCAACCACCTCTGACATCTGTTTTTGATTCAACAAATTAGGCTCACCAATCTTTTTTGCTTCAACATATAGCTGACATAAATGCTCTATCTCTTCAGCGATTTGTAATGCTTCGACTAAATTAGCACCAACAGAGACCAATCCATGATTAGCAATTAAACATGCTTTTCTGTCTACTAATGCATCAATAATATTATCTGATAATTTCTGGGTTCCAAACATAGCATAAGGTGCACATCTAACTGAGTTACCTCCTGCAACAGCAATCATATAATGAAATGAAGGCAGTTCGTTACCAAATAGACTGACAGTACTTGCATAGATAGAATGTGTATGTACAACTGCTCCTACATCTTGCCTTTTAGACATAATATCTTGATGAAAACGCCATTCACTCGATGGTTTTAAATTGGAAACAGAGTCAATAATATTACCTTTAAAATCCATTCTAACGACTTTATCTATTGATAAATTTTGCGTCTCAACGCCACTTGGGGTTATTAAGTATGTATCGCCATCACGGCAACTACAATTACCTGTTGCTCCATGATTTAAACCTATCTTCTGAAGTTGTAACGCAGTTTCAATAAGACCTGTTAATTTAGTTTTCTTAATCATTTAAAACCTTCCTAATATCAGTTGGATTATAAATACCTTTTTCACAAATTATTTTACTAACATATTTTGATGGCGTAATATCAAAAGCAGGATTGTATGCTGAAGAATAACCTATCCTTACCTCAGTAAGATTATTTGAGGCATCCACACCCTTCACTTTTAAAATCTCATCTTCGTCTCTGCACTCAATATCAAATAAATTATTCTCGTCATGGTAGTTTAAATCTACCGAACTTATTGGTGCGGCAACATAGAAAGGTACATTGTGTG
>Ga0307998_1001627_pt1 | contig 12016 bp, 7 predicted proteins | sample Davwhametageno37_FD_203147 | JGI IMG/M metagenome (GOLD analysis project Ga0307998, IMG submission 203147) | Marine microbial communities from Davis Island wharf, Antarctic Ocean - #37 | ecosystem: Environmental > Aquatic > Marine > Unclassified | place: Antarctic Ocean: Davis Island wharf...
TTAAGAACTCTAATTTTGGTTGTAATAGCCATTGTGGGACTTGTATTATCTGGTCTTTTTGCAAAGAATTTAGTAGACAATAAGGCAGCTGCAGTAGCCCCTGCAAAAAAAATTGTTAAAGAAGTATCAGTGCAGAAGGTCACTAATAGTGATGTAAAAGTAACTATTCCTGCACAAGGGCTATTAAAAGCAAAACAGAGAATAGAAATTTACGCAGAAGTTCAAGGAGTTTTCACTACTGGTAAAAAACTATTTAGAACTGGTCAATCTTATCAGTCTAATGAAACCCTTCTTCAATTAGATGCTGCAGAGTATTTTTCCAATGTAAAAGCCTCTAGAAATGATCTTCACAACCAAATAGCGGCCGCCCTTCCAGACATTAGATTAGATTATCCAAAAGAATACAGCAAGTGGGCTGCTTTTTTAAGGGCCATTAATGTGAACCAAAACCTAACAACTCTCCCTCTAATGGGAGAGGATGGCATTAGGCTCTTTATTTCTGGAAGGGGTATTTTAAGTGCTTATTATTCAGTAAAAAATTTAGAGCAAAGACTTTCTAAGTACACTATTACTGCTCCTTTTGAAGGCGTGCTTACAGAGGCTCTTGTAACAGAAGGCACCTTGGTAAGAAGTGGCCAAAAATTAGGATCTTTTATAAAGCCTGGAGTGTATGAACTTACAGTCTCTATTCCCAAATCATATTCAGACAAACTAAGTACAGGCGCCTCAGTAGTTCTAAGTAGCTTAGATGAGACCGCTACATATCTAGGAGTTATTTCTAGAATAAATGCAAGTGTAGACCCCAGTACGCAAACCACCGCTGTGATGATAGAAATTAAAGACAGCAGCCTTTCGGATGGGGTTTATTTAAAGGCTAATATTACTGGAGACGATATTGAAAATTCAGTATCCCTACCCAGAGGCTTATTGAGCCAAGAGTTTACTATTTTTAAAGTACAAGACAATACCCTCATATCTATTTCTGTAGTTCCTATGCATTTTTCCGAAGATGAGGTAGTGGTTAGAGGTATTCCTAATGGAACTACCATTTTAGCTAAACCACTTTTAGGTGCCTATGAAGGGATGTTAGTAAACCCATCCAAATGAGAAATTTAGTAGCGTATTTTATTAGGTATCAGGTAGCGGTTAATATTTTTGTATTGGCTTTTGTTCTCTTTGGAATTTATGGAGCTAGTGCACTTAAATCCTCTTTTTTTCCGCTCACAGAGTCAAAAATTGTTCAAATTAGTATTAGCTATCCTGGGGCCTCTCCCTTAGAAATTGAAGAGGGCGTTGTATTACAGATTGAAGACAACCTTAAAGGGCTTCAGGGAGTAGATAGGGTGACTGCTGTTGCTAATGAAAATAGCGGGAGAATTACAGTAGAAATTGAAAAAGGCAGAGACATAGACTTTATGCTCTTGGAAGTGAAAAATGCAGTAGACAGAGTGCCCTCTTACCCCACAGGAATGGAGCCGTTAGTGGTGGCCAAACAAGAGGTAGTAAGACCTACTATTTCTGTTGCTTTGAGCGGTAAAAATATTCCCTTAAAGACCCTGAAGCAAATGGGCAGGAGTATTGAAAATGACCTAAGAGGCATGGATGGGATTTCTCAGATTATTGTTTCTGGTTACCCTCAAGAAGAAATTGAAATTGCGGTAAATGAGACCCAATTATTAGCGTATAATGTAAGTTTTACATCCGTAGCAACTGCGGTTGCAAATGCCAACCTACTCATTACAGGAGGGACTGTCAAAACTTCTGAAGAAGACTTTTTAATTAGGGCTAATAACAAATCTTATTTTGGGAGTGAGCTATCTAATTTAATTGTAAGTACTCAATCTAATGGAACCCTTATTAGGCTTAAAGATGTAGCACAAATTAGAGACCGCTTTTCTGAGTCTCCAAATGCCACTTATTTTGACGGAGAAGAGGCTATAAATATTACTATTAATAGCACCAATACAGAAGATTTAATTTCTACAGCCACTAAAATAAAAGAATACGCATTGCAGTATAATGAAACCCACTACGGAGTTCATTTAAGCGTGCTTAGTGACCAATCTATTACTCTCACACAGAGAACTGCACTATTACTGAAGAACGCTTGGCAAGGAATGTTGTTGGTGTTGTTTTTCCTCTCCTTATTTCTAAATACTAGATTGGCCTTTTGGGTAGCATTTGGCTTACCGGTAGCTTTCTTAGGAATGTTTGCCTTTGCAGGCTTTTTTAATGTGACCATTAATGTGCTTTCACTCTTTGGAATGATCATTGTTATTGGAATTTTAGTAGATGACGGTATTGTAATTGCAGAAAATATTTACCAGCATTATGAGAGAGGTAAAAAACCAGTACAAGCAGCTATAGATGGTGTTTTAGAAGTAATTCCTCCCATTATTTCTGCTATTATTACTACTATTTTAGCTTTTTCAATCTTCTTATTTTTGGACAGTAGAATAGGAGAATTTTTTGGAGAGGTCTCTGTGATTGTGATTCTTACCTTAGTAGTTTCCCTAGTAGAAGCCCTTATTATTCTTCCTGCACATTTGGCACACTCTAAGGCTTTGCAGCCCTTAGACTCTACTCCAAAAGACGGAATGGCAAAGGTTTTTGCTAAACTTAGGGGTTTTAATGCTACAGGAGAGAAGATTATGAATTGGATGAGAGACCATTTGTATACACCAGCACTCATTTTTTCATTAAAGAATAAATTTTTCACTTTCTCTCTTTTTGTCATAGCACTCATTCTCACTTATGGGTCTGTAGGGGGGGGTATTATTAAAACAGCCTTTTTTCCTAGAGTGGCCAGTGATAGGGTAGATATAAGTTTAGTTATGCCCAACGGCACTAATGAAAAAATAACAGATTCTATCATTAATATTATTGAAGAGAAATCTAAAATTGTAAACTTAGAATTAACAGAACAATTTTTAAAGGGGACTGGTAATGTGTTGTTTGAAAGCACCGTTAAGACCATTGGCCCTGGGGCCTCAAGAGCTAGCATAGAAATAAATCTGTTACCCGGAGAAGAAAGGCCAGACGTTGTGAGTTCAGACATGGTCACCACTAGATTGGCAGAGTTAGTAGGGCCTATTTTAGGAGTGGAACAACTCATATATGGCTCTGGCGGAAACTTTGGAGGAAGCCCGGTATCTGTCTCTTTATTAGGCAATAATATTGAGGAGCTCAAGGCGGCTAAAATGGAACTTAAAAATGCACTATTACAAAATGATTTACTCAAAGACGTGATAGACAACGACCCTGCCGGAATAAAAGAAATTAGACTGAGCCTTCAAGACAATGCCTATGTACTTGGTTTAGATGTTAGAAACGTCATGGCCCAAGTAAGGGCTGGCTTTTTTGGTACCCAAGCACAAAGATTTCAAAGAGGCCAAGACGAGATTAGGGTTTGGGTACGTTATGACAAAGTAGACCGCTCCTCTATTGCCAACCTGGAAGACATGAGAATTCTAACACCTTCTGGTGATAGGGTGCCACTTGGTGAGATTGCCACATACAGCATTGTAAGAGGAGATGTAGCTATTAATCACCTAGATGGAAGGAGAGAAATTCAAATTTCCGCAGATTTAAAAAATCCAAATACCACCAGTGGGAGTGATATTATGGAAGAGATTAAATTACACGTCATGCCTGGTATTCAAGCCAAATACCCCTCTGTAAGCCCTTCTTATGAGGGTCAAAATAGAGAGGCAAATAAGTTGGCTAAATCACTAAACAAAGCAGGAATCCCTATTTTATTCTTAATCTACCTCACCATTGCTTTTACATTTAGAAGTTATACACAGCCTTTGTTACTTATGATTATGGTGCCTATTAGCTTAACCGCTGTGGCCTGGGGACATTGGATACATAACTTTCCTATTAATATTATTTCGCTGTTGGGAATTATAGCCCTGGTTGGAATTATGGTGAATGACGGTCTAGTGCTCATAGGGCGCTTTAACACTAATTTAAAGGAAGGAATGGACTTTGACTCTGCCTTAATGGAGGCTGGAAAGTCTAGATTTAGAGCTATTTTCCTAACCTCTATTACTACTATTGCAGGTTTAGCTCCTTTGTTATTAGAGAAAAGTAGGCAGGCACAATTCTTAAAGCCCATGGCTATTTCTATTGCCTACGGAATTGGATTTGCTACTATTTTAACCCTCTTGTTACTTCCTGTATTCTTGGCCTTTAATAACCGTTTAAAAACTACGTTTAAATGGCTTTTAACCGGTCATATGCCAAAAAAAGAAGCAGTAGAAAGAGCGGTCACTGAAATAGAAGAAGCCAAGCTTTTAGAGGGAGAAAGCCACTAGCGCTTGATTTTAAAAAAATGAATTATGAAAATTTTTAACACATACCTACTTCTATTTGCCTGTATCATATGTCCCTTTTCCAGCTTAAAAGCTCAGGTTCAGGAGCAATTGTTAGATAAAGAAACTGTTTTTAGAGAGGCCTTAGATAAGAATTTTGGTATTTTAGTGTCTAGGAATCAGTTGGCCATTGCCAGGAACAATGCCAGTGTTTTAAACAGTGGATACTTGCCTAGTCTGACTGCTAATAGTGCGGCCAGCTACAACCAAGACAACAGTACTATTGAATTTCCAGGTCAGTTCTTGCAAGATGGCTCACCAAGACCAGATTTTATTATAGACAATGCAGAAGCCCAAAGGTATAGTACAGGGCTGCAAATGAACTACACTTTATTTGACGGTTTGGGTAGGATGTATAATTACAAGGCCCTAAAGGCTAGGTACTCTCTGAGTGAATTACAGCTAAGAGAGACCATAGAAAATACTGTGATACAGCTTTTTAGCGTCTATTTTAGAGTGGCTCAGTCCTCTGAAAACACTTCTGTTTTAAGAAATATTTTAGCCCTTTCTCAAAGGCGTTTGCAAAGGGCTCAATACGCCTTTGAGCTTGGGCAGTCTAATAAGTTAGCTGTTTTAAATGCCCAAGTAGACGTGGCCAATGACAGCATTTCACTTTTGAGCGCCAAGCAAAGCTTGGCTACCTCTAAAAGAGATTTGAGTTTGCTTATACAACAAGATGAGTCTGTAGCCTATGAGGTAGACACTAAAGTCACTTTTATTCCCTTACAGCAAATAGAAAGTCTTTTAGGGGCTGCCAAGACTAACAATGTTCAGTATTTATTAGCCAAGGCCAATACGCGTATTAATGAATATGATGTAAAGGTAAGTACCTCTGGTTATTTACCTAGAATTGGTTTAACGGGCGCTTATGGATGGAATTTGAACCAAAGTGCGGCATCGGCGTTTTTCCCTGGGGTTAATAACGCTACTTACAATCTAAATTTAGGGGCCAACCTCACTTGGAACTTATTTGATGGTGGGCAGACCACCACCAGAATAAAAAACGCTAAGATAGTCTTAGACAACCAGGCCATACTCACTGCTCAACAAGCCGCCTCTTTTGAAAGAGATCTAAAAAATGCATGGGATGTCTATGAGAATAGCTTGGCTATTTTTGCTTTACAGCAGGATTTAGTTGCCACCAGCCAAAACAATTTTGAGCGCACAGAACAGCAGTATAATTTGGGTAGTATTACCGCCATTGAATTTAGACAGGCCCAGTTAAATTTACTCAATGCCCAGACCAGCAGTAATACGTCTAAATACAACGCCAAATTGGCAGAATATGCCCTCTTACAACTTTCAGGTCAGTTATTGAATTCAGACTTTTAGAAAGATTTTTCTAATTGTAAAGCCACTTTCTTATCAGTTTTTAGCGCTCATTTCTAATTTTTTTGCAATAGCGTCCACACAGTTTATCCCGTCAATGGCTGCAGAGATAATACCTCCAGCATAGCCAGCTCCTTCTCCACAGGGGTAAATCCCTCTAATTTCTATATGTTCTAGGCTTTCTGGGTCTCTAGGAATAGAAATAGGAGAGGAGGTTCTGCTTTCAGGAGCGTGTAAGACCGCTTCATTGGTGTAGTAGCCTTTCATTTTCTGACCAAATATTTTAAAGGCCTTCTTAAGTCTTTTAGAGATTAGAGGAGGCAATACTTCGCTCAGGTTTACAGAAGTAATACCAGGCTGATATGAGGTCTTAGGAAAGTCCTTAGAAAGGGTTCCCGTTACAAAATCTATCATTCTTTGGGCAGGCACCTTTTGTGTTTTTCCAGCTGCCTCCCAGCAATCTTGTTCTACTTTTTTCTGAAAGTCCAAACACACAAATGGGTCATTGGGTGTAAAATTAGGCAGGTCTTCTGGAGCTACGCTTACCACTATTCCTGAATTGGCGTAAGGATTGTTGCGTTTACTTGGGCTCCAGCCATTGGTCACCACCTCATTTTGTTCTGTGGCACATGGCGCAATAATGCCTCCAGGGCACATACAAAAAGAGTAGACACCCAGGCCATTTACTTGTTCTACCAGTGCATAAGAAGCTGGTGGTAGATAGGGGTTATCTGTGTCTCCGTGATATTGAATTTGGTCTATGAGTTCTTGTGGGTGTTCTGCCCTAACGCCCAGCGCAAATGCCTTGGCCTTTATAAGCACCCCTCTTTTGTGAAGTAGGTAAAATATATCTCTGGCTGAATGTCCAGTAGCCAGCACCACCTCTTTAAAAGGCTGCCAGTTTCCCTCATTAATTTGAAGTCCGCTCAGGGCCCCGTTTTCTAATTGTATGTCTGTAAGTTTGGCGTTAAAATGCACCTCACCTCCAGCCGCAATGATAGCTTCTCTCATGGCCGTAATAATAGCCGGTAATTTGTTGGTTCCAATATGAGGATGGGCATCTACTAAAATATCTTCTTGTGCGCCAAAATGTACCAGCCACTCTAGGGCTTTGAGTACATTGCCTCTTTTTTTAGAGCGGGTGTATAGTTTTCCGTCTGAGTAAGTACCTGCCCCACCTTCTCCAAAGCAGTAATTAGACTCTGAATTTACGAGTTGTTCTTTATTAATGGCCGCTAAATCCCTTCTTCTGGCCCGCACATCTTTTCCTCTCTCAAATACTATAGGCATAAGCCCTGCCTCTAAGGCTCTTAATGCTGCATATAAACCTGCAGGCCCGGCTCCTATAATGGCTATCCTTTTGCTAGGATCTATTTCTTTGGCCTTCCAGGCCGATACCTTTTCTCTCTCTTCTCCCTTTTTCCAAAACTCCAAATGTAGATTGAGTTTTATATTGGTTTTTCTGGCATCTAAAGAACGTTTTCTTATGCGCCAATCTACCACCTCATGGGCTTGTAGTTTAGCCTTAAAGAGCCCAGATTTAAAAATAAAATCTAGTTCTTCTTGTTGGGAAGGTTTAATGACAATTTGCACCAATACACTCATGACACAAAGGTACTTTTAAAAATGCTTTAGTAATTTCATTTTTTTAATTTCGTTGCTAGTAGCATATTTTTTTTACATTTATAAAACAAAGCAAGCCTTTCCTATAGTCTATGATTATTAAAACAGTTTCTTCTGAAAAAGAAATGCAGCAAATAAAAGCCTTGCAGTCTCAAAACTTAAAAACGGCTCTAGAGCCAAGTGAAATAGAAAGTCAGGGTTTTGTGTCTGCAGAATACACCATAGATTTCATTAAAAAAATGAATGCAATAGCCCCGTCCATTATTGCTGTAGAAAACAATGAAGTAGTTGGTTATGCGCTGGTTACCACCAAAGCCATTCTTGGGGAGCACGATCTTTTAGATAATTTGTTAAATAAAATAGACCAATTGAGTTTTAAGGGCAGGCTTCTAGGCCAAGAAAACTATATAGTGGTAGGGCAGTTATGTGTGGCTAAATCTCATAGAGGTCAAGGTCTAGTTAAACAACTCTACAGCAGCTTTAAAACGCGTTACGCCACTACTTATAGCCTTTGTGTAACAGATGTAGACAGAAAAAATATTCGTTCTATTAGGGCGCATCTCAAAACTGGTTTTGAGGTAATAGGAGCACTATCCTTCGGCAATAGCCAGTGGGATATTGTACTATGGGACTGGAATGCCTAGCTACACTCAGCAGTAAATCTTATGCTAGCTATTATTTAACAGGTCTTTTAATAAGATGGAATTACATAAATTTTTAATTTAATTCTTCAATAATACTTCCACATCTAAGCATACTATCTCCGAAATAAGGATTGAAAATATTTTTTTCTGCACTTAGCCAAATAGCTCCTTTGTTATTGTTAGCCATAGGGCATTTTTGAACATAGAGCGGGACTTCTAAGCCTTTTAAATTCATAATAAGAGCCACTATATTTTCATTTAGAATCACAAAATTTTCACGTTGTTTTTCTAAATCTTCATTTTCTGCAATGACACTGAGTATTTTAATGCTATTATTTATATGTGATTGCTCCATCTTTCCTAAAGAGGTTAGGTCTATAGATATTAGTGTTTTTTTTGTGGCTTCTGCAAAAATTGAAATCTCCTTAGATTGGCTGCTAACAAAGGCATTTTTCATTTTAAGATATGCTGCAATAACAGATTGAAACTCTTTTACAAACCCTTGAGGTAGTTTCATTTTAGCTGTAGCATTGGTATTCTTCTCTGTTAGTGCTTTCATTCCTATATGACCTTGGTGGGCTGTGGTGGTTTTATTGCCAAATTTATTCATCATGGATTTTTTGCCTTGTAACTGTGCGGCTGCATCTACAGTAAAGGTACCATTGGTAACAATTTCATCTCCATTTTTTATTCCAGCTGTCACGCTATAGAAATCTCCATTACGCCTACCAAGAATTATTTCTCGCATTTCAAAAATAGCTTCTTTAGGATGGGTCTTTACATAAACCAAAGAGCGCTCTCCTGTCCACATAACTGCAGTAGCAGGAATGCTTATTAAGGATTCTTGGACGGGAGCTAAGGGTTTAATTTTGCCAGTCACAAACATTCCGGGCTTAAATAAATTATCCGTATTATTTAGTGTGGCACGGATGCTTACTATACGGGTTTCACTATTAACAATAGGGTCAATAAAGGATATGACTGCTTTAAATTCCTTATTTGGATATGCAGTTGTAGATACTGTAATTTGCTGTCCTTTTTGAAATTTTGAAATTTGACTTTCATAGACATCAAAAGCAGCCCAAACAGAATGTAGCTTATTGACCTTTAAAATGGTTTGTCCTTGTTTTACATAATCACCCTCTGCTGCTAGAACTGTTAACACGGTTCCTGAAATAGTAGCGTATATGGGAAATCGTTCTTTTACTTTTGCGGAGGTTTCTATCTCATTTATTTGACTTTCTGAAAGCTTCCACAATTTTAATTTCATACGAACTGCACGGTACAATTCTGCCTGTGTCTCTTTTAGTGAGGCAGCAGTAATTAACTCTTGTTGGGCAGTTATTAATTCTGGTGCGTAAATAGTAGCCAATAACTGTCCTTGTTTTACTAGTTGCCCTTCGTAATTTATATTTAATTGCTCCAAACGTCCCTCAAAATAGCTGGCTTGAATAGAATTGTTTTCTTGGTTATTTATAATTTTTCCAGATAGGGAAACGGTTGTTTCTTCCTCCTTCGTGTTGCCAATACCTACAAAACTTGTCTGAATATTAGCCAGTGCCATTGCATTGTTAGTCATTTTAATTTCATTAGCAGCAAGCCCTTCTGCACTAGAGGCTGCAGGGATTAGATCCATTCCGCAAATAGGACAATCGCCCGCTTCCGTCTTCATTATTTGTGGGTGCATAGAACAGGTCCACATTTCATTTTCTGCCGCTTGTGAGTGCTTGTGGTTCTCAGAGGCCTCTTTAATATTAGCGTCAGAGTTGTTGCCAAAGATCACATAACCCCCAAGGACTCCTGTGAGTATTGCCAAAGCAAGGTATAAGATGTTGTTTTTCATAATACTATTTTTTTAATTTTCTAATGGTTGCAGAACTTATAAACCACAGTAAAAAGCCACTTAATACAGTAATTAAACCCAAGACAGAAAATGCTCTTAGAACAATAGTGTTAAAATTGTCACGGCCCTGGTAATCCATGGTATGTGTCATCCATAGGAAATCAAACCAACGCCAATCTCTGTGCCTTACCGTCTGAAAAGCACCGTTTTTTATAGCTACGTATGCTTTTAAGTTTTCATCAGTTTTATAAGAAATTTCATAAGCCGGCAGAGGTTTTCCTCTATATTCATGATGAGCATCCACCGTTTCTATTCTTTGTATTTGTTCAAATTCTAAGCTTGATATCATATAGCGCTCTGCTACTTTTATTGCTTCGCGCTCTGTAATTTCATTTTTTTCAACTCCAGTAAATGCGTTGAAAAGCTTTGCGCCATTAATCCAATAGTAGGGGTTGCCTGCAATTTCCAGAAGCTCGAGTGATTTAATGGCACCTTTAAATTGCAAGTCTGAACTTCCTAATAATTCTGAAAATACTGCTTGCTCAGGGAGTTCTTTTTTAAAATGATCCCCGTGAATTTCATCAATATTTGTCCAGCTAAAATACATACCACTAATGGTCCACATTAAAAATTGTAGTCCTAAAAAAACACCTAGATACCGGTGGGCTTTTCTGATTTTTAATTCTGTTTTTCTTGTTAACATCTCAGTTTACTTCAAATGAAAATTCAATAATTTGTTTTTCCCAACTCAGGCTAATAGTGCCCTGTGAACTGCTAGTCTTGGTTATTTTATACTCTAAGTGTTCTTGAATATTTTCTAATATTTTTGGACTTACATTAAAGCGCAGTACATCTTCATTTTCCATGTATTCATCTTTACCATGCTGGTCCCAGTTTGAATTGAAAATAACAGTCCATGCTTCTTTGTTGGGAATTACAAAGAAGCCGTATTTACCAGCCTTTAACAGCTTGCCGGCAAATGTGAGGTTTTTATTGGTTTCAATCCAAGTGGCTTGGTGCGCACCAGCCTGCCAAACAGCATTGTAAGGGAGTAGCCCACCAAAAATAATACGGTCCCTTACGCCAGGAGAGGAGTAATCAATATGAAGGTGTGCGTCGCCTATCATGGCCATTGCGCTGGTATGGGGGCTCAATATTTTTTTTTCAGTGGCTATTACTTTTAAAGTAAATGCTTCATTTTTTACCAGCGTCATACCGCATGTATTGCAACTGCCCTCCACATCACTGCCACTGCCTGTGCAATGCATAGGGCACACATATGCAGAGGTGTATTCTTTTCCTTGCTTTGCTGTCATTTCTGTTTTTACTTCTGTTTCCTTTTTAGGAGTCTCTTTACAAGAAGCCAATAGAAAAAGGGATAAAATGATTATAGAATTTTTCATTGTATTATGTTTAGTTAATTAAATAATTAATAACCGCAGTTTGTGTGTAGTAACTTGTTACAGCACTTATTTGGTTCATTTGAAACTTTAACTGTAGTTCTTGTATGTCTAGAATATCATTAAAATCAATAGTGCCAGTTTGGTAATTCTCAATGAGAATTTCTTCAGCATCCTGAGCCTGTTGCAAGTTTTTTTCTTGGGTGTAGTATTGAATTTTTGCCTGGTTGAGCTGTGATATGGCTTTGGCAAATGCAGATTCTAAAATATTTAATCTACTCTCTTTTTGAGAGTTAATTTCTAACTGTCTCAGTTCATTTTGTTTTGTAATAGACTTAAATTTATTATTAAAAAGAGGAATAGAAACCGTCATCATTGGCATAAAAACGTCTTTTCCATTGTCATTGAAGTTCATATCTGTGCGCTCAGAAACGGGAATATAATCTAGGCCAAAACCTATCATTGGGTTTAGTTCATTTTTATTTAGCAGCTCTTCTTTTGCAACAGATTCATAGCGTTTGTCATATAGAAGTAACTCTGGGTTTAGGGCTAAAACACGCTTAAGTGGCAATACATCTTCATTTGGCAAAAACAGTTCATTGGGAATTATTAATGCCGTTGTTCCTTCTCTATGAAGTAGCTTATTAAAGCTAATTTGAGCCGCTAAATACGCTTCATCTAATACGTCTTTTTGTTGTTGCAGCTCATTTTGTCTAATCTGTAATCTAAGAACATCTACTGCAGAGGCTTTGCCAACTTCTAATGATTTAAGCGCTATTTTCTCATAGGTTTTTAATAACA
>Ga0307998_1001630_pt1 | contig 12005 bp, 8 predicted proteins | sample Davwhametageno37_FD_203147 | JGI IMG/M metagenome (GOLD analysis project Ga0307998, IMG submission 203147) | Marine microbial communities from Davis Island wharf, Antarctic Ocean - #37 | ecosystem: Environmental > Aquatic > Marine > Unclassified | place: Antarctic Ocean: Davis Island wharf...
GGATTTTCGTGACCACCGAGCATTCCCGATGCCCCATATCCTAATGAAAAGGAAAGCCATTTTGGAAACTTGCTGCCCTCGTTTAGGAATGAATAAATATTAGTAGAAAGCCAATAGGTTTGGCCGTTGTAATTTTTAAGAACCTCTTGAACTCCCCCATCCCCTAATAGCTCTGGCCTTAATTTGGTATGCAATGTAGACTGATAGGAGAATTTAGGCATTATACGTTGTTCTTTCCATAGTAATTGTTGTCCTATAAATAATCCTGAACCAAAGGTATTTGCGGCCATATCCCCCCACGAAAAACCCCATTGAGCACTGTACCCATCTAACATTTCAATGCCTGTCAAATACATAAAACCCCAGGCTCCATATAAGAGCGCTTTTTTCTCAGATACACCAGCCCATTTGAGCGAATTGTACCCCATTACGCCGCAGTAATAAGAAGTAAACCCATGCCCTACTTTATCCATCCCTTCCCATTCTTTGCTATCATCAAAAGAATGGAGCGAACTCCTAGGAAAACCTTTGTACCAATACTCGTTTAAAGTTAGCATGGTGCTAATCGTAACAGCCGAAACTCCACCTACAACTCCAATAAGTCGAGGCTTACTAAGTGAATCAGCACTGTGAAACCATTTAGCTTGGCAAATACCTAAATTGGTAATCAGTAAAAAAAATATAGTAATGAATATTCTCAAGAGGAATTCAAAGCTATTATTATTAGTAAATAAAAATATAATTTTCTCAAATTCAGGATAAAACTGTTGCTAAACCAATTGGATCTATGCCAAGAAGCTTTACCGATATTACCTGTTTATATTTGGCAAATTGCAATCACCGTTTACGTAAAAAAAAAATCGAAAACTAAATGTATTCTAGTGTTTGAATATAATTTTAGCAGTTATGGAGTTTGAATTTAACCCTATAATATCTGGCAGTATATTACTGCTTCTATTTGCCTTAATTACATATTTGATATGGAAACAGGCAAAATTGAGCAACTATACTCAAGCACTTTTTTTGATTATTCTACTCGGCACGGTATTAAGAATTTTTGTTTCAACTGACCCCTTCCTCCATGAGTGGGATGAACGGTACCATGCACTGGTTGCAAAAAATACAATTGAGGACCCAATTAAACCAACCTTATATAAAGTTCCATTATTAGATTATGACTATAAAAGTTGGGTAGGAAACCACGTTTGGCTGCATAAACAACCCCTTCCTTTATGGATAATTGGAAATTCGATGAGGGTGTTTGGGGTTAATCTATTTGGGTTTCGTTTACCTAGCATCTTGTTTTCACTCTTAGCGGTTTGGCTTACTTTTTTAATTGGAAGCAAGCTATTCGACAAAAAGACTGGGCTAATCGCAGCATTTCTACATTCAATAAATGGACTGATTATAGAATTGACCGGAGGCCGTGTCGCAACAGATCATGTGGATATTTTCTTTTTGTTTTTTATTGAACTTTCAATTTGGTTCGTGATACTATATCATGGTAAGAGAAACTTTTGGAATCTTTTGCTTATAGGAGTATGCACAGGTTGTGCGGTTCTTACAAAATGGCTACCTGCCCTTATTGTATTCCCAATTTTCCTCATTCTCGATTACAAACTTTATTTTGATAAAAAAACGATAATTAATTCTGCTATAATTCTGGCAGCTATTTCTTTGGTAAGTGCTCCTTGGCAAATATATTCGGCACTGGAATTCCCACTTGAAAATGCTTGGGAAAAACACTTTAACTGGCTACACCTAACCACAGTGCTGGACGAACAAACTGGACCGTTTTATTATTTCTTTTCTAAACTTAGAATTCATTATGGCGAAATAATGTACCTGCCATTAATTTGGTTTGTATTGAAAAAGAGAAACTGGCTAGAAAGAAAAAAACTAGCCTTATTAGTTTGGATGCTTGTTCCATTGCTATTCTTTTCAATTTCTAAAACTAAAATGCAGGGATACACATTGTTTATTGCTCCTGCCGTGTTTATAATGCTAGGATTATTCGTCCGGTATATTTTATTTTACTTAAAACGATTTTCGACAAAAAATAAAAGGGTTTTCGCACAACTAATTGTTGTTTTTATTTTTCTGCTTCCGATACGATATTGCATTGAAAGAGTAAAACCATTTAGCAAGGAAAACAGTCAGCAGCCAACTTATATGAAACGAATAAAAGAACTAAAACCTTTGGATTCTAAAACGTTAGTTATTGAAAATTGCAAGTACCCCATTGAAACCATGTTTTTTACAAATCATATTGCATATGATAAGAAATTGACGTTGGAAGAAAAGGAGAAAGTTATTCGATTAGGATATAGTGTGGTTGAGTTTTAGTGGAATGATGTTCAAAAAAGATGGACCATGAGCCGGTTAAACGGAAATAATTCGGGTATGTACTAATAGTCTTAGATTCCGTACAGCAGAATCGAAACCATTTCTTGCAGAAATCTACTCTTCTATGCTTACGGAATGACGGGGACTTTTTGAGTCGAATTTACAACCTTAACTACTCGTCATTCCCGTGAAAACGGGAATCTAAAGTCCAATTAAATAGCACTAGTCATTTCGATATACCACAAAAAAAAGCCCAATCGAAATTCTCCGATTGGGCTACATTTAATCTGTGCGTTTCTAGTTATTTCCACCCAAGATAAGTGGTAAACCATCTTTTCCTGAACCTACAACGACAACTTTAGAATTAGGCGATTTTGCTAATTCTAAGGTCGCTAAAATTCCTTTTTCTTTCAAAATTTTGTCAGTAAGAGACTTGCTGATGATATCATTCGCAGCTGCCTTACCTCCAGCTTCAATACGCTGTCTTTCAGCTTCTTTTTTAGCTTTTGCTAACCTAAACTCATATTCAAGAGATTCTTGCTCTTGCTTCAATTTAGTTTCAATTGCAGTAACGATAGTAGGTGGAAGCTTTACATCTTCTACCAAAACTCTCTTCACTAACAAGAACTGACCTTGCAATACATTTTGAACTTCTTCTAATATTTCTTGTTCAATTACATCTCTTTTACTTGAGTACAATTGCTCTGGAGTGTAACGTCCAACAACACTTCTTGCAGCTGCATTAATTGCTGGATCTAACAATTCACGCTCGTAATCTTCCCCTTTAGTTTTTATCAAAAAACCAAGATTTTTGAATTCTGGTTCGTACCATATCGTTCCATTAACTTTCACTTCCAATCCGTTTACGGAAAGCACATTCATCTCGTCCGAAATAGACTGCTGACGTACTTTTCTTACGATCATTTTGTTCCAAGGAGCAATAAGATGAAACCCTTCACCGTACGTTTGTTCCGTATTGATCCCTGACCCTAAAGTTTCGAATAACACTCCGCCTTCTCCTGGCCCAATAGTCACCGTTAATCTACTCCACAGAATAAATATCAATAATATTCCGCCGACGATAAATGCCGCTGGACCAATTTTCTTAAAATTAAATTCTGTATTTTCTTGATAATTGAATTCAGCCATAACGCTTTTGTTTAATTTGTTTTAATTGATGTTTGTTTTAAATCGCCCATAAAGGCTTTCCCATTTAGTACTGCAGTAAATTGATAGGTATCATCTTCAATTGCAGTAATGGATACTTTAAGCGTATCCAAATTATTCAGTAAATTTTTGTCAGGATTATTACTCTCTTTTAAGACTAAATGATACTCACATTCGTTAGCCCATAAAATTTCATAGACATCCTTAAATCCTCTTTTTTCACTTACTTCAATCTGTTCTGTTTCGCTTCTGGTAATTTTAATATCCGAAATAGAAGCGTCAGGAGCTTCAAATTGTCCGAGCTTAAAGTCAGCACAAGTTTTCTTTTGACAGCTCGTAGTAGCAACCATCACAAGCATTAAAAAAAGAAATGAATTAAGGATTTTGAGCATCGTTTTTTTGCTTTCCGCTCAAAGGTATGTTAAATCCAACTGCACCATAGAACTGTGTCCAAGCAAATCGCTGTTTTGCCTGTGCAGAATTATCATTATTTACCAAAATCTTGGGCATCCAGACATATCCATTTTTGCTGGCTATTTCAGCATAACAAAATTTAAAAAAACTAAAGCGAGTTCCTAACTTTACACTAGGTCCTCCTCCAGCAATATGAAACTTATTGTCTACGCCTTCATTCAGGATCATAACGTAGGTTTTAGGCACAACCATTCCAACCCCAACATTAGCCATTCCTTCCCAAGAAAATTTCTCATTCATTGATTGCCAAATGGGGTAGTTATACTCTACCTCAACACTAGCATAATTCAACCCATCACTGTGATGCAACCACATAAAACGCCACGGAACTTCATGAGATGAATTATCATAAGTTCCTTGATATTTTTCACTGGCAGATGGATCAATATATCCTTCAATTTGTAAATTTTGATCGGTAATCATATAATACTTCATATGATCCATACCTATCGAAATACTAAGCCTATCGTTCAAATACAAACCCATTCTGTAGTTGTATTGAGGCTTTGAAATATTATCGGGTTTTATATAATCCACAATAGAGAAAGGTGTTGGCTTATCTCTAGCCTCAACATCTTTAAAAGTTAAATCATACCCGTTTCCAGAAATGTGCACATCACTTTTGTTAAAAGCACTCCTATTGTATCCCCAATAAAAAAAGAAATCAAATTTTTCGTGTATTTTTTTTTGCGCAAAAGAAGAAACCCCCATGCATTGAAAAACAACTAAAATGGCTATAAATCTAAGCTTAAGCAAAGGATTAATAGGCTTTAGCAAACAGTACTTTTTGAGCTGAAGGTTTTCCAGAAAAAACACATTTACCTGCAACCTTTTCGCCATCCAAAGGAATACAACGAATGGTTGCTTTTGTTTCCTTCTTTATACGTTCTTCTGTTTCTGCTGTTCCATCCCAATGGGCTAAAATGAATCCACCTTTGGTTTTTAGTACATCCTTAAACTCTGCATAAGTCTCAACTTCAGAAGTAGTATCTGTTCGATAATCCAAGGCCCTTTTGTAAAGATTTTCCTGAATTTCGATCATCAGTTTCTCCACGTGATCAACCACATTATCTAAAGAAATGATTTCCTTTTCTAAAGTATCTCTACGCGCAACCTCAACTGTTCCGTTTTCAATGTCACGAGGCCCCATTGCTAGACGAACTGGTACTCCTTTGAATTCGTACTCGTTAAACTTCCAGCCTGGCTTGTACGTATCTCTATCGTCGTACTTGACACTAATTCCTTTATCTTCAAGTGCTTTTTTGATCGGAAGAACTTTCTCAGTAACCGCTTCCAATTGATCATCCTGTCTATAAATAGGAATAATTGCAACCTGGATAGGTGCTAGTTTTGGAGGAAGGACAAGACCATGATCATCAGAATGCGTCATAATCAAACCACCCATTAAACGCGTTGATACACCCCAGCTTGTAGCCCATACAAATTCTTCTTTCCCTTCTTTTGAAGCATACTTTACGTCAAAAGCTTTTGCGAAATTCTGACCTAAAAAATGAGACGTTCCTGCTTGGAGAGCTTTACCATCTTGCATCAATGCTTCGATACAATAAGTTTCTAATGCTCCTGCAAAACGTTCACTTGCCGTTTTTACTCCTTGGATAACTGGCATAGCCATGTGCTTTTCAGCAAATTCAGCGTAAACATCCAACATTAGCTCCGCTTCTGTTACCGCTTCTTTTTCTGTTGCATGCGCGGTATGGCCTTCTTGCCAAAGAAATTCGGCTGTTCTTAAAAATAATCTTGTTCGCATTTCCCAACGGACAACATTGGCCCATTGATTAATCAATAAAGGCAGATCTCTGTACGATTGAATCCACTTTTTGTAAGTACTCCAAATGATGGTTTCTGAAGTCGGACGAACAATGAGTTCTTCTTCTAGTTTGGCATCAGGATCAACGATTACACCGTCACCGTTTGGATCATTCATCAAACGATAGTGAGTAACTACAGCACATTCTTTAGCGAAACCTTCAACATGGCTTGCTTCTTTACTCAAATACGATTTTGGAATAAATAGCGGGAAATAGGCGTTGCTATGTCCAGTTGCTTTAAACTTTCTGTCCAATTCTGCTTGCATTTTCTCCCAAATAGCATAACCGTAGGGTTTGATAACCATACAACCACGAACGTCTGAGTTTTCGGCCAAATCGGCTTTAACTACTAACTCGTTATACCACTTAGAATAATCTTGTTCTCTTGATGTAAATCCTTTTGCCATAGAGCCTATAAATGTGGCTGCAAAAGTAAGGATACATTACCACTTTACTGGGAATGTAAGGAGCAATCTTTTAGTCTTTACGACCTAGATCGTATAACATTTTACCGTGATCGTAAACTGCAGACGCAAAAGTAGGTTGCTGAAAATAAGGAAGATTAAAATCTTTCACAACATCTTGCACTATTGGAGACAACTTCTTGTAATGCACATGGCAAATATTAGGGAATAAGTGATGCTCAATTTGAAAATTCAAACCACCAACATACCAAGAAAATAATCTGCTTTTCATTGCAAAATTTTGAGTTGTTAGAATTTGATGTGCCGCCCAACTGTTAGCTATTGTGTTATCGGCTTCTATCTTAGGGAATTCAGTTCTTGTAGTTACATGCGCGGGCTGAAATACAGCAGATAAGGTAAGTCCGGCAAAGAAATGTTTACAGGAGTAACCTGCTAGAATAAGCCAAATAGAATAATCAGTAAACAAGATTGGAGCTCCTAAATAAAGCATGTAATAGCATAATTTCCAAACCACTAAACGGGTCAATTCTCTTCTATAAGCTTTGTTGCGCCCATCGTAAAAACCTTCAGCCTTAAATTGCAATAATTGTTTTACGTCTTTAGTAGAAGTCCACATAAAAGTCATTAATCCATAAAAGAACCAAGCATATAAAAATTGAAATTTATGAATATCCCGTTTAGGAACTTCTGGAGTAAACCTTAGTGCAGGTATAGGAGATTTAATATCCTCATCGATACCAGCAACGTTAGTGTAAGTATGGTGTTTGTGGTTGTGCTGAATTCTCCAATTTTCGGCAAAACCACCGATAAAAAACATAGAAAAATGACCCACTAGATTATTCAACTTACGATTGCTTGAAAAAGTATCGTGCACCGCATCATGCATTACAGAAAGGCCAATTCCAGCCATTCCAAAACCAGTGGCTGTCCACAAAGCACAATACAAATACCAAGGCAGATCTGCGAAAACAAATGTTAATGCGAATGGAACCCACAGTAACAAGAACAATAAAACGGTTTTTATGTACAATGAAGCATTGCCCGTTTTTTTGATATTATTTTCCTTAAAGTATTGGTTGACTCTTTTTCTGAGGGCTTTGTAAAATGCGTCTCCGTCTGGAGCTGTATATCTTGCTGCTTTCAAATCTCAATAATTAAGTTGCAAATATAAGCCTCAAATTATTTGAATTTGAAACTAATGTCATAATAAGGTTAACACCTATGTCCTAGAAACAAATATGCCTTGTTAAGGTTTATGGTAAGATAGAGATTGAATCTAATTCTCAGGCTTCACCAATAATCCACTAACCCTAATCAATTCAAATTCACTTAACCTTACCTGATATTTAGAGTTAGTAATGCTGATTTGTGCTCGTAAATAATTGATTTGAGCAGTTCTGAATTCTACATTAGTTACTGAACCTAACTGATACAACTCTCGTGTTCGATTAAAATTAAACTCAGCATTTTTAAGATTCCGCTCATTCATTCCTAGTATTTTTAAATTCTTTTCGTAGTTTATCCAAGCATTGTTCAAATCGGTTTTTAATTGGTCAATGGTATTTAATCTCAATTCTTCTTGATTCTCTAAACGCACTTGAGCATTCTTCGCTCTTGTTTTACGTTGAGATCCTTGAAATATCGGGTAGGAAAGAGTTATTCCGGCAGTATAACCCAAGTTCTGACTTTCCAATAAGTTTCCAATTTCGTTATTCTGTTGTCTAAAACCATAATCTGCATTGACCGAAATCGTTGGCAAATAACCAGAATTGGCAATTTGAGCATCTTTCTCAGCAACCAATTTTGAATATTCAATATTGACTAGTTGAGCGTTATTGGTTTTTGATTGCTTTTCTAATTCTGCATAATCCATGGTTGAATTAATGCTTACTGCATCCGAAATATCGAATCCAATTGGCAATTGATAACCCGTTAATAAATTAAGACTATTTCCTGATTGAGCATAACTAGCTTCAGCATTAGCCAATGTTACACTGTCTGTATTCAAATCCACTTGAGCACTCAAATAATTCAAGGAAGAACTTCCGCCAGATTCAAAATTTGATTTCGCTCTTCTCATTCTGTCATTAGAAAGTTCCACTGATTTTAATGCAACTTTTTTATTGTTTTTGGCAGCTGCCATTATGTAGTAAGTGGATATTACTTGCATCAAAGTAGCTTCAACTGTTGCTCGAGTTTTAGCATCTTCCAAATCGACCATCAATTTGAGTTTGTCGTAATTTTTGAACATTGCCAAACCATCGAATATTACCCAATTCAAACCCAGACCAGCATTTAGGCTAGTAGATTGAGCACCGTCTCTTTCAATAGTAATAGGATCGGGCTGAGCTAACAATTCAAGTTTCATGTCCTGATTCGAATAAGTAGCACCAGCATTCGCAGTTACCGTTGGCAACATACCGGCATTTCCAGCACCGGAACTGTTTTCTGCAATTTCAACATTGTTCTCTGAAACTTTAATGTTGTGGTTGTTTTTTAGCGCTAATTCCAACACTTTTTCTAAAGAATATTCTTGAGCCGTTGCATTAAAACAAAAGCCGATTACTGAGCATAAAATAAATACCTGTTTCATTACTTTTCGATATCTAATTGTTCTGATTTTAATTCAATATAGGCCGGTTCTACTTCTATATTCTCTGGTTTCTTGCCTGTCCATAACCACTTGAGTGCAACTTTAATCCGGTTAAGCATAACCAAGAATACTGGCAATACAATTAAGGTAATAAAAGTGGCTATCATCATTCCATAAGCTACAGAAATAGCCATTGGAATTAGAAACTGCGCTTGAAAAGAGGTTTCGAAGATGAGCGGCCCAAGACCAGCTACTGTTGTAACCGAAGTTAAAATAATAGCCCTAAACCGACTTCGACCAGCTTCAAAAACAGCTTTATCAAAGTCTTTGTATTCTTTGACTAATTCGTTTACACGACTTACGAAAACCAAGCTATCGTTTACCATAATTCCAATCAAAGCAATAATTCCAAACATTGATAGCAGGCTAATTGCATGCCCATGAAAATAATGCCCCCATCCTACTCCAATTAATGCAAACGGAATACACATAAATACAAGAACCGCTTGCCAAAGCGAACGAAAGGTCATTACAATCACCGCTAACATCAGCAACAGTATTATCGGAATCACTCTTTTTCCAGAACTTGCTGTTTTTTGTTGTTGCTTACTTTGTCCTTCATAAGTAACGCTTGTCGAAGGATACTTTGCCAAAACTTCTGGGATAATTACGTCCCTAACCTCAGCCATTATTTCACTCGCCGAAGCAGTTGGGTCGCCCAATTCTGCATCAATTCGTACTTCTCGTCTTCCGTCTAAATGATTGATTGCAACGATTCCGCGTTCAATCTCATACTCTGCAATTTCACTCAACGGAATTTGCATTCCTGAAGCAGTTCGAATTCGCATATTTTCTAAGCGTTTAACTGACCCTCTATCCTCTAGGTCATAGCGTACCCAAACTTTGACCTCATCTAAACCACGCTGCAAACGCTGTACTTCAAAACCAAAGAAACCTTGACGCACTTGACCAACTACATCAAGCATAGTTAGTCCCATCGCATAGGCTTTTTCTTTCAGTTTTAATCTCAATTCTCGTGCACCTTTCTTATCGTTATCGGTAACGTCTTTAAGTGCTGGTAACTCTTTCAGTTTGTTCTTCAATTCTTCCTTAGCCGAATTTAACTCAGTCAAATCATTCCCTAACAAGGAAACCGAAACTGGTTTTCCAAAAGGAGTTGTTATTCCAAAAGTGAGTTTCTCTGCTTCGTAAATAGAACCAACCTCATCTCGAATTGCATTGGAGATCAAGAAACTCTGCATTTGTCGTTCTTCGGTTCCTAGCAGTCGAATAGTAACACTACCTGCATTCGTTCCTGGCCCAACTTTCAGCAAAACATTCTCAACGATATCTTTAGCATCAGCTCTTTCCGAAGACATTTTTTCATTCACCCGCCAAGCTGCAGCTTGAATTTCTTCGAGGTAACTTTCGGTAATGTTTTCTCGAGTTCCGCTAGGCATTTCCAAATTCACTGTAATGTAATCCTGTTCTATAAAAGGAAAGAACGTAAGCTTGATAAATCCACCTTTAATTCCGCCAAGCGTTATGAGAAAAAGTGCAATTGGAATCGAAAGTGCAAGCACCCAATTCTTCATGGTAAACTTTAATATTGGAGCATAATATTTATCCCGTAGCGTTGACATAATATTGTCAAACACTTTTTCAACTTTGTTCTTTTTGGCATTTTTACTCAACGCTTTCGAATGCGCCACGTGCGCTGGTAAAATGAACGCTCCTTCTACCAAAGAAAACGCCAGTGTGCTTATAACGACAAATGCCATATCTGGTGCAAATTCTCCCAGCCTTCCTTCTAAGAAAAAGAAGGTTGAAAAAGCTATAGCTGTTGTCAAAACCGCTGAAAATACTGCTGGCAAAACTTGCATAGTTCCGTCAATAGCTGCTTGCATTGGCTCTTTACCTTCTTCGTATTGTTTGTAGATATTCTCTCCAATTACAATTCCGTCATCAACCAAAATCCCAACCACGAGTATCATTCCGAAAAGAGATATGACGTTGATGGAAACTTCACTATTTGCTCCTACAATGAACATTCCCATAAAGGCAATTGGAATACTTAAGGCCACCCAAAAAGCCAATCTAATATGGAGGAAAAATGCCAAAAACAACAGCACTAATAAGAATCCGACAATTCCATTTTCAACTAATAAATCAATTCTATCATTTAAAGTCGTTGAACCATCTCGAACGAGTGTGGTTTTAACAACTCCATTTTCCTCATTGAATTTGACCATATATTCCTTTACCGACTCGGTTACAAAAAGAATGTCTTCATCAATCGTATTACTTACTTCAATTATAACAGAAGGGTCACCGTTTAAGTAACTTCTATTTGGCGATTCTGCCCAAATATCACTTACAACAGCAACATCTCTAAGACGAACAATTCTTCCGTCATTATTGGTTTTTATTATTATATCTCGGAATTCATCAGCATAATAACCCTTGGTATTTGCACGGATAATAAGCTCTTCTTTATCACCTCTTACTTTACCACCAGTAACTTCCAAGTTGGCATTTTGCACCTTCTGACTGACCTCCAGAAATGTCAATTCGTAGGCTCTTAAAGCGTCTTCTTTTAAAGCTATTTCTATTTCTTCATCAGGGTAACCAGACAAGGCTATTTTACTAATTCCATCAATTGCTAATAAATCACTTTCGGCTTTTTGAGCGAATTTTTTTAATGTGGTTAAGGAGACATCACCACTCAATGAAAAGCTAATGGCAAAGTTTCTACTCTCTTGCTTGTAAATTACAGGAGGCTCCATTCCGTCAGGGAAAGAAGGTATTCTATCTACAGCATTTTTAACATCTTGCAAAACCATATCCGTGCTGTAAGATCTTACCACTTCGATAGTAATTACGCCCGAGTTTTCTTGACTTACTGAACTAATTTGCTCAATGCCTGTAACTCCACGAAGGTTATCCTCAATCTTGAGTACAATTCCCTTCTCAATCTCCTCTGGAGAAGACCCTGGATAAACTGTTTCAATTTTCAGAATGCGACTTTCAGAAACTGGGAAAAAATTCTTCTTCCAACTCTGTAATCCAAAATAGCCGAAAATAAAAATCAACACCATTAAGGTGTTACCTGCAACTGGGTATTTTATGAAATAGGCAATTAAATTACGCACGGCTTAGCTTTTAAGTTTT
>Ga0307998_1001632_pt1 | contig 11997 bp, 12 predicted proteins | sample Davwhametageno37_FD_203147 | JGI IMG/M metagenome (GOLD analysis project Ga0307998, IMG submission 203147) | Marine microbial communities from Davis Island wharf, Antarctic Ocean - #37 | ecosystem: Environmental > Aquatic > Marine > Unclassified | place: Antarctic Ocean: Davis Island wharf...
TAAGCCAAGTAGGTGATGCATTATCCTGACTCATATTTCCAGGATCTGTCATTTGAAGCCAAGTAGACCAAATGTCATCCCAAAAATTATCACTAAAAGCTAAGTCGGGCCAAACTGTGATAATTATCCATCTAATAAAAATCATAAATAGAAACAAGACCAAGAACACCACAAATAGACTTACGAATATGGATGCTCCTCCTTTATTAAGGTACTTTTCAAATCTATATTTTAATTTGTCTTTGAAGCTTGGTTGCATAATTTGTAAGTGTTGTCTTATCCTATCAAATATACAATTAATCCTGAGTGATCTAAAATATTTTTATTGACTAATTTATATCCGTAGGGATTGGATTTATATTAAGACTCTTTTTTATTTGATAATTATTTTTAGATATAGTTTATATAATCAACTTGTAGAACATTACTCCAATTTGTTTTATTAATTTAGTGTTATATTATTAATATGTGTGCAAAGGACCATTTATTTCACAGGTATCTTTTACTAAATAAGGGTTAAAATCATAGACGTTTATAAATAAAAATTATGAAGAATATAGATAAGTCAAAACCAGTAATGTTGACTGGCGCAACTGGATACCTAGGAGGACATATTGCAAAAAACTTATTGGAAAATGGACATACAGTTCATGCACCAATCAGAAATCCAGAAAACAAAGATAAGACTAAATCTTTGGATGAAGTAGCTAATAACTCTAAAGGAGAGATTAAATATTTTAAAGCAGATTTACTTCAGGAAGGGAGTTATGTGGAAGCTATGAAAGGATGTGAATTGGTAATACATTCCGCCTCTCCGTTTATTATAAATACCAAGAATCCACAAAAAGACTTGATAGACCCAGCATTAAATGGAACTGAAAACGTATTTAAAACTGTTCAGAAAACTGATTCTGTTAAGAGAGTAGTGCTTACTAGTAGCTGTGCTGCAATTTATGGAGACGGAAAAGATACATTAGACTATCCTAACCAAACAATGACAGAAGATTTATGGAATACTACTTCATCATTAAAACAAACTCCATATAGTTACTCTAAAACATTGGCAGAGAAAAAAGCTTTGGAAATGACTGAAAATCAGGAGAGATTTGATTTGAATGTTATTAATCCTTCTTTTATTTTAGGTCCCGGAGTTAATCCTCATGGAACTGGCGAAAGTTTTAGTATTTTGAAACAAATGGGTGATGGATCATTTAAAATGGGAACCCCAGCATTAAATATTGGCTGTGTAGATGTGCGTGATGTTGCTGAAGCTCATTACAGAGCTGGTTTTACCCCAGAGGCAAGAGGAAGACATATTTGTTCGGCAGAGAATTTAAGTTTTATGAAATTGGCAGATATGCTTAGACCAAATTATGGGGAGAAATATCCTTTACCAAAAAAGACTTTACCAAAATGGTTAATGATGTTGGTGGGACCATTAGCAGGAATACCAAGACAATTTATTAGAGATAATGTAGGTTTCCCATGGAAAGCCGATAACTCTAAAATCAAGAGAGAACTCAACATGGAGTTTAGACCAATTGATAAAACTGTGAATGAGTTTTTCGAACAAATTGAAACTGCAGGAGTATTTAAAAAGAAATAAGGTTTAAAAAAAATCAGAAAATTATGATGGTAACCAAAGGAATTAGTGTTGTTAAATTAGTAGCATGGACTTTACCATACATTGTGTGGCTTACCTTACTAATGGGAGGTTTTGCAGCACTTTATCATTATGATTATATAGAATTTTCGATTCCTTTATTTTCCTTGTCAATAATTGGAACTGCGGTAGCATTTTACATGGGATTTAAGAACAATCAGGCTTACGATAGAATGTGGGAAGCTCGTAAATTTGGGGAGGAATTGTAAATGATTCCCGTTCATGGCGAATGATGGTTGATGGATTTATTACAAGTCTGTTTGTAGATAAAAAAGTTTCCTCTTCCTCGTCAATATGCAAACCTGAGTCGATATTTTTAGGGATATTCATTTCGTTAATTCCATTGAGCATAATTCCAGAAATTCATAGCTTAGGAGATTGGGGAGATTGGGGAGTTTGGCTTTCAATTCCTGTAGCAGTTTTAATTGGTTGGGTATATGTAATGATGGAAATTGTAGGAGATTATACCGAGAATCCATTTCAAGGAATGGCGAACGATATTCCTATGCTAAACCTTTGTCGAGTTATAGAAATTGACATGAGAGAAATGCTTGGCGAAACAGATTTACCAACAGCTGTGGAGGCTGTTAATGGGGGTTTGATGTAGTATGCAAAACATCCTCTTCATCTGTTCAGCAAACAAAGACCGCTCAAAAACGGCTGAGGATTATTTTTCTGAAATATATCCAGAGTTAAATTTTGATTCAGCAGGAACAAATCAGAGAATCTGTTTTCAATTAGGAACAAATTTTATTGATTTGGCTCAATTAGATTGGGCAGATTCTATTTTTGTAATGGAAAAGAAACATGCTGATTTTGTAAATCAATTTTCTGATAGAGAATTCAGAAACAAGATTAATATTCTTCGTATTAAAGACATTTATAAATACAACCAAAAGGAATTGATTGAGGTGTTGGAAGAAAAATTTCATTTCTGATTTGTTATAAACCTTAGCTCCTTTATCCCTTTTAAAATAAGTTAACTACTCTTTTTTTCTTATTTTTATATTCTTAAAATGAAATCTTAATGAGCTCAATTTCTCCAGCTGCAGCCTACACCATCAAGTTTATTAACCAAACTAATAAGTCGGTTTTTTTAACGGGGAAAGCAGGGACAGGGAAAACTACTTTACTCAAAGAAATTATTGCAACAACCCACAAAAATACTGTAGTTGTAGCGCCTACAGGAATTGCTGCTCTTAATGCTGGTGGAGTAACTATTCACTCGCTTTTTCAACTTCCTTTTGGGGGATTTATTCCAGATAATGTAGATCCGCAATTTGCAGGTTCTATTAAATTAGAATCCAAAAGCACACTTGGTCGTCATTTTAAAATGAGTGCAACTAAAAAGAACGTAATCAAAAGTATGGAGCTTTTAATTATTGACGAAGTCAGTATGCTCCGAGCCGATTTAATGGATTCCATAGATTTTATGTTACAATCTGTAAGGAAAAACAGAAGGCCTTTTGGAGGAGTACAAGTACTGTTTATAGGAGATTTATTACAGTTACCACCTATTGTAAAGCCTCAAGAATGGAACTTTTTGAGCAAATATTATCGAGGTAAATATTTCTTTCATTCGCATGTAATTACTCAAAATCCACCTTTGTATATTGAGCTCGATAAAATTTTCAGACAAACTGATAACCAATTTATTGAAGTGCTTAATAACCTCAGGAATAACACAATCACTAATACTGATTTAAGTATTCTAAATCAATTTATTAATCCAGATTTTGATTATAAAAAAAATCCTGGTTTTATTACTTTAACAACTCATAACAAAAGTGCAGATGAAATTAATTTCAAGGCTTTAAAAGAATTGGAAGGAGAAAGTTTTACTTACCAAGCTCAAATTATAGACGATTTTCCTGATAGGATTTTCCCGGTAGATGAAAAATTGGTCTTAAAAGTAGGGGCGCAGGTAATGTTTATTAAAAACGAATTATCCTTCGAGAAAAACTACTACAATGGTAAAATGGGAGTGATTTCTCACCTTGGCGAAAAAGAAATTCTGGTTCATTTCCCTGAAGAAGACAAAACAATTGAGGTAGAAAATTACGTTTGGCAAAACATTAGGTACAAATTAAACCCAACTACCAAAGAAATTGAAGAACAAGTACTGGGTACGTACACGCATTTTCCTTTAAAATTAGCTTGGGCAATAACGGTTCACAAAAGCCAAGGACTTACTTTTGACAAAGCAGCTTTAGATGTTTCTAAGGTGTTTCAACCGGGGCAAGCTTATGTGGCTTTATCGCGTTTGCGTTCTTTAAAAGGATTGGTTTTATTAGCTCCTTTGCAAATGAACGGGCTAAAAAATGATGTGGATGTAATGCGCTATTCCGAACAGAAAGCAAGTGAAGATCGTATAAAATCGGCATTGCAACAAGAAACCAAAAACTATCTATTTCAATACCTTCATTCTACGTTTGATTGGAAACATATAGCTCAGGAATGGCGAAACCACAGATATAGTTATAAGGATGAAGAATCTAAATCACCTAAGGCAAAATTTGCACTTTGGGCAGAAACACAATCCAGTAAAATGGAAGATTTGATGGTTCTGGCACAAAATTTTATCAAACAATTAAATCACTTATTTGGAAAAGAACCCTTTGATATTAATTTTATCAAGGAACGATTTGAAGCTGCTTACGACTATTTTTTCAAAGATATAGATGGTTTGGTAGAGGAGTTGATGACGAAAATAGAAGAAGTAAAACGCATCAAAAAAGTAAAGACACTTTACAGTGAACTATTGGAGATAGAAGAGTTGCAAATCAATACAGCAAGTCGATTAATGAAAGCAAAATTATTGGTAAAAATTATTGTTTCTGGTGAAGAAATTACCAAAGAGAACCTTACTTCGGAAGAAATCATCTTGTATAAAACCACCAAGCGAAAGAAAATAAGGAAGCTCATTGCTGAAAAATTAGGAGAAGAGGAGGAAGAAGAATCACTTTACGAAGAGCCTAAATCCAAAAAAGGAAAAAGCAAGAAAAAGCCGAGTATCGAAGTTACTCTGGAACTTTGGCAAGCCAATCAGTCGGTTCCGGAAACGGCTAAACAGAGAAAATTAACTGAAGCAACTATATTTAGTCATTTGGTTAAACTAATTAATCAGAATTACATAGAATTAAAGGACGTATTGCCGCAAGATAGAATAATGGAATTGGCAGAGGTATTTGAAAATTACACAGAGGAAACGCTATCTGAGTTAAAACAAATTTCGGGCGATAAATTTACTTATGAAGAGCTGAGGTTGTATAAAACTCAGATTAAGGAGGATTAGATTAAGTTGTTGAAAGATAAATTGGATTTTAGCAAACGATAAATAATCCATTATCTTAAATTCGCTTTCAATTAATCGAATTCAATGTTAAACACCAAAAGAACTTTTATAGAAAAAGTAACCCTACAAAAAGTAGGAAGTAAGTTACGTGAAGAAATTAATGTACTTGCAAAGCAAGAACAGGCAATCTCTGAAGCGGAGGAAAAAGCACTTAAGAGTTTGTTTTTGAGTTCGATAAAAGCAACACAAGAGCTTCAGCAGTTTGGGCATCACATTGGGTTGGAATACAATACTGTATATGATTTATGCAACAAGTATTTTGAAGGTTTGCAAGATTTTGTTCCATTCTCTAATGCCATTCTTCAGCATTTGTATGAGAATTCCAACCACCCACAGATAAAAACGGGTGAGTTGTTTGTAGTAGAATTTCACGATTTAGAATTCAATGATATCAAATGTAAGGGAATAGGGATATTTAAGATTGAGAACAAAATGGAATACTTGAACTTTAATCACAGAGCTGATGGAGTAGATTTCATTATTGAGAAAGGAGTGAAGCTTCAAAAAATTGATAAAGGTTGTTTGGTACTAAACTCAGAAAAGGACACGGGATTCAGAGTTTTATCAGTAGACAATAACTCTTATGATGCAGCTTACTGGAAACAATCCTTTTTGGGATTGGATGAAGTAAAAAATGATTCGTACCAAACGAAACATTATTTGAATTTGATTAAAGATTTTTCGGCTAATTTATTGGAAGAGAATGATTCGTATGCTCAAAAAGATTTCTTGAATCAAACGATTCGTGTATTCAATGAGAATGAATTCATCAATAAAGAAATTATAGAAGAGGAATTACTAGCCCCTTTTGAAGTATCGGATAAGTTTGAGGAATATAAAGAAAACTACAAAGTAGCGAATCAAGTAGAGCTAGAAGAAAGTTTTAATATTGAGCAAGCTACTCTCAAAAAGGAAAAGAAGAAAATTAAATCTGAAATTCTCCTAGATACTCGTATCCAAATAAAAATAGATGTGGATGAAATAGACACAGTAAAAGATAATATGGAGAGAGGATATGACGAAGAAAAGAAGATGCACTTTTACAAAGTGTACTTTAATGAAGAATTATAAATATATTTTTACCCCTGACACAATCTGTCATTCGTCACTGTTACTTTTGGATATTATTAATTCAAAAAACAAACAAAATGACAAACGCTATCGCATGGTTCGAAATCCCAGTAACTGATTTCGCAAGAGCTCACAAATTTTATTCTGCACTTTTAAATGAGGAAATGCCAACAATGAAAATTCCTATGCCAGGAGGTATGGCAGATTATGGAATGTTTAAAAAGGATATTCCAGAAGAAGGAGTAGGAGGTGCTATCGTAAAAATGGAAGGTTTTGAACCCTCAGCAAATGGGTCACTTATATTTTTGCCAGGTGGTGAAGATTTAACTGAAGCTTTGAATAGTAGTGAATCAAACAAATGATTCGTCTTTTGCAAAAGATTTTGATGAGGCATTCACCAAAATAAAGTCTGTTTTCAGGTCTTCCATTCAAGAGACAAGTGAATTGCTGAACAGTAAAATTCGGGTGTTTAATTTTAAAGATGAAAAAGTCCCAAGTAGCGCGTTATCCGAAATTCAACTGGCAATTACGAGTTTAACTTTTGTAGAAATAAACTACAGAAAGGCAGACGGTCCAGAAATAACTTTCAGAAAAGTAGAGCCTTACGCAATGTATTCTGTAGAGAACAAATGGATACTAATTGCTTGGTGTCATTTAAGAAACACTTATCGCGCTTTCAGAATCGATAGAATTCAGCATTACAAAATACTCCCAGACAAGTTTGAGGACAGAAAGTTTGATTTGCAAAAGTATTTTAAAGAGGATGCTTATCGTAATAAGATGGAAGGGCCTAAAAAAGATTAGACTAACTCACCTTTTCAAAATTTCCATTCCTACGCATAGTTTTCACCACACTTTGGTAATCCTTGTCTGGATTAAAAACTTCGGACATTAGTTTGAGCGAGCCAAGATTAAAACTTGCTTTTTTAGAGATAAATCCAAAACCAGTTAAAGTTCCATTCTCAAGAATTACAAATGATTTTTCAGTAGATTTTCTTCCTCTTCCAATAAATATTCCATCTTCATTTGGAGATCCGTATTTCTCCTCAAACTTTTCAATTCTTAGGTTGTAATCGTCCGTGCTTTCTTCTTCAATGCAGGCGCCATGGCAATTGTGCATTTGATGACGAAAACAAGAGCCAATTCGGTTATGATTTTCTAGCCCATTTATTTTTTGACATAATTCGTAATTATCAATCGATTTTTTCATGAACTCAGTTGCCTCTCTTCGCGAACCAAAATCGATAACCGTATCCGAGTCTTGGTCTACAGAAACAACTTCCAATACATGATAATTAGATTCTTTGTCTATCTGAACACCAAATGGAAATTTGGTTTTCATTTGCCTTCTGTTGTGCTTGGGTTTATGGGTTTTAATAGCCATATTTTCATATAGTAAAGCCATTGTTTCATTCCCAGTAATTTCAAAATCAATGGTGTGTATGTTTTCAATAATTTTTAAACCTTTAGGAGTTTTGTAATTATTCATGTGGCTTTGTACCCTTTTTCTGATACAAATACTCTTACCAATGTAAATGATGTTTCCCTCAAAATCGAAAAAGTAATACACCCCAGGTTTATTAGGTAGTTTATCTACTCCTAATTTCATTGATAGCAAATCTACCTCTTGGGCTTCTTTGTCTTTCTCCAAAATCATATGAAAAATCTCGGTAGTAGCAGCCGTATCGGCCATTGCTCTATGATGCTGAGTTAGTTCTACTCCTAATGATTTACTTAGTTTACCAAGGCTGTACGAAGGTAATCCAGGAAATACCTTTCTTGACATACGCACTGTACAAAGCTTGCTGGCTTCAAACTCAAACCCTAAATCTTGATATTCTCTTTTAATTTGCCCGTAATCAAAATTCACATTGTGGGCCACAAATGTTCTCCCTTTCAGGTATTCAAGAATAGTTTTTCCAACCTCAAAAAACCTGGGTGAGTTAGCAACCATTGCATCATCAATTCCGGTTATTCGGGTAATGTTATAAGGGATTCTTTGTTCTGGATTTACTAGAGTTTCGTACTTGTCTAGTATTTTTACTCCATCAGTTATAATAATAGCAATCTCTGTTATTTTGCTATTTGCAGGAGTTCCTCCTGTGGTTTCTATGTCAACTATGGCGTATTCCAATGATGGGTTTTTTATAAAAATAGAGTTTTTCTGGCAACAAATTTCAATTAGCTAATATAAAAAAATTACAACTCCCAATCAATTGGCTTAATCCCTTTTTTTGCTAAAAACTCATTCGTTTTGCTAAAAGGTTTAGATCCCAAAAAACCTCTGTGTGCCGAAAAAGGTGAAGGATGAGACGAGTTAATTATGTGGTGTTTTGATTCATCAATCAACTCCGACTTTTGCTCAGCAAATTTTCCCCAAAGCACAAAAACAATTGATTCTTTTTTATCAGAAATGGTTTTTATTACAGAATCCGTAAATTCTTCCCAACCTTGTTTTTGATGGCTTCCAGGCGTAGATTTACGCACAGATAAAGTAGCATTTAATAAAAGAACACCTTGCTCTGCCCAGCCAGTTAAATCTCTCTGAAAAGGAACTTGAATTGATAAATCTGAACTTAATTCTTTGTAAACATTTCGTAATGATGGAGGGAATTTAATTCCCATTGGAACTGAAAAACTTAGTCCGTGAGCTTGTCCATCTCCATGATAAGGATCTTGACCTAGTATTACAACTTTAAGGTTTTTTAAAGAGCAACTTTCAAAAGCTCTAAAGATATATTTCTCTGGTGGAAAACAAATTCCATTCTCATACTCTTCAGTTACAAAACCAGATAACTCAGCAAAATAATCTGCATCAATATCTTTAGATAAAATCGTTTTCCAATCTTTAGGTATGAGTGAAGCTAAATTCATTTAATGCTATCCATCATATCCATATTGATTCAGTTTATTGTCTTTTTCTTTCCAGTCTTTGTCCACTTTTACGTACAAATCCAAAAATACTTTTTTACCAATAAACTCTTCAATATCTTTTCTTGCTTCTGTTCCTACGATAGTTAATTTACTTCCTTGATGCCCAATAATAATTCCTTTTTGGGTCTCACGGTTTACAATAATCAAAGCTCTAATTTTAGTAATCGTCTTCTTCGATTTTCCTTCGGTAGGCACATCTTCTTTATATTCTTCAACAACTACTTCACAAGAGTATGGGACTTCCTTGTTGTAAGTAGTAAATATTTTTTCTCTAATAATTTCAGAGATAAAAAACCTCATTGGTTTATCCGTCAATTCATCTTTTGGGAAAAATGGAGGAGAGGCTGGAAGTAACTCACGAATTTTATTAATCACAAAATCAGTATTCACTTTTTCTAAAGCAGATATTGGTAATATTTGTGCTCCAGGCATTAATTCCGACCAAAGTTGTACTTTTTCTTCTACAATAGTCATGTCTTTAGCAAGATCAATTTTGTTAATCAAAACAAACTTAGGCACTTCCATATCTTGTATTTTAGCCAAAGTCGCTTTGTGATTCATAGAATCTTCAAAAATATCAGTAACTAAAAGAATGATGTCTGCATCACGAAGTGATTCGCTCACAAAGTTCATCATTTTTTCATGCAATTTGTAAACAGGCTCCAGTACACCAGGCGTATCCGAGTATACAATCTGAAAATCATTTCCGTTTACAATTCCTCTTATTCTGTGCCTAGTTGTTTGATGTTTAGATGTTATGATAGACATTTTTGCCCCTACCAATCCATTCATCAAAGTCGATTTACCGACATTAGGACTTCCTACAATATTTACAAAACCTGCTTTGTGTGCCATTATTATTTAATTATTCTACAAAGAAACAAAGAATTTGGCTTATACCTCTTTTAATTCAGTAAATCTATCAAGTAATATTACTCCACTATTCACTAAATTTCCTACATTTGACCAATGTTATTTCAAGAAGTAATCGGCCAAAATTCTATCAAAGAAAAAATTATTCATACAGTATTGAATGATAGAATATCGCATGCTCAATTATTCCATGGAAAGCTAGGAGCAGGAACATTTGCAATGGCTTTGGCTTTATCAAGATTTGTTTTTTGTAGTTCTAAAACCGAAACAGATTCTTGTGGAACTTGTCCTTCTTGCCTTAAAATTAATTCGTTAACTCATCCCGATTTACACTTTTCATTCCCAGTTCAGTTATTAAAAAACAGAGAAACTGCTGATGATTTTATTACTCTTTGGAGAGAAATGATTCTTGCAAATCCTTATTCTAACGAGCAGGATTGGTACGCTAAGAATGATAATGAGAATAAAAAGGGGATTATTGGAGTAAAAGAAAGCGAAAGTGTTTTCAAGAAACTCAATATGAAATCCTATGAGGGTGGATATAAAATTTGCATTTTTTGGTTGGCAGAAAATATGAATACTCCAAGTGCTAATAAACTACTTAAGCTCATTGAGGAGCCACCAGATAGAACACTTCTATTTTTAGTAGCCGAAGATATTCAGCAGATATTACCAACTATTCTTTCTCGAACACAAGTTGTAAAATTCAATACTCTTTCCGAAAAAGAAATGGTAGAAACAATGGTTCGAACTAATGAAGTGACTCAGGATAAAGCAATAGAAATAGCCAGTTATGTAAATGGAGATTATTCGCTTGCTCTTAACGAAATAGCAAAAAAAGAAAGTGCAAATGTCTTTTTTGATATGTTTGTACAATGGATGAGGTTGTGCTTTAAAAAAGACGTAGCAGGAGCAGTCTCTTTTTCGGCTGATGCTCAAAAATTGGGTAAAGAAAAGCAAAAAGCATTTTTACTTTTTGTTCTTAATATTTTCCAAAAGAGTTTAGTTGGAAGCCATTTAGGAATGGATGCAGTAAAAACATCAGAAACGTACAAAGATTTTATTCAAAAATTCATGCCGTATATTCATGAAAGAAACATTGAATCTTTGCATACCGAAATGTCCGAAGCACACTATCATATCGATAGAAATGCAAACTCCAAAATATTATTCCTAGATCTTTCGTTTACCTTGTTTAAACTGATTAAAAAATAACTCAGTTTTTTATTTTTAAACGAGTGAATAATCGTTTATCTTTGGTAGTCTTGCGTTTTGGTGTGACCAAAATTAACGCAATAGACTTTTTAATAACCTTCAAAAGCCAGTGATAGCTGGTTTTTCTAAATAATATTTTTACAAATGGGATGTTCATCATGCTCAAATAATAAATCCGGAGTACCAAATGGCTGTAAAAGCAATGGTTCATGCGGTACAGGTGGTTGCGATAAAATGTCAGTTTTCGATTGGCTCGAAAATATGCAGTTACCATCAGGTCAAAAACCTTTTACAATTGTAGAAGTTCGTTTTAAAAACGACCGAAAAGAATACTTCAGAAACGATAGTGGTTTGTCACTTTATCAAACAGATATAATTGCAGTGGAAGCTGCATCAGGATATGATGTAGGAGTTGTTTCGCTTATGGGAGAGTTAGTAAAACTACAGTTAAGTAAAAAGAAAATTACTGACATTAAAGTTTTGCCATCAATCCTAAGAAAAGCTACTGACGAAGACATTAAAATTTGGCACTCTTCAAGAGAAGAAGAAAAAAGAATTATGCCTCTTGCACGAACTTTTGCAATTGAGGAAAAGCTCAAAATGAAAATCAGTGATATTGAGTTTCAGGGAGATATGAAAAAGGCTACGTTTTATTATACGGCTGAACAAAGAGTTGATTTTAGAGAATTGATTAAAAAATTCTCTTCGGAATTCAAGGTGCGAATTGAAATGAAGCAGATAGGAATGAGACAAGAAGCAGGGAAACTTGGTGGAATTGGATCATGTGGTCGTGAGCTTTGTTGTTCTACTTGGTTAACTGATTTTAGGTCGGTTAATACTTCGGCAGCTCGTTACCAACAATTATCGCTTAATCCACAGAAGTTAG